>Ga0308401_1000122_pt1 | contig 23283 bp, 26 predicted proteins | sample HotsprSampleOSM1_FD_203472 | JGI IMG/M metagenome (GOLD analysis project Ga0308401, IMG submission 203472) | Hot spring phototrophic mat microbial communities from Octopus Spring, Yellowstone National Park, Wyoming, United States - 20060913_OS-M1 ...
CCATACTATCAGGACGGAGGCGGCGTCGGCGCAAGATTATGGTGAATGTCCGCGCCGTGCAGCACGACCAGCGGATGACCGTTCGTGCGCCGGATGCGCCGGGCGGTCACAAGCGCATCGATGTCGGCCCAGATGTTTTGCGTGTTCAGATACGCAACATAGGTCGACCCGATCAGGTACACGGTGCGGGTTGCGTTCAGCGACGAAACGCCGATATGCCGGATTTCTATAGCTCCGCCTCCGACTTTGAGGCATTCGGTCTTGATCAGGTCGGCAAGAGAATCGCGCCGACCCGCCTCGTTCGACTCGTTCGCCAGCACGACCGACGCGCCATAGGCCCGATTGATGAAATCGGGTTCGCTGTACGACTCGGGCGGGAACGGATATCGAAATGTCGTCATGGTGACTCCTCCTTTTTCTCCTTACCACGGGAACGCCGGCAACGTCGTTACGGAAGCCGCCGTTTCAAGGTACTGCACCGCCCACGGACGGATCAGACCGTACCCGAAGATGCCGTACCAGCCGATATGCCATCGGCGTCCGAGCTTGTCGATCGGAGCCGCAAACCGGACTTCCGGCTCAAGAACGCGGGCATACCCCAACGACGGCGTCGCGCCCAGGAACACAACCGGGAAGATGTCGCGTCCTTCGGTCACGTAATCGCCGACTTCGTGCGGCATGGTCGCCTTGGCGCGGAAAATCAGACGGTTGCCGTCGATACGGTCGATGACCAGGTGCTCTTCGGTCGGATCGATGCCGTTCGGGCCGCTTGCATCGGCGTGAAGCGTCACTTCCATGCCCGCCTGAAGCCCGGTCGTCGCCGCAACAACGGCGTGCTGCTGGTTCGGATGAACCGGCTGAGTCAAGGTCGTCCGTGCGGTTTGCGCGCCGGCGTTCGGCAGACGGGCCACCGTCGTCTGAACGAAGCGCACGCCGAAAAGCGTCCCGATTTCGCCGTTCAGTACAAGATCGGGTCGCGTGTACTGGTTGACGTTGATCCAGAACGGATGCGCCCGCAGATCATGCGCCTGCGCAGGGTGAATAATGGCGACATACCCGTTCGGCGACGAGAACGGCTGAACAAGGCGGGTGTTCAGCGCAAACGCCGCCTCGCGGACAAGCTCCGGCGTCAGCGTATGATTTTCGCTGCCGATGGTTCCGATCTGAGCGCGGCTCGTCGCCGTTCCCGGGAATCTGCGCCACTGCGCGCCGGAAATGACCGCATTGCGCGCCAGAATATCGCGGGTAAGCGCCATCTGCGGGGCCAGCATCGTCTTGACGATGTCGGTTACAGGACCGACGGCCGACGTGAGGTTCAGCTTCTCGGTGACGCCGACCGCCGTGCCGTACTCCTGAACCGATACGGCATGCTGGCTCGTCACAAGTTCGATGCCGCCAACATCCCTGTATTCCGAAAGAGGCGCGGTTGTAGGCGGCAGATTTTGAATGACCGTAAATACGACGGTCGTGCCTGCGTTCAGCCCCGGCGCGCCTCCTTCCGGTCCCTTCGCTTCGGCGTGCATGGCATACGCCAGGAGCGCCTCGCCGGTCGTAATCAGTTGCTGCGAATAGTACGCCCGCAAGAGCTGCGGGACGTCGGTGGACATGGTCACATCGGTAATGATCATATGTTACGCTCCTCCCTGGAGATACTGTCGTATTTCGTTCAGGCGCTGTTCGCGCTCGGCGAGCGACGTTGCGCCTTTCACGTACCGTTCAATGTCGTCCGCCGTCTGGAATCGAGCCGGCGGGCGCTGAGCGATGCGACCGGACAACGACGCCGCCGCTGCAACGTTCGGTTTCGGCTTCGCTGTCGACCGCAGGAGTGTCGCAAATCGTTCGAGGACGGATGGATCGAGATCGGAGAATTGCGACAGGTACGGGGCCATGTCGGGATTATCCCGGAGAAAGTCGAGCTTTCGGACCAGCGCATCCCGCTCGGCGGATACCGCTTCGAGACGTTGTTCGAGTTCGGCGATTCGCTTCTGCATATCCGCCAGCGCCGTTTGTTCGGCTTCGGATTCGCCTGGCGTCTGCGACTCCCGACGCTGCTTTATTTCCGCCTCGAGCAGCGCGATATACGCCGCCATCTGCCCGGGCGTCATGCCGGAAACGTCGGGCGTCGCTCCGGTCGTCGCTTCGACCGGCTGCTGTTGAACCTGTTCGACCGTCTCCGTGTTGTCCGACGACATACAAACCTCCTCTCCTTGTTGCTCTATCGCTTCAGTTTATGGCGTTTGCGGACGGTCGCGCAAGATAATGCGCGCTTCCAGTCGGTATGACGCTCGCTGTACAGTATCGGGTACCCGCAATCGACGACGACAAACCCGGCCTGCCAGCGCGGATGAGCCGTCATCGACGTCACGCTGTAGTGGTGGCGGGTCTCGTCGGTCATATGTCCGGCGTCGATTCCGATGTACGTCCCGCACGGAGTGCATTGCACTCCGATGATGTGGTTATGTCCACAGATGACGTTTCGACGATGCACCTGCGCGATCTTGATCGGAGTCGATCCTCCGATCCGCGAATACGTCTTCGGATGTCCGACAATCCAGCGCCGGTCGCTCGCGTCGCCTTCCGGGTCGATCAGAACGTAGTCGTGGTCGACGGCGATAAACTCGCACGCCCCCTCGTATTTCCCGATTGCGCCGTCGATCAGGCTCTGAAATCGAATCGCCGCATCAAGCCTTCGGGAAAACCGACGATCGTGATTGCCAAGCGTGATCCAGCATCGCTTGAAGTGCATGCCGATTGCGGTGAGGATCGACGTAATCGCCTCGTACTCTTCTTCGAGCGACGCATGCGGAAAGTCGATCCCGTGTTTGCTGATCGACTCGAAATTGAACAGATCGCCGCCAATGATGCAATCGGTGATCGTTGCATGACGGCGATAGCGCAGTTCGAGCGCTTTCGTCAAAAGGTCGACGTTATGGTACGGAGCGTGGAAATCAGAAAAGAAGAAGAACGAATCGATTGCCAGACGGGGAGGAAGGTCGAACTTGCGTCTCGGAGGCGGCTTTACCAGATCAAAACCGATTTCTTCCGGCGACGCTTCTCCGCGTATAATGCGATAGCGCATACGCCGATACCCGTCAATCGTTGTGAAATCAGGGTAACGAGCCGCGAACTCACTCCAGGAGAGCGCATACGCATCGCGCATCTGTTCCGGCGACCATTTTCTGCGTCGAGTCGTCGATGAGGTCACACGCTATCCCCTTGTCGCATCGCGCAGCTCCGGCCCTATGTCAGGCATGCCCGCAGAGCCGGGCGCGTTCTTTCCTCCTATCTGCATGTTCGGCGACGAAGGCGGACGCATCGGCTTCATAATGCCGAGCTCGACCTTGCGTCGGATTTCGTCTATGATTTCTTCCGCCTGGCGCGACGGATCGCGTTCGCCGAGGTCTTCCAGGGCGCGGGCGATGGTGCGCAATCCGTTCGACACCAGCGAAACGTTCTCGTAGACCGTAGACGTGCGGTCTTTCGGCAGGATCGGAGCGAACTGCGGGATCGGCGTCGCATTCAGGATCGATTCGAGCGAAAACGGAAGAACGCCGTGCGCATCCTCGATCATGGCGGCAATGCGCAGGTAGCGTCGCAGAGCGTTTCCAAACGCCATGCGCTTCCAGTTGACGCGCTGGATGAGCGGAGCCATCAGCATCGCCAGAGCGATGCCGCTCGAGAACGACGCCTGATGCCGTCCGAGAGCCGCAGGCGGAACGCCGCTCAGGTCCTGGATGAGCGATGTGATGTAGTCGATGTACCGCGCAATGTCGACCGGAAGACGTCCTTCCATCCCGAGATACGACGCCTTGCCGCTGCGTCCCAGGTCCCATACCTCGTCCGGTCCCACGCGCAGGTCTTCCACCTTGCCGTAGTAATCGGATACGGTAATGATCGGGTGAGACGCATATGCTACAATATCGCCGTAGTCGGCAACGCGCCGGTTGAGCTCATCCTGAAGCCGATGAATCGGCTCGGCGTCGCCCTGACCATAAAACTCGCCTGCAATGCGAGTGTTCGGGATGTGAATAATCGGCAGAATGCCCGGGGAGTCGTGCTCGAAGCGATCGATCAGCTCTGAACCGATATAGCGCGAACATTCAACGTCCGTCCAGTGTTCCCAATACGTCGCCGTCGCGCCTCGCACTGCAACGCCGAAACGCTGTTCGGCTTCATACGGAGAGATAGAGTACGAGAGAATCGCCTCGCGCATCGCCAGACTGTCGAACGACCACGCCGCATACAGCGACTCCGGGCTGATCGACATCGGCATTACCCGCCCAAGCGCTTCATCCCACACCGGCATCAAGACTGCATCGCCGTATACGCTCTGATTCAACCCCGCCGCCTGCAAAACATCCTCGAACCCGCCGAACTGCGATGCAGCCCACATCACAATCGCCTCGGCTTCCCTGACGTTGCGTCCAAACGGATTCATCCAGGAAACAAGCGTCCCTTGAGGCTCCCATTGCCCCCACAGGTAACTCGCGTGCGTCTCGCACACGAGTTGCACGATATTGATTGCAAGCGGCTGTTGCACGAACTCTTCGCCGTCGAAAACCAGCCCGTCGTAGTACCGGCGGTTTTCACGATAGCGCACCATGCGCGGAACCCGGCGATAGTTGCGGTTCCAGTTTTCCCAGTTGACGACCCGTTGATAAATCTCGTTCACGAAGGCGACACCTTTTATGAATGCGCATCACTTTCATTGTAACAACCCGTTTTCGACCGATGCAAACGATGCGCACGCCCATCGATGCACTCCTTATGTCGTTCCGTCCGTCATCCTGCTGTCGCCGCGCATTTTCCCGCTCGACGACCATCCGCCGTTCATCCTCCTGCGCTGTCGGTCGCTGCATCGGATTGCGGCATGGTGCTGCACCGACTGCAACCAGGTCGTCATTGAATGGCGATTGCCGAAGCGGGTCGGAGGGTACGCTCTGGCCCACGAAATCGTCGAGCTGTCGATCCCGGTCGACTGGAGCGGAAACGCGCCGACTATGGCGATGCGTCGCGCTCGCGACCGCATGATCGACGCCATCGTCTGTCGCCTGCCGTGGACGATTATCGACATGCTGTCGGACGCATACGTCACGGCGCGCATGTCGCCGTCTCCGGTCGGGCTGTTCTTTGTCGATGACGAGTTGTGAGAGTCGCACAACCGATCGTATCATAGGCTCGTAATCGATAATGCTCAGGCGAAGAAGGAACGCGCATGAAGAGAAACGATGTCGCACTTGCCGCAATTGCAGGAGCGCTTGTTGGAATTGTCCTGGCGCGCCTTGAAATGCGGGCGTCTCGGCCTTACGTCATCGAAGCGTCGCTGTCGATCAACAACGTCGAATCGCATGAACCCGACCAGGACCGGAAGACATGCGCGCAGTGCGGCAACGCAGCCGATGCGTGGAAGCTTGCGCTCTACGTCAACGACGCCGATGAAACGCTCTACTTCTGCAATGAAGGGTGTCTCGAAGCGTTCATCCTCTACGGATCATCGCTGCCGATATGAAGCCGCAACCGAAGCTCTTCAACATGACGTCCGTCGACCGGGCCATCCTCGAATCGACGTCGCCCGACGATGTCGACACGTTTGTTGCGAAATACTTCAACATCACCCTGTTTCCCTGGCAGAGCTACTTCATTCGCTATCCCTGCCGGGACAAGCTCGTCGTGGCCGGAATCCGCAGCGGAAAATCGTTTGCGTCCGCCGTGCATCTGCTTCATCATGCCTACTGGAACCCGATGTCGCGCATCCTGGCCGTCTGCATTACGTCCGACCAGGCGCGGGTCGTGTTCCAGGAAATCGTCGCCATGGCGTCATCGCCCGAGTTCGAGCACTGGATCGACGGCGACGTGCTGTTCCATCCGTATCCGAAACTGAAATTGATCAACGGATCGGAAATATGGGCAAGGTCGATCGGCGGACCGGCGGGAAAGGCGGACAACCTGCGCGGATGGGAGTTCGACGTCATCGCCCTCGACGAAGCGGCCTACGTCCAGAATGTTGAAGCGATCCGCACCCTTCAGGGTCGTCTCATCGGCTTCAACAAGGTCATCGGACGTCCTCGCGCCGGCATTTTTCTGATGACGACAACTCCGACCCGCAAGGCGGCGCAATGGCTCTACGAACGATGGCAGCTCGGCGATCCGGCGTCGCCGAACTCGAACCCGAAGGAATACCTCAGCATCCGCGCTCGAACTTACGATAATCCGCACCTCGATCCGAAAATCATCGCCGACATCGAACGATCGTACACCGAACGCATGCGCCAGCAGGAAATGGAGGGACTGTTCACCAACGACGACGCCTTTTTTCCGCTTGATGAAATCCTGCGCTGCTGCGGCAAGTACGTCACCGACAACATCATCGACGCCAGCAATGACGACATCGATCCCGATTTCGCCGACCTGGAGCGAAGAATCGTCGAACGCCTGAAGGAGGAACACCCGCAAAAATTCGCGCATATCGACTCGACTCCGGAACACATCGACCTGTACGAGCTGCCGCCGGAGCCGGGCAGGGCGTATGTCGCCGGGTGGGACATCGGCAGTCGCGCAATCGCATCGGGACGCGGGCGAGAACGCAACTCCACCGTCGGCGTCGTTTTCGATATCACATCGAAGCCGTGGAAGATGGTCGCCTATCGCTTTGCGCCGAACCTGCGCTATCCCGATACGATGGAGCTGATCAAGCGCTGGCACGATCGGTACAACTCGAACGGAGCAACCTGCCATACCCGCATCGACGCCGTCGGCTCCGGCGATGTCGTCCATCAGATACTTTCGGAACAGCAGTACCGCATCGACGGGTTCAAGGCGGGAGTCGAGTCGAAAGCGGCGATTCTTCAGGCGATCAAGATCGCCATCGAAAAGCGCTGGCTTCGGTTTCCATACATCCAGCGCATTATCACGCAACTCCAGAACTACGACGTCGACGACCGTCACCTGTCGCAGGATATCGTCATGGCTATGGCTCAGGCCGTCCATTACGCCATGACCATCAATGGAGATTTTCGTGAACGAACCGAATCTCGCACCGCCGAACGATCATCGTTCCGCGTCGCCTATCGAGGACTCTTCTCGAACAGCGGAACATCGCGCCCCTATCGACAGTTCCCGACGCTACATCGAACACGCCGACGATAAGGCGATCTACATCGTCGAGCGCGAGGAGTTGCTGCGTCGGATCGCCTATAGCGTCTATCGCTGGTCGAGCCACTGCCATCGGACGCCTTCCGCCATCGTTCTGCCCGAGTCGATCGCCTGCCAGATGTTCGACAACGAAAGCAAAACGCTGGTCGGATCGATTCGCCTGGCCGGAGTCTGGACCGACGGAGATGAAGTTATTCCGGTGTTGAGCGTTCCGTTCCTTGCCGGCGCGATGTTCCTAGTGATCTGATCGACATTGCCTCCCGCCTTCCCCCGTTCTTCCCCTTCTCCGGCGACTTTCTCTGGACAGAGAAACGTGCAGGTGTCGCTCAATAGAGTTCTGCAAAGAGGGGGGGGTTCTGCAAAAAGCGGGGGTTCTGCAAAGAGGTTGATAAGAAGTCTTTGATCGCCGGAAGAAAGGGGGAGGCGCAGGATCGGCTATTCACTATAAGGAGGAAACTATGGACCTGGAGTTCAAGTGGGGCGGCGTCGAGACGAATAACGTCGTAAGGAGTGCGAATATCGAAGAAACAGTCGAATACTTCGTAACCCTTGCGACTGCGGACGTATCGGGAATTGTCCGTAGATCGCCGGAGGCGCTGAAGTATCTTCTCGTACCTGCATATCGAAGCCAAATTATCGAAATCATCGCGGCAACCAGAGGCAGGCAGGCTGAAGCTACGCTCGAAGCCATCGAGACGTTTTTGAGTCTTGTGGCATCGGGCGTCTCAACCGCCACTGCAATGAAGACTGTTCGATCTGGACACAAGAAGCCGAAATCGACCTGTTCCTTGACTTCGATTCGATTAGCGATCAAGTAGTGCGCATTTCCGAAGCGCCGCACTCGAGTCTCGGCATCGCCGGGACTCGTTTTTTCGTCGTGAATAAGGCGTGAGACGACCGACGGCTTCGTACCCGCCGTGGCGCATAGCGATCGGGTACGGCATCGAACATCGACGGATGAAGCAGGGGAACGTTATCGTCGACGACTATCGAGGAACGACCCGCTTCCCCTGGAACGGAGTCCTGTGGGAAGCGTCGGGACGAGGAAAGTATATTCACATCAAAAAAATTACAGAAGAGGAGAATATGACAGCCAGGTTCTGGCGCGTCTCCGTTGTCCGTGACGACGGCGGCGTAATTCTTGCCGCCCCCGACGGCCAACAGGGGGAATGGGCCGTCGGTCCCCGCCCGCTTCACGTAGGTGAAGTCTGGATTGCGGATTCGATGTCGAAAACGAATGCGATAACGAAGAACGGACTCGTCGAGCGACATCAGCTTCGTCTGATTCGGCTTGTCGATGAGATTCCCGATCTTCGACTGTACGCAAGCGAAGAGCTTCGCTTCCTCGAATCCTCGACTCCATCGATACTCGAAAAAGCGAATGCAACGAACATACGACCCGACCTCGAGAGAGCGTTATGCAATAACGCTTTCGCGCAGGTTGAACACGAAGGTCGCATATACGATGTCGTTTACTTTCTTCGCCTCGACACTGTGAAGTTCGATTTCGACCGAATCGTTCTCAATGCCGACGTTCGCATTACGCTTCGAGACGGCATTCGTGCGGGATCGGATTTTATCAATGTATCGAAGGCATACGAAAACATTCGTATCGCATTCGGTCATAGCGAGGTCATCGCAGTCGACGGACTGTCCGTCACTGTCGCAGACAATACGCTGCATCTTCGACTTCCGGTCACGCGAGAAGCGTTGACCAACGTTCGCACCGCTGTCAGCGTCGACGTGATGAAGTCGAAGAAACGAATTGTCGCACGTCGCGTCGGCGATCTGGTTCTAAACGGCAATCGAACAACCGTTCATACGATGACGCTCAGCACGCCTGTCGACATTGTCGTCGACGAGCGCGGCATCGTTACGGAAGGATCGATCTTCGACATTCCGACCGACGCCTTCGATATTCGAAGCGAGTACGAAGGAAATGCGTCGGACGGAACGGGATATTTGACAATACGAATGAAGTCGAATCACGACATTATCATTCGAGTTCCCGTCGTCGACGTCATCGACGGGTACGCCCTCGTGCTCGAACCCGAAGCCGCCAGGCTCGTTCAGCTCCCGGAAGGAGTCAGATGCGCCGAACGATGACGGCGCTCTTCGATGACGGCTTGCCCGAACCCGAGACGGTTGCGACTCTCGAAGGGACGCATCATTTCGTCGACGAAAACGGCATCGATATCGAAATGCTGACGCATATCGTCGACGTTCTCGTGTACGCCCGTTGGATCATATCCGTGCATGCGAAAGACGACGCAATTCTCGCCCGCAACGTATGCGCCATCGCTCTTCGCTTCGCCCATCGCATTGTAGCCTGGTCGACCGAGTCGTTCGCCGACATCGCCAATCGATGCTTCGACATCGGTCTTCCCGATCGAATAGCGTGGCGATTTGCGCAGTTGATCCTCGGTCACGACGAACTTCGCCGCAGCGAGTCCGAAACCGAGGCGATTTCGCCGGATAATTCGTCTGTGCGTGCGTGGTTCGATATGGTCGACGCCGCACTGACCGATACGCTCGGACGTTCGTACCAGTTGATCGCCATCGGAAAGGCGTTCGGCTTCGTCGCCGACGCCATCGAGAAGAATTACCGCCCAGACCTGTTCGAGATTGCGCTGCTCGAAGAAGGGGCGGATTCGTGCTCGTTTCTTGACACGATTCATACAATAATGTCGATAGGATAAGGAGTGTGCGATGAAGCTGTCGATTATTTCATTTGTGCCTAAAGACCTCGTTTTCGAGGGCGGGCTTATCGTATCGATCCCGATGCGCGCAGAATCACTTCCAGCCTATGTCGAAGCGATTCGGAATGAAGGATGGAAAATCGAAAACGACCTTGACGTGCTGACCGATGACGATCTTCGCTCCGCATTTCCCGGCATCGACATCCCGAAACCGTTCGTCGACGCCGGGTTCCCGTGGGACGGCGAAGGCGAAGCGATTCTCGTTTCGGCGCGTCGAAACACATCCGAAGACGGATTCGAGGAAAAAACGATTTCGGCGGCCCGCGTGATTCATATTCGATCCGACAATCCGACATATCCGAGCATCGAATGGCTCGGATACGTCAAAGAAATCGCATACTGATGTCGAGTATCGAAGTCGATTTCCTACTACTTCAGGAGGCAACAATGCCTGAGTACACCAACACCCCAATCACGGTCGTATCGACCGTGGTCGTTCCGAGTTTCGACAACGCAAAAGTCGTAATTCGACGCATCACGAGCGAAGAGCAGCTCGCCAACCTGCTTTCGCGTGCGTCTCGAAATCTGTGCGGGCATCCGGCGACGAACGCCGTCTTGAAGTCGATTTGCCCGGAACTCCCGGAGCCGGAGCGAGGGTTCTGGGATGGAGTCGGATTTGCAATCGCGGCTCGACCGAAAGGCGGAGTTCGCGGCTCAAAGTCGGAAGGAAAGGATGTCGAAGTGACGTCGTTCGACGACCTCGAGGCATGCCTGTTCGTGTATACCCGCGAGGAATGACGACAATGCCGAAAACGACATTCGCAGAACTCCTCGAGGAATACAGCCCGTTTCCCTGCGAACCTTCGTGTGTCGACCTCGACTTCTATATTCTTCCAGGCGGCAGGCCTCAATACCGCCTGGAAGATAACGTTCGCGGCCTGACCATCGCATATGGATTCACCGTCGAGGAAGTTCTCGAAAAGGCGGGCATCGACATCGAATCCGATCTCGACGCGAAAGCGGTTATCGCCGTCGCCCGCATGCCCCATACCTGGGGTATGAAGTTCGGCGTCGCCAGGAACAAACTTGCGTTCGCTTCGGTGGGAATCCTTACGTACTTCGGTTCGACTATGCCTTGCCGTTCGCATACGGAGTACGGAGAGACATTCTCCGAGGCGATTCGACGTCTGCGATGGAATGTCGACCCCGCCGAAACGGATATTCGACGCTGGCTCGAAGACATGCGTCGCAGCGGGAACGCGGTTCGTCTGCGCTATATTCCCGGCGAACACCCGTACTATCGAGTTGAGTTGACGACCAAATACGGACGCTATCTGAGTCACGGAAGCGACCCGTATTCTGCGCTTGTGCCGTTCGGCATCTACGCCACCGATTCCGCAAGCGCGTTCTTCATGGACGAGGACGACAATGACAACGCTTGAACGATTCGTAGACGCCCACGTTCTGTCCTGTGTGTCGAGCGTCGACTTCATCACCGCCACCGGGTCGAGCATCTGGCATTGTGATCGGAAGTGGCGAGTGATGAAGAGCATATACGGAAAAGAGACGAAGAAGTCTTTGATTGCGACCGACACGATCGACGAATTGTTCGCTTTGTTCATCTTCGACAACGACGCGAAAACGCTGCGCGACGTGCTCGAGATGCCGTATGTTTTGAGCGTCGAGTTCGGACGACGCAACAGCGAATTCACCGTCGATGTCTTCATCGCATCTCGTGACTTGAATGCCGACAGACCACGGCATTCATACTTCGTTATGTCGGAGTCGTCAAAGTGGCATCGCATTTCGCCGCTCTACGCCCTTCGCAGACAGATCGCCATCGACTCGACCCCCGTTGACGTGTGGCGATCGACAATGAAACACCAGGGATACGACGTGCGACTCGTCCGCGATAATGAGACATTTACGGTTTTCGTTTACGACATCAACGATGCCGACGATGACGATCGAAAGCCGAAACAGATTACCTACGGCAGAAGCCCATACGAGGCCCTTCTGCCGTGGCGACTGGTCGTTTCCGACATCGCCGCTTCCGAGTTCGACGTCGAATAAGTCCTTTCCCTGCCGACACGCCTCAAGCGTGTCGGCTTTTTTTCGTCTCGACTTTCTCTGGACAGAGAATTCGCCTTGCGCCCACGCACGCGAGTGCGATTGTCGAGGGTCGCCCGCACGCGAGCGCATGCGCGGGGGGTGTAACGAACTCCAAAGCATCTCATTTTTCAACATCCTGGGTATCCAGACGACAACGACTTCACGCCTGCTCGCTTCACAGCCTCTTTTTTTTTGATCGCATGCCGAAACCGGTTGGCGAATAGAAGCGCAGTTGCAAGTTTGCTGGCAGAGGGCCGGCACAACTGCGCAAAGAAGGAGATTGAGAAAATGGCGCGGATTACGTTCGGATGCACAGGCGAGACGGACGCAAAGGCGAAGGCGGAAGTGAAGAAGGCGGACGCGAAGGCGATTCCGGACTTCCTGCGGGAAGTCCCGGAAGAAGCGGAAATCGAATCGTTCTTCAGGGGCGGATTCGTCCGAGTATGGGGGAGCTGGGTGTATATCACCCAGCTTGTGTCCGACTCTGGGACTTCGCAGGTGGTTGCGGTTTCAAAAATGAAGCTAGCCACATTCACCAAATGGCTGGCGCAAGCGTTGACGGAGGGGGTCAAAGGCTGGAGCGCGGAGCCTACATGGGGGCTCCAGACGCTTCCGAGATTCGCGAGGGCTGACTGGGCCGCCTCCCGCTACGGGGTGGTATTCCACCCCGAAGAGGAAGAGGAGGCCCCCTATACGAGGGGAGCGTTCCTGTCGGCGTGGGCGGCAATCGCCGTCCTGAACGGCGGGAGCTACCCCACCAGCGCCGATTGGCGCTGGTCCAACGACAGGACGTGGTACGCTCCCGAGAACTACCAGGACGCCCCGCTGGTGTACAAGGGGCAGGAGCTGTCCTTCGCCATTTTCTCAATGGCCAAGGACTACCTGGAGAAAAAGCAGGGGGCGTCGCAGGAACGGAAGAAGCTGTTCAATAACACAAACACAATCGAAGAGGACATTCCATTCTAGCAAGTGACAAGCGCCCGGCTCCCGCAAGGGGGTCGGGCATTCGTCGTCTCAAGTCGCCAACGAGTCGACAGAAGTCGCCAGAAAGTTCTGCAAAAGGGTGTTCTGCAAAAATGTTTCTTTCGATCGCGAGTCGAAACGGATTGGCGGGCGGCAGGCGCTGGCGCAAGGACAGGACGCAACGGGCGTCCACGGCAGCGCAGCGCCCAAGGAGGACAAGATGGAAATGTGGCGCATGGCAAATCCAGACGATGACGATGACGATGACGGGTGGGAAGAAGGGGTCGACCCGGAGAAGGACTGGGAACCACCCGATTGGTTGCGATAGGTTTTATCAGCCCGGCTCCCGCAAGGGGGTCGGGCATTCGTCGTCTCAAGTCGCCAACGAGTCGACAGAAGTCGCCAACGACTCGACGATCGCGTTCGGAACGCGCCGTACATCCCCCGCGAATCCGCCGACCCGACGACCGACGGGCAAACGGTTGTCGGACGGAGTCGCCAGAAAGTTCTGCAAAAGGGTGTTCTGCAAAGAGGGGGGTGTTCTGCAAAAATGTTTCTTTCGATCGCGAGTCGAAACGGATTGGCGGGCGGCAGGCGCTGACCGAAGGAGTCAGGACGCAACGGGCGTCCACGGCAGCGCAGCGCAGCCCGAGGGAGGTAGCATATGGCCGTCATTCTGTTCGGCACCACGCAGAAGGGACAGCAGGAGTCGGAAGCGACCTACACCTACGAGGAGTTCAAACGAGCGGCGGTGGGAACGATAAATCTTAGAGGTCGGTATATCGTTGACGAGAACAACCTTCGGGTTGAGGCCAAGGCGTTCCTCAATGGAATGCTGAACGACAACGACATGCTGACACCGTGCTTACGTTACCGTTCCCAGGACGAAGGGGACTTCGTCAGTCCCCTGACCCGTGCTCGGGGTACGGGGTGGGCATTCGGCGATGCCGGCTTCATTTCTGTGAACACAATGATTGGGCTGCTGAATCCGGGGCTCCAGCTTCCGGAATACCGAGCAGTCCGGACCTGCCCGCGTCCTACCGGCCAAGTCAATGACGACGCGATGATGTGGGTTGTAGGTCCATGGGCCCCACGGTCTGAACTTAAACTATACGTTACCGACGGCAAGGAAGTAGAAGCCTTAGATTCATGGATTACGCGAAGGCTCCAGTCGGTCAACTAATGGCAACAGCCCGGCCCCCGCAAGGGGGTCGGGCATTCGTCGTCTCAACAACGGTCGTTTCAATCCACGCCTTCCGGGGGGAAGGCGACTTCCCGCGCCGCCAATTCCATTGTACCACGGGAGTCAAGAAACGAGCAGCGCACTCGAATCGGGCGCAACCGGCGACGTCGAAACGCGCCGCACGTCGGAACGCGCCGGACGATCCCCCGCCGCTGTCGCCTTTCGCCGTAGTCCTCCTCGTCCTCCTCGTCTTCCCGTCTTCCGCCTGCCGCACATCGAAACGCGCCGCACGTCGGAACGCGCCGGACGATCCCCCGCATTTCCCCCCTCACCCCCCTTTTCCCGCCGCGCCGTGCGGTGATTCTCTGTTCAGAGAAATGCAAGCATACTGCAAGCATATTGCGCTTGCCTGCGCCGTCAATGCCGCTTTCGCCTGCATGCAGCGCGATGCTATGCGTGCATAGCATCGATGCAGAGCCTGCATTCGCCCCTTCTGCATCGATGCAGCATCACTCCTGCATCGTTCCTGCACCCGTGCTGCATCGCTCCTGCATCGATGCTTGCGCGTGCTTGCATTCTTCTGCATCGATGCAGCACCCGTGCAGCACCCGTGCTGCATCGCTCCTGCACCCGTGCAGCACCCGTGCTGCATCGTTCCTGCATCGATGCTTGTGTATGCTTGCATTCGCCTGCATCGTTCCTGCATCGATGCTTGCATATGCTTGCATCCCCCTGCATCGATGCTTGCATATGCTTGCATTCGCCTGCATCGAACCGAACCGACCAAAGGCGAAGCGCGCAGGCTCGTTCGATTCTCTGACCAGAGAATCGAGTCGACGTGCGAGACGTGTGACGGCACGCGAGGAGCGAGAACGAGGGCGCACCCCCGTCCCTCCTCCGTCCTCCTTCGTTCTTTCCCGTCCCTTCGTCGCCTGCCTTGTCGTCTGCCCGTCCCTCCTCCGTCCTCCTCGTCCTTTCGTCGCCTTCTCGTCCCTCCTCCATTCTTTCTCGTTCTTCCATCGCCTGCCTTGTCGCCTGCCTCGTCCTTCGCCATCCTTCTCGTCCTTTCCCGTCCCTGTCTCGCTGTCGCCCTGGTCGGGTGCGCTGCTCGTTTCTTGACTCCCGTGGTACAATGGAATTGGCGGCGCGGGAAGCCGTCGCCGAAATTGTCCGGGATCGGACCCCATGGAACGACGGTTATCGCATGGTTGCTGCGGGGAAACCCCCCGCAAGGGTTCAAGTCCCGACGTCCCGCGTCGCCTGTGTCCTGTCATTCGACAACGCACGTCTGAAGTTCAGGCGTGCGTTGTCGCTCGTTCTTTCGTCTGCTCGTTTCTTGACACCCGTAGTAGAATAGATGTGACGGCGTCGGTTCCGTCACGTACTTTGCCCGGCAGCGGGCCCCACGAATGACGGTTATCGCCATTCCGTAGGTGCGGGAGCACGCCCGATACGACGTCGTCATTCGTGCACCCTCCGGTTGCTGCGGCGGCCGGGGGGATTTTTTTATCAGGAGGACAACAATGGCGAACCTGAATGCAATCGAGGCGCTACGTTCGTTTCGAGACGGGTACATCTACAACCGCGCCGAAGGAGTCGTATCGCCGATCACTCCTCGCGACCATCTCGACCGCGTCCTGATCCTGGGGACGTTCGACAACACGTACTATGCAAGCGGTCGGGAGATGACGTCGGACGCGCTGGAGCGGCTGGCGGCTATGATTCGCAGCGACGGGCGCTACGTCGTTGATCGAACGGTCGCCATCAGTCGATCCGGGCGCGCTCCGTCGAACGATCCGGCGCTGCTGGTTCTGGCGCTGGCGTTGTCCGTCGGCGACCCCGACGTCAAAGCGTATGCGGCGCAGAAGCTGCCGCTGGTCGCACGGACGGGAACGCACCTGATGACGTTCCTCGAATTCGCAACAACGCTGCGCGGGTGGGGGCGAACGCTGAAGCGCGCCGTATCGAACTGGTTCACGTCGTTCACTCCCCGAGACCTCGCCTACCAGGCGATCAAGTACCAGAATCGGGGAGCGTGGTCGCTGCGGCGTGCGCTGTGCGATGCGCATGTGCGCGATGAAAGCGACAGGAACGACGTCCTCCAATGGATTGTCTACGGCTGGCCGGGAGTCGGAACCGACCCGCACCCCGACCCGGCGTTGCGCCAGTTGTGGGCGTATGAGCGCCTCAAGCGGCTTCCTCCGTCCGACGTTCAGGAAGCGATCCGCCTGATCATCGACTATCGCCTGCCGCGTGAGGCGGTTCCGACGCACTTCTTGGCGCACCGCGACGTGTGGGCGGCGCTGCTCGTCGATATGCCGATGACGGCATTGATGCGCAATCTGGCGACGCTCACCCGGGTCGGCGTGCTGGAGCCGCTCTCCGATGCCGTCCGCGAGGTGGTCGGCCGCCTGACCGACCCGCACCGCGTGCGTGCAGCCCGCCTGCACCCGCTGGCCATTGCGGTAGCCCGGGCGACCTATATCGGCGGGCGCAGCATCGCCGGCGCATCGACCTGGACGCCGATCCCCGCCATCGTCGAAGCGCTCGATACGGCGTTCGAGCTGGCGTTTCCGTCCGTCACGCCGACAAATAAGCGCATTATCGCGGCGCTTGACGTATCCGGGTCGATGTCGAGTTGCGCCATCCCGTCGCTGTCCGGTCTCCGTCCGGCCGACGCAGGCGGCATTATGCTGTACGCCTTTCTCAAGACCGAGCCGAACTGCCATACGATTGTGTTCGACGACGAGGTGTACGAAAATACGCGCCGGCGCAGGGCGTTGGTTCTGCACCCGTCGATGAGCTTCGGCGAGGCGATAACCGCCATAAAATCGTTCCGGGGAGGCGGAACCGACGTCAGCGCGCCGATCCGATGGGCGCTGGATCGCACGATCGAAGCCGACGCCATCGTCATTTTCACCGATAACGAGACGTGGGCGAACAGCCGTCCCATCCCCGTCTGGATGAACGACTACCGGCGCACGATAAATCCCGCTGCGCGCCTCATCGTCGCCGGCATGACGGCGACGGACTACAGCGTCGTTTCGCCGAACGACGCATTGGGGCTGAACGTCGCAGGGTTCGATACCAATGCCCCGGGCATTATCTCGAACTTCATTCGGGGCTTCGACTCGGATGACGTCGAGTCGTTCTCCGGCGAAGAATAACCCCCTCCCCACCCCCATCCGGCGACGTCGCAGACGCGGCGTCGCCTCTCATCTCGAACGAACGCTCACCCCGTATCGCAGCGTCCGGCGCTCGTCCCGCCCGAACATGCGGCGAACCTGCACGCATGCGGAGCGTCGGATCGTGCGTCGTCTCGGCAAAGGCGTGTGCGCCACCGGCGCGCGCTGTGTTTATAGAGGCGCGATTGGTCTTTTTCTTTCGCGGCGGGGAGGGGGTGCGGCGGGCGCTGCGGGCGCTGCGGCGGATGGCGCGGCGATAGACGCGGACGGTCGATTCCGCCAGCCCGGTTTCCTGCGCAAGAGCGGCGATGTCGGCGTCGGGATCGGCGCTCAGCGCCTTCTCCAGGGCGGCGAAGCCGGTCTTTTGCTTTAGCGCGGCTTTGCGCACGGCGACCAGGTCGGGGCGTTCGCGCAGCAGGCGACGGCGGTTGACGCCGGCCATCGAGCGGGAAATGCCGAGGCGCTGCGCCATTTCGTCGTCGCCTGCGCCGGGGTCGGCGAGGAAGGCGTCGACGTAGCGTTCATACGATGTCGAACGTTGTTCCTTCGGTTCGGGCGCGCCGGTCGAGAAGCAGGTCGGCGACGGGTTGTAGCGCTCCGCGAAGCGGGCGACGTACTTGGCGATCATCCGCTCGACGTCCTCGCGCCAGCGGGCGTATCCCGGTCGCAGCATCGGGTAGCAATACGCCATCACGCTGCGGATTTCGTTTTCCGGGAAGTTCGCCATCGTCATCGATCGCACGATCACGGCGACCTGGATGCTGCGGGTGTCGTCGCCGTCGATCGTCGCCGTTTCGCCACGGTACACCGCGCCGAAGATCGGCGACGCCGCCGCCAGCTTTCGCATGCGGGCGCTCTGCCAGATGCGCTTGCCGACGGCGGCGTCGGCGGGCGACGCGGGAGGAGCGGGTGCGGGCTTTTTCTCGGGCGCGGGGCGGCGAGGCGTGCGGGCGGCGCGCTTCTCGAGCGCAGGCGTGCGATTTTCTCTGTCCAGAGAAACAGGCTGCGGCGTTGCGTCGTCGATGGGGATCGGTCGGGCGCGCAGGGTCAGGTACTCGCGCAATCCGATCGACAATCCCGCTTCCGTATCGAGGTCGATTTCGCGTCCTCCGGGCAGCAGCAGAATGCCGCGCCTGTTCTTGATCTGGTGCTTCTGGAACGGCAGCCTCACGGCGTTGCCGGACGGAAACACGTCGTGTTTGAGGTGCGTAAAGCGATAGCCGTCGAGGAAGTTGCGCACGGCGTCGACCGCATACCGGTCGTCGAAAAGGAAAACCGCGTGCCAGCGATCGTCGATGACGATCGCAAAGACGGCGGCGTCTCCGCGTTCCTCGGCCAGGCGGATCAGCAGGCGCGCTTCGTCGATGCCGCCTTCGTCGTAGTCGATGATGCCGGCGCGGGCCGTGCCGCTTTGCTGGATGGTCATCGCGTAGGTCTCGACCCCCAACAGTCCTTTGACGATGCGGTCGACGGCGCGCCTGATCTGGCGATTGCGAAACGCGATGCGCTCGTCGCGGGGCGCATGCGGGTTCCAGCTGCGCCAGAACTTTTCGTCGACATACTTGGGACCGTCCGGGCGCTTGCGCATTTTGCACGACCGGTCGGGCGGTCCGCCGGGGAAGTCTTCGTACAGCGCGACGGCCGCCTGCGCGATGAGCAGCGGCGCATCGACGCGCCGGCGCGTCCGACGCACACGCGGCAGATCGCCGGGAACGAGCTTCGGCGGGCGCGGCGGCGTCGCGCCGTGCATGTCCATTTCGTCGACGGTTCGATATTTCCGACGCAGGGCGGAAACGAACTCGAACTGCGAATTGCTCGTTTCTTGACACGTATGGTATGATAGAGACGAGGTCACGGCAGTCCTCTTCCGGCCCCTTTTCAATTCTCTTGCGCCGTTGCTACTCCCCCCGGCGGTCCCCGACCTCACGCCGGGGGGGGTTCTTTTTTCTTTCGCTCTGTTGTTGTTCACCTGGTCGATCATTTCTATCTGCTACGCCGTTGCTTCTATCATACCGCACGTGTCAAGTTTTGACACATTCTCTGTCCAGAGAATCGACATGTGGAGAAACTTGACAGGCTTGATACAATAGAGGTGACGCGCCCGACTATCAGGATTCGACCGATGATCATCCGATGCACGATACCCGCGCTTCCCCCGTCGCTCAATCGAATCGTCACGTTCAACGCCCGCCATAAGGCGACGCACCCCGACGCCGTCGACTTCCAGAAGCTGGCGCTGTCCATCCTGCACCCCTACCGTTTCTATGACGGAGCGCCGGACGAGCTCTGGGCGATCTGTCTGTTTCTGACGCCTGATGGACGGCGGCGCGATCTGGACAATTTGCTGAAGGTCCTGATCGACGCAGTATCGGCGGCGCTGGCGTTCGACGACTCGCGCCTGAAGGGAATATACGCCGAAAAGCGCATGCTGCGCGGCGTTTCCGCCGTGCATCTGGTCCTGTCCGATCATCGGCTGCTGAATGTCGAGGCGTTCTGGGCCGACGGGGGGTGAGAAAAAAGAGAGAAAAAGAGGGGGAGAGGGAGGAAAGAAACTCCCGCATCTGCAAAGAGGGGGGGGTTTCTCGAAAGGGGGGAGAAGATTTTCAGGCGAGCGTATGACGACGGAACGCGACATCGACACGACGAATGCAATGGCGAGGGCTGCGCCGATGCTCGACCGGGAAGAGCTGGCGCGGCTTGCTGCGCAGAACGATGACGAGTCTCGATGGCGCATTGCGCTGGCGAACGTCAGGCTGGCGATGACGATTGCGCATGCGCAGCATCGACGGGGAACGTTTCCGGGATACCCGCTCGACGATATGATCCAGGACGCAATCCTCGGATTATACGACGCAGCGGAACACTACGACCCGAATCGCGGCTCGTTCTCGACGTGCGCCGTTCACTGGATCATGCATCGGCTTCGCCGTTCGTATGCCGATCTGTGGACGGACATTCGGGTGCCCGTCCACCACCACGAGCAGAACTTCCGCAACAAGGAACGAACGGCGCTGATGACGATCCACCGGTCGCTGTCGGAGCCGGTCGGACGTCACGGCGACGAGCGGCTGACCATCGGCGGCATGCTGGCGGACCCGAACAATCCGTATGACGCCGTCGACGACGCCGATGCGGTGAAGTCGCTGCTCGACCATATCGTCAGGCGATATGTCGAACGTCGAAAGTTGTATGTTTCGTCGAACGACCGCATGCGCGAATACGTCCGGCGTCTGGCGCATATCATCCGCGCCAGACTGGACGGCGAATCGATGGCGTCGATCGGACGACAGATGAAGGTATCGCGCCAGTGGATTGCGATGATCGTCGACGAGATGCGCGACTACACACAGGAGATGCGTGATGAACTCCTTTGACCGCTTCTATCGTCTGCGCTTCAACAGCGCAGACGTGCGATATGACTATCCGTGGATGCCGGACGTTCCGCCGTATGCGACGCCGATCTTCATTCACTCGAACCTGTATTCATGCGCCCTTGATGTCGCCAGCGGCTCGATTGTCGATGTCAACCGCAATGTTGTTCTTACGATGTCGATGTCTCTAAACGAGAAAAGGTCGTATCCGAAGATCGTGGGACGTCTTTTCGGCGCGCCGTTCGACATCGATGCCTTTCGGCGCGACATCGACGCGATGGCGATCGACATTCTTCGGACGTTCATCGGTCTGAGGGGATGTCGTTTCGAGGCTGTCCCCCATCGTCGGTCGCAGGCGTTCGGTCCGGCCGACATTCTCGTGACGAACGAGGATGGCGATCAGGCGCTATTGACGTTTTTCAAGCGCGGCGTATGGCAATCGGTTCGCTATCTGTCGCCGACGCTCATTCTCGATCCGTTCGGCGCGATCGATCCGGCGACGGCGGCATCGCTGATCCGGTTCTACCCGCCGTATCCGTATATGGAGGACGCAGAATGAAATCGATAATCGATGTGTACCGCATTATCGACGTTGGACAGGCGCAGGAAGAGCGCACCCTGGAGAAACACAATGAATAACAACGACCGAAACTCCGGCTTTGCCGACGTTTACAGAGACTATTTCGGAAACGTGTCGATTCTGTTCGACGGCGTTTCGTACCGGATGAGCGCGCAGTTGCCGTATGTGGTTCCGAGCATAGTGTATGCGCCGGTCGACAACCCGTTCGATGTCGGCTACATTCGCATCGACACGGGCGAAATCTGCTCGTCCGTCACCGGCGCGCCGATCGCCTGTCTTTTCGACGCCGATATAAAAGCGGCATCGGAAATGGCGTCGAAGGTGATGGGACGCGCGATCGACCTGGGGCGGCTGCTGGCCGACCTCGACGCCTGTGCGCTGGATATGCTGCACGATGTTGTCGACCTTGAGCCGTTCGATCTGGTCCTGACGCCAAGGCGGGTATATCACCTGGGGCCGGCATCGATCGAAGCGCTATGGGCGCGAGGAGAGCCGCCGAAGCGCTTCCGTCCGCCGACTATCGAGTTTCGCGGACCGTCGGTCTGGGTCGTCGCCGCAACGCTGACGACGTCGCGCATGCTGCTCGACCCGTTCGGGGCTATTTCGCGGGATACGGCTCGCGACATCATTATCGGCATCGGCCAGGCGTAGGCGAAAAGGATCGGAATATGGACAGAGAATCGCTGAAGCGATGGTATCAGCACTGCGTTGAAACCGTGTACGAAGATTTGGTCGAATCGATCGTCGTCGAATCGCTTTCCGAGCTATCGAGGATTGTCGAAACGTTTTATGAAACGGCGCTGCGCCAGGCAATCGACGCACTCGGCGACGAAAACGTCATCGACGGCGTCGTTGTCGAGGCGTATGCGCACACCCCGACGGCGCAGCGCCTCCGGTCGGCGCTGTCCATGCGCGCTGCGCTCGACAACGCCGACATTCCCGATGTCGGCGCGCTGTATCGGGCGTTCGTCGTTGTTTCCGGCATCGTTTCTGAAGCGGCCGACATGGTCGTAACCGGCGATACATCTGAGGACGCCCTGGCGCGGTTTCGACGGCGAATGCTGGATCGCGGCATCGATGCGCTGAAAGCGGCGATAGCCGATGCGTTGCACGACGAGTCGCTGGCGCGGTCGATAACCGCGTTTACGGCGATTCACGCCGTCTATGACGGCATAAGCGTTTTGATCGACGATCTTTGCGCCACGATTCGCATGAAAAGAGAGTCAGACGGAGAACAGGAATGACTTCAGCCCCCTTTTCAATTGCCGACCTCAATGCAATCGCCGGACAGGCGTCATTTCAGTCGGTCATCGACGTTGCGCGTCGATTCGGACTTTCGGCGGTCGGAGGCGGATCGTCGTCGGCGCTGACCGACCTGCTCGACGGCGTCTACTCGATCATCGGTCCCGGCTTCGACCCCGAGCGCCGGTACGTCACGCTGGTCGCCTATCCCGACCTGGGCGATCCATGTCCGGCGTATACGTATCGCGACCCGTCTCATCCGACGGAAATCCAGGTCGTCGACGTCCGTCGCATTCGAGAGAACGACCCGGACGACGAGCCGTTCGGCCGATGGCGCGTCGCTCGAGCTCCGGCGTTTGAAGCGACGGCTATCGCGTACCCGCTGTCGGCCGTCAACGGGGAGTATATGTTCAACCGACATCTGTCGCCGGACGTCGAGTTGACGTTGATCAACCCGAAAGACGGACTGCTGCCGCCGGCTCTTGCACCGGGCGAGCAGTGGATGATTGCAATCGGATGTTCGTTGTACGACTGGACGTATGCGCAGGAGAACATCGCCGATCTGCGACATTCCGACGTTATCGCCGCCGAACGCGAGTTCTTCAACGGCCGTCGGATCGGCTGGCGCATGATATTCGACGAACCGGTCAACGCCGCGCCGGGCAGGGACGATCGGCTGGCGAAATTGATCCGGGGCGACATCGTCGGCGATCGTCCGCCGACGCCGGACGAGGTGATGCGCGTCGTCGCTGCGACCGGTCGGATGCCGAGGATCGCGCTCGCCGTTTTCCCCGAA
>Ga0308401_1000136_pt1 | contig 21892 bp, 19 predicted proteins | sample HotsprSampleOSM1_FD_203472 | JGI IMG/M metagenome (GOLD analysis project Ga0308401, IMG submission 203472) | Hot spring phototrophic mat microbial communities from Octopus Spring, Yellowstone National Park, Wyoming, United States - 20060913_OS-M1 ...
AGCCAGCAGATTAAGCACATATTCTACGGTCAAGCGTGTTCCCTTGATAACTGGCTTGCCAACCATAACTTTGGGATTGAGGGTAATACGCTCAAGAAGTTGTTGTTCCGTCATTCTTCCACCTCCTACTTGTATCATACCACGAAATCTTGTGCTATCAATGTGCCTGCCTGACGGCCCGCGGTTGAGTTGCAAGGTGTAGAGTACTCGATAATCTCCAACACGTAATTTGAATACGCCTTGCCATTGACCTGTCAGTGCTTCTGGCGTGACGGCTTCAACGTTTTCCGCCAACCAAACGTAACTTTTTCAGCACCCGCTGCGCTGTGGGCTTGTTCAAGTGTCGCAGCCAGGCGTCGCTTATGCGCCAGGTTCTTGATCTCGGCCAGCACAATCACCGGAATGATCAGGAGAGCATCAGGGTCTTCGAGAACGGCTGCGGCCTGTGCACCGGGCCGACGATCATTCGTCAGGTACCAGACCAGTGCATATGTGTCGAGAGCACAGGTTTTCACGGCAAGTCCTCAGGTATCCGGTATTTGCCTGCCTGGATCTCCTCAGGGCTGATGTCGAGATCGCCCCACATGCCTTTCAAATCCTTCAACGTGGGGGCGCGATCCTCAGGCACAGCAGGCTCTGGCGCCAGAAAAGTCACCAGAACCCTGTAGCGATCCTGCACAGGCGGTTTCTCCAGCAGCCTGATCTGGCCGTGCTCATATATCGCTTGCACGGATATCATCGGCATGTTCTGCCTCTTGAAGAGTGATATTGTTGTTGGGCAATTATTCCGCTTTCGCCCGCGCAGGCGGGCTTCGCCCTGGATAGCCGAGGGCTTGAGCCCGACGGCAAACAATAGCCCGCGCAGGCGGGCTTTGCCCTGGATAGCCGAGGGCTTGAGCCCGACGGCAAACAATAGCCCGCGCAGGCGGGCTTTGCCCTGGATAGCCGAGGGCTTGAGCCCGACGGCAAACAATAGCCCGCGCAGGCGGGCTTTGCCTTGACCAGCCGAGGGGTTCACCCCGATGGCAGGAGGCGCATATCGGACTTAATTCTCAATCTCCATCAGCCCGACGGCACAAGGCGCGTACCGGATTCAGCAGTTCTCACAAAGGTTGAACCCAATGGACAGAGTTGAACATTCCCGGAGTCGCGCTTCCCACACGGCGACCGAAATGAATTTCGGTCTGCAAGAGAAGTACGCCGAGATGTATTTCGGCATATCGCAGTTCTAACGAAAACCGATTTATCTTTTACAGGCATCGGATGGATCACAGCGTCATACTGAACGCCAGGCGAAATCCGAGGAATTCGTTGCGCACGGTTGGCGCGAGGCGGAAACGGCAGGCGCAGCGCGCGAAGCCGTGTGGGTTGGCGAACGATCCGCCGCGCAGGATGCGTCGTCCGGGGGCGTTCGGATCTTCACGTCCATCGTCGAAGCGATACGGGTAGGGTGCGTCGAGTGATGACGTCCATTCCCAGACGTTCCCCGCCATATCCAGGCACCCCCAGGGGCTTATGCCGGACGGATAGGCGCCAACCGGCGTGACGGCGCCCGGACCACCGTCGCGGGTGTTGGCGCGGTTTGGATCCCATTCATCGCCCCACGGAAAGCGCCGTCTATCGCTGCCGCGCGCGGCATACTCCCATTCGGCTTCGGTTGGCAGACGGTATGGCACTGCCATCACGTTGCTGAGCCAGCGGCAGAAATGTTGCGCATCTTCCCAACTCACATCGGTCGCCGGGCAGTCGCGCAGGTGGTCGGGGGGGGCTGCGCCGCGCCAGATGAGTGGCGGACGGGCGCCTGCGTCGGCGACGTAGATGGCGTAGAGTGCGTTGGTGACCGGCGTATCCGCAATGGCGAACGGCGGGAGGCGGAGGCGATGCTGCGGCGACTCTTCGCGGTACGACTCGCGAGTTCCGCCATAGGTTTTCGCCAGTGCGCCGAGTTCGCGCTCCGGCGTTCCCATCAGGAATGGCTGCGATGGCGGGAAGACAAAATCGGGCAAGAGATCGGAGAGTTTCATAGGCGGCGATGGTGAGCGCCTGGGATGCCATAGTGCACAGGGCGCAACGGCAGATCGATCACACGATGTTCCAGACGCTGCCGTTTGGTGTTTTGACGATTTCGATCTGCACCGGAAACATATCCTTCAATTCCTGGATGTGGGTGATCACCAGAACGCGGCGGAAATCGTGCTGCACCGAGATGATCGCCTCGACCAGGCGCTCACGCCCGCGAGCGTCCTGCGATCCGAACCCCTCGTCGATGATCAGGGTTTCCAGGCGCGCGCCAGCGCGTCGCGCCAGCAGCTTCGAGAGCGCGATCCGGATGGCGAAGTCGAGACGAAACGCCTCGCCGCCGCTGTAGGCGTCGTACACGCGGGTGCCGAGCGCATCCGCGATTTTGATGTCGAGCGTCTCGGCGACCTCCCCTTTCTTCGTGTCGCGTTGTGTTTCAAAGGTCAGGTGGAGTTGATTGTCGGTCATACGGCTGAGCAGGCGGTTGGCTTCGCGTTCCAGTTCGGGAAGCGCCGTTTCGATGAGCATCGCCTGGATGCCTTTCTTGCCAAACGCCTGCGTCAGTTCGTCGAACAACCCTTTGCGTTCGAGCAGCGCCTGGCGTTGCGCTTCGGCTTCGGCGAGTGCGCTGATCGCTTCCTGTGCGCGGCGCAGATCCGCCTGGCGTTCGCCCAGGTCTTTCTGGCGCGCCATCACCTCATGGTTGAGTTCGTCGAGCCGGGCGGCAGCCTCGGCGCGTGCGCGCGCGGCTGGCGCCAGGTCGCACAGGCGTTCGTCGAGGGAACGCACCTCTTCCTCGTCGGCGGCGATCTGGGCGTCGAGTTGCCGGAGGCGCTCAGCCGCGCGCGTGAGTTCGTCGCGGTTTTCGGCAAGCCACTCTTCGGCGCGTTGCAGGCGCGCCAGGTCTTCTTCCCAGTGAACCAGCGCCTGGACATCAGCCTGCGCCTGGTCATACCGCTCGCGGCTGTATCCCAGCGCTGCAATCTGCCGGTCGATGTCCGCAAGCGCGGCGCGCTCGGTGTGTGCGAAGTCGCCCTGCGCAAGTTGGACGGTCAATACTGCGACAATCTGCTCCTGTTCGTGCAGTGCAGGATCTTCGCTGTCGATCTGCTGAATCTCGCGCTGCAACCCGTCAATCTTCGCCTGCACGCTTGCCTGTTCTCGACTGCGGTCTTCGAGCGCGGCAACCTGGCGTTCGACTGCGGCAATCTCGCGTTCGAGCGCATCGACCGATCCCAGTGCGTTGATCTCGGCGTCGATGCGCTTCAGTTCCTCGCGCGCCGCCGGTTCGTAATCGTTCTTCAACAGGCGCAGCGCCACATCGTCGTGCAGGCGTTGCGCCTCGATCTGCTGCTGGCGGCAGACGTCACATTTTGCCAGTTCGCTTTCAAGGCGCGCAATGCGTCCCTGCACGTCGGGGAGGGTGTTGACACGCGCTTCGATGGTGCGAATGTCGCTGCGCAGACGTTTGAGGTGCGCTTCCAGATGATCGGCTTCGCGTTTTGCAGCCGCATACTGCTGGCGCAGCGCCTGACGTTCGCGTTCGTACTCCGCCTGGATGTGCGCAATGCCGTCGTGTCCCAGTTCACTCTTGCAGAGCGGGCAAACTTTGAGATCGGGACCGAGCAGGCGCAGTTTCTCGTTGATCTGATCGCCCTGTTTTTTGACCGTTTCGCATTCGGCGCGGATGGCGCCGATCCTTTCGGCAAGGGCGCGCTCGTCGTTGCGTAGCGTATCGAGGTGGGCGGCTTCCTGTTCGAGGCGCGTGCGTTCCGCAGTCGCTTCGGCGAGTTCGGTGCGCCAGCGCGCTTCGTGCTTCAGTTGCTCCGCCAGCGTGCGGAGTGTGCGCTTCTGCTCTTCGCGTGTGGCAACCAGCGAGTCGTGTTTCAGTTTGATGTCGCTCTCCAGCCCGGTGCGGCGTCGCAACAGTTCGTTGACGCGCCGCAGCCGTTCGATTAGCGTAGCGCGACGGGTGCGGGCAGCGGAGAGCGCTTCTGCAATCGGGGGATGTTCTGCAAGTTGGGCAGCGAGGCGCTGAAGTTCCGCTGCCAGTTTCGGGCGACGGGCGGCGCGTTCGCGCAGCGTTTGCGCCTGCGCTTCAGCGACGCGCAGATCGCTGCGCAGGGTATGTTCGGCGTTCGAGAGCGCCTGCACTATCGCGGTTCGGCGTTCCTGAAGCCGGTCGTATTCGTCACGCAGCGTAGCGAGGCGGTTTCGCTCCGCTTCGGCGGCGCGAAGCAGGCGGATACCCTCCTCGATCTCGGCGCGACGAGCCATCCAGGACTCGGCGCGCTCCTGATACGTTCGCAAACGCTCCACCTGCTCAGCCTGTGCACTGCGATCTTTGCGCCGTGCCTCGATCTGTGCACGGCGATCATCGCGGATCGCGCGGAGACGTTCGAGTTCCTGTTCTCTGGCGACGGCGGCGTCGAGCGCCTGACGCGCCGCTTCGGCGCGCGCCAGCGCATCGGTGACGCGCTCTTCGGCAGCACGCACCTCGTCCACCAGCAGGTCATAGCGTTCCGCCTGCCGGCGCAGTTCACCGATCTGTCCTTCGAGACCGCGAATCTGCCCTTCAATGCCACGCGCGCGCTCTTTCGCCCGACTCTCCAGTTCTTCGTAGAGGCTCAAACCGAGAATGTCCGCCAGCACCTGCTTGCGCTTCGCCGGCTCTTTGCGGGTAAACTCATCGGCGCGCCCCTGACGGAGGTAGGCAGAGTTGGCGAACATGTCGTAATCCATCCGCAGCGTGCGGATGATCAACTGCTGCGTTTCACGGATGCCGCCGGGAGTGAGCGAGCGCCATTCGTTCCCATCGCGCACCTGGAAATCGAGCTGGCTCTGACCGCCGCGCTTCCCGCGAATGCGACGCCGGATGACCCGGTAATCCTGCCCATCGAGGGTGAACTCCAGTTCCACCATCATCTCGGTGGCGCCGAGCGCCACCAGGTCATCGTCGCTCTTCAGGCGCGCTTCGCCCCACAGCGCCCACGTGATCGCGTCGAGCAGCGCCGACTTGCCGGCACCATTTTCGCCCGCCAGACACGCAATGGATATGCCATCGAACTCCAGCGGCGGCACTCCTTCGCGGTAACACATAAAGTTTTGCAGCGCCAGTTTGCGGGGAATCATAGCCGTCTCACCACATGGTCGAACAGATGCGCGTGGTAGTGTAGCCGAGGTCGGCAGTTGATGCAAGAGCGCATCACCATCAGATGTTCAGTCGCTGAATCTGCTGTGCGATCTCCAGCGCCTCCTGGCGGTCGGGTGATCGGATGAGGTATGCATATGCGCCCATTGCTCGATGAAAGAGGTCGGGCATCGGTTGATGATGGACGATACGGTCGCCGAAACGCGCCATGATCTCGGCGTGCGTGAGTGCATACGGTCGCAGGGGTTTGCGCCCGGCGTAACACACGTGGTATGGGCGCTCCGCTGGCGCGTACCAGGGTTGATGCAGCGCCACGTGCGCCCAGGCGTCGTAGAGATCAATGTTGCTGGCATAGTTGAACATATCGATGGTCAGACCGCCCGGCGGTCGCAGGTTGACTTCGAGCGCCACCAGTCGCCCTTCGGGGGTGCGGAAGAACTCGAAGTGAAAGAAACGTTCGCGCACGTCGAAGAGCGCCAGGATGCGCCGACCCGCCTGTTCGAGATCGGGAGGGATGTTCCGTTCAGTGAGATAAAAAATGTCATCATCGTTGATGACGATCTCCATCACACCGTTGCTGTACTGCATCGACGTGAAGAAGACCGGTTCGCCATGCCGATCCGTCAGTCCATCGAACGTCTGAATGACGCCGTGGACATACTCTTCGATCAGATACCCCTCCGGCTTGCTCATCAGAAACGCCTCGAGTTCGGCATCGTTGACGATTTTGAAGGTATGGTTCGCCCCAACGCCGATGTCCGGTTTGGCAACGACCGGGTACCCTACCGAGGCGACGAAGGCGCGCGCGCGGGCGGGCGAATCGACCAGAATCCCGCGCGCGACTTCCACCTGTGCGCGGGTAAAGAGGCGTTTCATCTCCGATTTGCGCTTCATACGCGGCAGATCGGCGATCTTCGGTCCTTCGACATTGAAATCGGTGCGCAGGTGCGCCTCGGTTTCCAGCCAGTATTCGTTGAGCGAGTCGATGCGCTGGATTTTGCCGTAGCGGTGGGTAAAATAGCCGATGGCGCGCAGCACTTCATCGTAGTTGTGCAGATCCGATACGCGGTAATACTCAGTCAGGGCTGCGCGCAGATCGGGGTGCAACAGTTCGTATGGCTCGTCGGCAATGCCGAGTACATTCGCACCCAGATTGCGCAGGCGAACGCAGAACAGACGCCAGTTTGGCGGAAAATGCGGCGAGAGAAAGACGATGTTCATGGTTCACTTCAGAAATGCTGACACAGGTGCTGCCTGCCTGTAAAGGCGTCGCAGCGGAGACATCACGCTATTACGGTTTGGGATGCCAAAGCGAAGGGGTCGAGCAGCGCATGCCGCGCCCTTACTCCTCATTTGTCGGTTCAGGCGTCCAGCCTTCGGGTTTCGCTTCGCCTTCGCCAAAGAAGAAGATTTCCGCCTGCTGCATCATCAACTCGGTTGCACGGGGATCGACCATGCTCAACCCATAGTGGTTGATAATCAACAATGCCTGATCCATCCACATATTCCATGCCTGTTGCGACACATTTTCGTAAATGCGCTTTCCCAGCTCACCGGGATAGGGAGGGCGGGGCAAACCTGGCAGTTCACGCCCGAGTTTGACGCATTTGACCATTCGTGGTGCGCTCATGATTGTCTCCAGTTGGCAAATCGTTACGACGCGTAATTCACCTTTCTCTGCGGTAGTATACTACCACATGGTATGCTCACCCACACGGTGGTGAAATCCGGGTGAAGGAGCGGTTGGAGAGAACATCATGGATATTGCTATTCCACGGTCCCACGCACCCGACGAACACCGGGTCGCGCTGACGCCGGCTGGCGTTCACTCGCTGATCGTCGCCGGGCACACTGTGTTTGTCGAAAGCGGCGCTGGCGATAGCGCAGGATTCACCGACGCATCGTACAGTGCAGTTGGAGCGCATATCGCCTACGGTCCCGAAGAGATCTATGCGCGCGGCGATCTGTTGTTGACCGTTGATGGCGTGCCTGATCATGCCCTGCCGATGGTGCGTTCCGGGCAGATCGTGTGCGGTTTCCTGCATCTATCGGTCATGCCGCGCCGGATTATCGACAGTCTGGCGGCGGCTGGCGCTTCAACGCTGAGTTACGAGGCGATCCGGCGCGACGATGGCATTGCGCCAGTACTCCTGCCGATGAGTGAGATATGCGGGCGACTGATGCCGCAACTGGCAGCGCATCTACTGGAAACGCCGAGCGGCGGGCGCGGCACGCTGCTGGCGCCGATTCCCGGCGTGCCATCAGCGGAGGTGGTCATTCTGGGCGCCGGTCGGGTTGGCGGTAATGCTGCATACGGTTTCAGTTCGTGGGGTGTGCAGACGACAGTGCTCGACCAGGATATGGAACGGCTGCGCGCGGTCGAGCAGATCTGTCGCGGGCACGTTACGACCCGGCTGGCGACCGAGAGTGCACTGGCGCACGTGTTGCCTTTTGCCGATGTGGTTGTTGGAGCCGTGAAGACGCCGTATGGTCGTGCGCCAAAACTGGTAAGCGCCGCGATGGTGGCGACGATGAAGCCACGTAGCGTCATTATCGATGTGGCGATTGATGAAGGTGGATGTATCGAGACCAGTCGCCCAACCACGCATAGCAACCCCACCTATCTGGCATCGGGCGTTGTGCACTATGCCGTGCCGAACATTCCGAGCGCCGTGGCGCGCACCGCATCACACGCTCTGAATAATGCGTTGCTGCCCTTCGTGCTGCGCATTGCAGCGCAGGGGCTGGAACAGGCGGCAGAGCAGGAGCGTTCAATCGCGCGCGGTATCGGTCTTTACCACGGGCAGCCGTACACCACGCGCATCGAGCAGGCGCTTGAGCATTCGTAAAATCCGTAGTTTGTCGAGCGTTGCCAGCGCTGAAAGGTTTGTTGTGTTTATTGACCGGGTACAATTTCGAGGGGGCGCCAGCAGACGGCGATCAGTGCGTGACGTGCGCAGGCATTCCTGGCGTTCTGGCAATTGCGACGTTCTATGAGATATTGTCAACGCCACGAGGCGTAACTCTCCCATCTATCATGAGCGGGAGGGTTGTTCTTTGCCGGGTATGCAACCAGAATGCGGAGATTGTGTTATGCCACGCACGCTGACGACAGGAACACGTGAAATGACCGCCGAAGAGGCGGTGGAGTTGATAGAATCGAACCATCGCGTCTACATTGGCGGGGGATGCGGCGTTCCCCTGCCGCTGCTCCAGGCGCTCGTTGCGCGCGCTTCCGAGTTGCGCAATGTCGAGATCATTCACATGCTGACAGCGGGGGAGGACCCGACGACGGCGCCAGATCTTGCGGCGTCATTTCGCCATAATGCGCTCTTCATCGGGCACAACACCCGGCGCGCTGTGCACGAAGGGCGCGCCGATTTTACGCCGATATTCCTGAGCGAGATTCCGAAGTTGTTTCGGAAAGGCATTCTGCCGCTCGATGTCGCCATGATCCAGGTATCGCCGCCCGATCGCCACGGTTTTTGCTCGCTGGGAGTGGAGGTGGGATGCACCCTGCCGGCGGCGCGAACGGCGCGGATCGTGATTGCAGAAGTCAATGCCCGTATGCCGCGCACCCTTGGCGACAGTTTCATTCACGTCTCGCGTCTGACGGCGATGGTCGAAACCGACCGCCCACTGCTGGAACTGCCGCAGGGTGAGACGAACGGCGTTGCGCAGGCGATTGGGCGCCATATTGCGGAACTGATCCCGGATGGCGCAACGCTACAACTCGGCATTGGCGCCATTCCAGACGCCGTGCTTTCGAACCTGCGCGGCAAACGGCACCTGGGCATTCACACCGAACTGTTCTCCGACGGAGTGATCGGCCTGGTCGAGTCTGGAGTCATCGATGGTGAACTGAAAACCATTCACCAGGGAAAGGTCGTCGCCGGCTTCATCCTCGGCAGTCAACGCTGTTTCGATTGGGCACACAACAACGCAATGGTGGAAATGCACCCGACGGACTACGTGAACGATCCATTCGTCATTGCGCAGCACAAGAATATGGTTGCCGTGAATTCGGCGTTGCAGGTCGATCTGACCGGTCAGGTCTGCGCTGACAGCATCGGGACGCGCCTGTACAGCGGGGTTGGCGGGCAGCTCGACTTTATTCGGGGCGCGTCACGCTCGGAGGGGGGCATCCCGATCATCGCCATTTCATCGACGGCGCGTGATGGCGCGATTTCGCGCATCGTGCCGACGCTCGAGGTCGGCGCTGGCGTCGTCACCACGCGCTACGATGTGCACTTTGTAGTGACCGAGTATGGTGTGGCGGACCTGTACGGGCGCACCCTGGCGCAACGTGCGCGCGCGCTGATCAATATCGCCCATCCTGCGTTTCGTGATCAACTGACCGAAGCAGCGAAGAAACTGCACTATATCTGACACCTACTCGCTCGCACGCACCAGAATGAGCGGCGTGGTCGTTGCGTGCAGCACTTTATCCGCCACACTGCCGAGCGCCCAGCGGCGCAGCCCGCTGTATCCGTGTGTTGCCATCACAATCAGGTCAACATCCATCTCACGCGCCTCATCAATAATGACTTCGGCAGGGTAGCCGATAATGGCGCGGGTGAGAACGCGCGGCGCCTCGGCGCGCAGGGATGCGGCTTCGGCTTTCAACTCATCCAGAGCGTACTCATAAAGGGCGTTCAGGGTTTCGCTGTTCTCGACGAGTGGACGCCCCAGCACCGGCGCGCCGATGTACGCCTCGATCATGGGCACAACAGCGCGAAGCAGGATAAGTTCGGCACGCGCTGCGCGCGCTATTTCGCTCGCAAGCGGCAGCGCCTGCCGCGACAAGCCGGAGCCGTCGAGCGGTGTGAGAATGCGGTGCGGCGGTTGCACAACCGGGTGCGCCTGACCGCGCACCAGGAGCACCGGCGCATCGGTGGCGTGAATAACTTTATCGGCGACACTGCCGAGCGTCCAGCGGCGCAAACCGCTGTACCCGTGGGTTGCCATCGCAATCAGCGCACCGGGCATGTGCGCGGCTGCAACTTCGACGATCGTTTCCGCCGGTGAACCGGTACGTACTTCGCTCGTGACCTCAATCCCGGCGCTGCGCAGCATCTGCGCCTGTGTATCAAGATACGCCTGCGCCTGCTGGTGCAGTTCCTCCATCACATCGTTGTGATGATCGCGTCGCGCCGCTTCGCTCTCCGGAGCGCCATATACCGAGATCAGCACCTGCGCCCACGACTCGCTGTCGCCAGGGGGAGTCGCCGGAACGACGCGCAACAGATGAACGTGCGCGTCCAGAAGCGGCGCCAGTGTGCGTACATGTGGCATCACCTGAGCAGCCAGTTCGGAACCATCGAGTGGTACAACTATGGTATGCATTGTCTTCCTCCTCCTTGAGGCGCACCTGTATGCAGCATAGCATATCACATACGGCTCATTGGAATGGAATATTTACCCCACGTGGCGTCCTCACAACGCGGTGATACGATGTTGCGATACCTTTACGCATTGTACTGGCATCTTTCCTGCACCCATCCGTTAAGATCGCGTATAGTGAAGATGTACGTATCAGCCCTGATCGCACTCAATGGAGAGGTGATCGCAATGTTCCGCAACATTCTTGTCGCTGTTGACGGCTCACCCTTGTCGTCGCGGGCAATCGACGTAGCAGTCGATATTGCAAAGCATTACAACGCAAAACTGTGTCTGCTCCATGCATTCCCGCACGTTTCCGATCTTCTTGGGACACCCGAATACGAACGCCTGCTCGAAACGCGCATGCTGATCGGTCAGTCGCTGATCGAGGCTGCGCGCACCCAGGTAGGCGATCAGGCGGAGGTTGATGTGCAGTTGCTGGAAGGACCGCCCGCGCAGGCGATCCTGCGCGTCGCGGAGGAGGAGAACTTCGATCTTATCGTGATGGGATCACGCGGGCACAGCCCGCTCGTCGGTCTGCTCCTGGGCAGCGTGAGCAGCACCGTTGCGCAGCGGGCGCACTGTCCGGTCTTGATTGTTCACTAGATGCTGATACCATTACAGCACATGCGGTATCATTGAGTGAGGAGGCGCGCATGTGCCGATCGATCCTTGTGCCGCTCGACGGTTCGGCGTTCAGTGAGCATGCGCTGCCACTGGCGCTCTCCGTCGCGCGACGATCGGGCGCGCAACTCTATCTTGCCCACGTACTGTCCGGGCGTGGCGGTCTGAGCAATGGGACGGATCGCGCCACGGCAGCAAGTCGAACGGTTTATCTCGAACGTCTGGCGCAGCAGATCGAGAATCAAGCGGTGCGCGCGCCGATCACGTCGATCCTTACCGGACCCGTCGCCGATACGCTGCTGGATTACGCCCGCTCAATCCGGTGCGACCTGATCGTTCTGACAACCCATGGTCGGGGGGCGCTGTCGCGTCTCTGGCTTGGGAGCGTTGCCGATGTCATTGTGCGACGTTCACCGGCGCCGGTGATGCTCGTGCGCCCCCATCAGCCAACACCCAACGCGAAGATCGAGCGTCCCCTGCGGCGGGTGCTGATTCCGCTCGATGGATCGCCGCTGTCAGAGGCGATCATTGAGCACGTCGTCCGTATCGGGCGCATCATGGACTTCGAGTATACGTTGCTGCGTGTTGTCGATCCTGCGGCTCTGGGTATTTCGCCGCGTGATGAGGAAACGGCCGACTCGACAATGCTTCAGCCGCTCAAAGACAGAGCGCAAATGTATCTGGATCGGCAGGCGGAGGAATTGCGTGCGCAGGGGTTGCAGGTTGAAGCCGTGGTGACGGTGGGAGAGCCGGCTTCGAGCATTCTCGCTTATGCGCGGGCGCATGGGAGTGACATGATTGCGATGGCCACCCACGGACGCGGCGGGGTTTCACTGGTGCTGCTCGGCAGCGTCGCGGATAAAGTGTTGCGCGGAGCGTCATTGCCGATGTTGCTGTACAGCCCGGGGGCAAAGTTCAGGCATTGACCCCCTGAAAAGACGTGTGGATCTGGTATCGTTGCAGGAGCACAGCGGCGTCATCGTCGCTCAGCGGCGTTTGCCATCCATCGACGGCTTGCGCCGCGCCGGAGGGATGCAGATCGAGCGTGACGACATCATCGACCCAGGGCCTGACAATGCTGAGAATGGATGGATCGGCGCGTGGTGTTGCGAGGATGCACGCAACCGGATGGTAGCGTCGCAATGCCTGAAGCGCGGCTAATTGCGCCAGCCCGCTGTTCAAACCATCATCAACCAGGATAATTGGTCGCCGGATGTCGAGCGGTAGGGGACGTCCCTGGCGATAGAGCTGGATCAGGTCAGGGAGGTTTGACTGCTCTGCTCTGATAACATCCCAGACGATGGTCGGCGTCACGCCGGGTAGACGCAGGATGGCGCCGTTCAGACACAACCCGCCCGACTCGCTGATCGCACCGGCGGCAATCGCAGGATGGGCGCGCACCCGAAACTCGCGGGTGACAATGACATCCACCCCAAGACGGAGCGATCGCGCCAGTTCCCCCCCAACCGCCACTCCTCCTGGCGGAATGGCCAGCACGATTGCATGCGCACCACGGAACCGCTTCAGCGTCGATGCGAGTCTTCGACCTGCCATTGCGCGATCTTCGTAGCGATCATCGCATCCTATCAGCGGCGCTCCGTAGACTGGCTCGATCACGGGAGGTTTCATAACCGGCTATCGCGTTTCCATTATCGTCCGACACTCTGATCCTGTGCGACCAGATAGACGAACTGCTTGCAATCACGTCCGGGGATCGGCGTGTGGCGCTCCGGTCGATCCAGCATGCAGCCGATTCCGTTGAAGTAGCGGCAGTTGTCGCAGCGGTGCAGGTGGTAGTGACAACGCCAGCACTGATCGTCACGACCGATATTTTCGAGCGAGCGCCCGCGCAGGACGGCGCCGCAATGATGGCATACCAGCGTTGGTCGAGCGGCGTCTTGTAACTCACTGCCGGTTGCCAGCGCGATCTGCAAGCGGAAAAGATCGCTCTCGGTGATGATGCCAACAACCCGTCCCTCGTCATCGACAACGGGCAATCCGCCGATTTTGTGCTTCAACATCAACCTGGCAGCATCAAGGGTCGATGCGTCCGGTGTGATGGTAATGACATGACGGGTCATACACTCGGCGACGGTCACCCGATCCAGCAGGGCGCGCCATTCATAATAACTGAGCGTCGTGTCGGCAGGTTGGGCGCTGCGCAGGTCGCCGCGCGTGATAATACCCGCCAGTTTGCCGTTTTCGACGATCGGCAATCGCCGGATGCGCCGCTGCTCCATCAGGCGTTGCGCTTCGGCGAGCGTGGCGGTTGGGGCGATGACAATCGCGGGAGTGCTCATCCAGTCAGCCACTCGTTGATCTTTCATGTGATTCCTCCAACGCGCGGCAGGTCTATGATGTCTGGACGTACTGTACCATGCTGCATTGCGGCAAAAAGAAAAGAAACCATTACGTATGGAGAGTATGCGTTTACATGCGTGCTGGTATTCGACGTATCCGGGTGGGGTGTTGGGTGGCGAATCTGTTACCGCAGGTGATAACCTGTTACGCCACACACGATGTATGGCGGGCTACAATTTTGTTAAGCGTTCGAATCATGCATCGGTTGCTGTGCTGCCTGGACCGTGCGTTCAGACGGTCATCGCGCATGGCAATGATCCAGAAAGGAGAACTTCAATGGCGAAGACATCTTCATCTTCCGGGCGACGCGCTTCAGTGCCTGCCGAGGAGGAGATCCGCTTCTGGATGCGCGCTCCGGCAGTCACAGTCAACCTGGCGGCGCCGGTGAGCGAGGCGCTGGCGCTGATGCGCGAACATAACGTTCGCCGATTGCCGGTGGTTATCGATACCGGCGAACTGCGCGGCATCATCACGCAGGGCGATATTCGCGGGGCGGATCTGCTGCGGGTCGCGGGGATGGATCCGTTCGATATTGCCGATGCCCTGCGGCGGATCAAGGTGTACGAGGTGATGTCGGAGGATCCGATTACGGTGACGCCGGAAACAAGCCTGCGTGAGGCGGCGATGCTGATGATTGAGAATAAGATCGGCGGGTTGCCGGTGGTGGACGAGAATCGTATGGTGGTCGGCATCATTACCGAAAGTGACCTGTTCGAGGCGCTGGTGCATGTGCTGGAAAGCCGGGACAGAGAAGAAACTGCGTGATGCGTCTGTTCCGTCAGGGATGACGTGAAAGGGGAAGGTGTCAGGCAGGCGCGTTCGGAATATGCTGCCATACGCTGATGTGATCAGGCGGGCGAAGGCTATGTTTCACCCGCCTGTTTGTATGTTCGTCGCCTGGAAGGTGCGTGGTGGGCATAGCCTGAGTGAGACGCCTGTGCTACAATGTCGGTGACGATCCGGACACGCAGGCAGAGGTGGAACCTATGAGCGCGACGTTGACCGATCAGGCGAATGCCGTCAGGCCGACGGATACTGAACCCTTCTACGGCTGGCGGTTTATCCGTCGGGAACTGCCGGATGGAACCATTGAGTGGGATCAGGTTCCGTTAACGTATGAAGACGTGCTGCACCCGGAAGAGGGGGATCAGGTGACCCACAGCAGTATCCATCAGCGACGCTGGCATTACCTGCGTGAGGTGTTCGAGCGCCAGGTCGCCGATGACCCGTCGGCGGTCGTGCTGGACGATGTGCGGATCGAATGGGATGTGCCCGATCTCAGGCCGCATGGTCCCGATCTGATGGTTATTTTTGGGGTGCGTGAGCGCAAGAACTGGAGCACCTTTCGCGTCGCCGAAGAGGGGGTGCGACCGGCGCTGATTGTCGAAATCACGTCTCCGGAGACGCGCGGGCACGATGTGATGACGAAGGTCGATCACTACGAAATGGCAGGAGTTCCGCTCTATGTTATCGTTGATGCGGTCGAGCGGCGTGGACAGCCTGGGGTGCGGTTGATCGGGTATACGCTGACGCCGGAAGGGTATCGGGTGCTGGCGCCGGACGATCAAGGGCGATTGTGGCTGGCACCGGTGCGCGTCTGGTTAGGGGTGCGCGACGGAGAAATCATCTGCTATGATGAGTCCGGTCGTCCGTTAGGGGATCACCTGGCGCTGGCGCGTGCGTTGCAGGAGGAGGAGCAGGCGCGGCGCGAGGCGGAAGCCCGCGCGGTTGCGGAGGAGCAGGCGCGGCGCGAGGCGGAAGCCCGCGCGGTTGCGGAGGAGCAGGCGCGGCGCGAGGCGGAAGCCCGCGCGGTTGCGGAGGAGCAGGCGCGGCGCGAGGCGGAAGCCCGCGCAATGGAAGCGGAAACACGCGCAACCGCTGAACAACGTGCGCGCGCGGCTGCCGAAGCGCGGGTGCGGGAACTTGAGGAAGCGCTCCGGCGGACGCAGCAGAACCTATAGCCTGGATCTCATCGCCAGGGAAATATGGTCTTTGAGTAATTATTCCGCTCTAGCCCGCGCAGGCGGGCTTCGCCTTGCATAGCCGAGGGCTTCAGCCCGACGGCACGAGGCGCATACCGGATTATAGTTGTTCTCAGATACGTTGAACCCTTGACTGGATTTCTAGAGCGTTCCATCTTCGTCTCTGGCGGGCTGAAGCCCTGGCTGAGGTCGGGCAAGCCCTGCGGGCTGGATCAACCCCAGTCTCCCCGAAATATGGCAAGGGTAACCGAAACGCCAGCCCCGCAGGGGCTTCCATGTGCTCAGGGAGGGCTTTAGCCCGCACGTGCCGCGGTCGTCCGAGGCGGTTCAACCTCTTTGAGAACTGCTATAAATGCTCAATCCCCATATCAGCGCGTAGTCTCACCTGTTCTCAGAAATAGCATCCCCCATCCCCGAAAGCAGAACACCCATCGACTCACGATATCCACGACCGCAACGCCTCTGCTTCGTCAGTCGCTTCCCACGGCAGATCGAGGTCTGAGCGACCGACATGACCATACACTGCCAGTCGGCGGTAGAGATCGCCGTGACACATCGTTGCCAGTTGTCGCAGGCGCAAACGACGGATAATCCCTCCAGGGCGAAAGTCGAAATGCCTGGCAACCCTATCGGTCAGCGTATCGTCATCAAGGCGACCGGTACCGTATGTTTCAACACGCACGCTGACCGGTTCGGCGATACCAATTGAGTAACTCAGTTGTACTTCGCACTGCTCTGCGAGACCGGCGGCAACGATATTCTTTGCGGCATGACGTGCCGCATATGCACCAATCCGGTCGATGCGGGTCGGGTCTTTTCCGCTCAGCGCTGCGCTACTCTGTCGTGAAAAGCCGCCATACGTATCGACGCCATTCTTGCGTCCGGTCAACCCGGCGTGCAGTGCGGGTCCCCCCTCGAATACCGCACCTTCAGGATTGATCTGAATTCTGGTGCGCTCGTCCGGCGCAAATGGTTGATCCGCAAACGCGGGTCGGATGACCTGTTCGATCAGGTCGGTGTGCAGGGTTGCCAGTGATACCCGTGAGTCCTGCTGACTGGCAAGCAGAGTGATACTATCGATGCGATGCGGCATGCGACCGACGAAGGCGATGCCGACCTGACACTTCGCGTCGGGCGCCAGATAACGAAGTGTTTTTCGACGCACACCGTCATACTGACGCATCAGACGGTGAGCGCACCAGAGCGGCAGCGGCGCCAGATCCGGCGTATGCGTGCAGGCGTAGCCGAACAGGGTGACATTCTCCTGCGCCGTCAGGTGGGAAAGACCCTCTTCATCGAGCACGATTTCGTCGAAACGTGGACGGAGACCGTTCATTTCACTCAGACTGGTCATAACCGTGCAGGTGCGTCCGTTGAACGATCCATGGTCGTAGCCGACATCGAGGATGATTTCGCGTGCTGTGTTGGGAATATCAACCACTGCGTCAGCGGCGACCTTGACCGACACAAACAGGATGCCGGTCGAAACGGCGCACTCGGCGACAACTGATGCGAATGGGTCCTGACGCAGGTAGTGCCCGACGAGTGCGTCACTGATCTGGTCGCATAGTTTGTCCGGATGCCCCGCACTGACCGACTCGGACGTGAAAATGTAGTGCGACGCCATCTCACCTCTCCTCTTGTATCTCTCTTCCGGGTGCGCCTCGCGTGGGTGAAGACGCGCGCCAGAAGCTATCTCATTTCCTCTCCCTCTCGCATCTCCCTCCTGTCTTGCGTCTGCATGAGACCTTTTGCGATTTCGTTAATCAGCAAGGGTGTGACAGAAGCGCCGGCAACGATTGCCCAATCGAGCAATCCAAGCGGCGTTACACCCAGAATGCCACGCAATCCTGGAAGAATCGTCGCTATCACCTGCAGACCGATACCACCGCCGACAGCCAGTGGCATATATCGATTGGGCGGGCATGCACCTGGCTCGAATATACTGTGGCGTTCTGAACGACAGCTGAGTGCATGGAGTAATTGCGCGACCGTGATCGTCATGAAGGCCAGTGTGCTGGCACGTGGTCCAACGCCATAACGGGTCAACCCAATCCCATAAGCGGTCAGTGTGGCAGCGGTCAGCAGTGCACCTTCAACTCCGATGCGTTGCAGGTCGGTGCGTGAAAACATCGGCGCCTGCGGATCACGGGGTGGACGTGACATAACGTCCACTTCCGGCAGTTCGACACTGAGCGCCAGTTCGGGGAAGATATCGGTAACCAGATTGATCCAGAGCAACTGGATCGGGTTCAGCGGTTCGCCTGCGCCAATGGCAGTCGCCAGCAGCGTTACAGCGATCTCGCTGGTATTGCTCGCCAGGATGAAATGCACCGCCTTCTTGATATCGTCGTAGATGGCGCGCCCCTGCTCGACCGCGATGATAATCGTTTGCAGGTTGTCGTCACGGACGACAATATCGGCGACTTCCTGCGCCAGTTGACTGCCATCGCGCCCCATGGCAATGCCGATGTCGGCGGCGCGCAGCGCAGGACCGTCATTAATGCCGTCGCCGGTCATGGCAACGACACGTCCGGCGCGCTGAAGCGCCTGCACGATGCACAGTTTGTGCGCCGGACTGACGCGCGAAAAGATGTCAATGCGTTGCGCCAGTGACCGCAACACATCGGGTGGCACGTGTTCGAGTTGGGCGGCGTCAATCCCTTCCAGATGCCCATCGCGGCGCAGCCCGATCTGGCGGGCAATTGCATGAGCAGTGGCGCTCTGGTCGCCGGTGACCATAATCGGGTGCAGACCGGCAGCGCGAAAACGTGCCATCAATTCGCGCATTCCGGGTCGCGGCGGGTCGGCGATGCCTGCCAGACCGACCCAGATCAGATCGCGCCGTTCGTCTGGCAGATCGTTGCCATATGTATAGGCAACGCCAAGCACTCGCAGCGCCTGACCGGCCATCCGCTCATTTTCGGTTACAATGCGCGTCCGATCACGGTCGCCGAGCGGTTGAACAATCCCCTGGCACAGGTGATGGCTGCACATTGCCAGCACCTGATCCGGCGCTCCCTTGATCGCCATCAGTTCATTACCGCCGGTGGCGTGCCAGGTGACCATGTAGTTGCGCTGGGTGCTTCGCAACTGTACACGCAGGATCGGATATTGCTGCCGCAGTGCGATGACATCGATGCCGGCATCGAGCGCTGCGCGTACCAGCGCGATTTCGGTCGGCGTTCCCCACAGTTGGGGTGCACCTTTGTTCATCTCAATACGCACGTCGCTGCAGAGCGCAGTGAGTTGCAAAAGATAGATCAGTTCACCTGCGCTCGCACCGCTGGTTTCATCATCCTCCTGCTGGAACGTTGCCGCTTCGTGACGGAAGCGGGTCATTCCGGCGAATACCGTGACCAGCGTCATCTGATTCAGGGTGATCGTTCCGGTCTTGTCCAGGCACACATCTTGCACCGCGCCAAGCGTCTCAACCGCGACCAGGCGACGAACCAGAATGTTCTGGCGCTCCAGGCGACGCAGACCAAGTGCCAGCGTTGTTGTGGCGACGGTGGGCAACCCTTCAGGAATGGCGGCAACCGCCAGGGACACCGCAGTTTTGAGCATAACCAGGAAGCCATGCCCGCGCAGCAGGCCAATGACGAACACACCGCCACAGATCGCGAGCGACAGAAGCGCCAGTTGACTGCCAAGCACGCGGAGTTGTCGCTGGAGCGGCGTTTCGGGTTGTTCCGTCTCGGCGAGCATCCGCTGGATATGCCCTACTTCGGTTGCTGCACCGGTGGCGACGACGATCGCGCGCGCGCTGCCGCCGGTGACAATTGCGCCGCGGTAGACCATGTTGATGCGACTGCCGAGCGGGGTATCGGGTGCAAGGATCACATCAGCGCGTTTGGCGACCGGGACGCTTTCACCGGTGAGCGCCGACTCATCGACGGTCAGATCATCGGTTTCGATCAGGCGCGCATCGGCAGGCGCCGGCATGCCGCGTTGCAGAACGATGACATCGCCAGGGACGAGTTCTTCGCCTGGCAGGTTATATTCAGCGCCTGCGCGCACCACGCGCGCAACCGGTTTTGCGCCACGGCTGAGACCGGCAATGGTTTTCTCAGCCCAATTTTCGGTAAAAAAACCTATTCCAGCGTTGATCAGCACGACGCTGAGAATAACCACACCATCGGCAATGCCGCCGGTTGCAATCGACAGAATGGCTGAAACTCCGAGCAATGCCACCGGCAGACTGCTGAACTGCGCGATCAGCATACCAAACGTTGATCGGCGGCGAATCTCGGGAAGTACGTTTGCTCCTGCTTCGTTCAAGCGTCGTCGGGCAACCGCCGGATCCAATCCCTGACCCGGCGAGGTGTCGAGGATCTGTGCGACTTCTGCAACCGACATGGTATGCCAGGGACGCTGTACCTGCGCCTGACCCGGTTCGTCAACACCGGCGAGAATCCGAACCACCCGCGCCTGCACTTCTTCGACACCGATCATTGGGTCGCACTGGATGAGAACGGTTCCGGTCAGGACATTCGCCGAGACCGCGCGAATTCCGGGTTGACGCACGATGCGCCGCTCAATACGCTCTTTCTGCGCCGGGTTGCGATACAGACCGGCAATGCGCAAACGTACACGCCCTGGCAGGCAGTGGACCACTGTGATGACCACTGCTGTCGGTGGAGGAGCAGGCGCCACCACCGGTGCAACGACCTCACGGATCGGTGCGGCGCGCAGAGTCAGCACGGAGAGCGGTGTCGTCTGGCTCAGGATATTGCCTGCGGAGACCTGCACCACATCCTGCGCGCCCTGAGGACCTTCAATGCGACGCAGGCGCACCAGCAGATTTTCGGTCACACCCAGCCAGCGTACCCGCATATCACCGGGTTTCAGCGTCGCGTCGCCGCGCTCATCGACGGTCAATGTCAGCGTCCGCCCAATATGGATGGTCACCGTGCCAAAGGGCGTACTTTGGGGAAGCGCGTGTGGTTGAGCGAAGTGCAGGGCAATTTCTGGTCGGTCGCCGCTGCGGGTGACATACACCTCATCGAGCGACTCAACCACCTGCGGGTAGGGCAGGAACTCATCGAGCGCCTGACGGATCTGGCAGGCATCGAGCGCCTCGCGCAGCGCAGCGCCAGAAATAAGACATGGGCCCTTGCTGCTCAACGCAACCAGCAGATCGCGAAAGGTGCCGCCGCTCCCAAACGCTGTTTCGAGAACAGGCTGGAGGTCGGCGACATCCCAGACAGGCAGAGCGGAAGACTTTACCGAAAGGTCTGTCGTCATGCGGATATGATGATTTCCCTTCCACACACCTCGATGTGTGGAAGGGTTAACGTCCAATGCGGCGCGAACGATACAGGGCAAGAATAGCAAGCGCATGCGCCAGAAGCGTGCTTGCCGGACCTAACGCCTGACCACGCAGTACCTGGACGATGCTGGCGCCGATCAACCCGACGAATGCTACTTCGAGCAGGTCGAACGAGCCATTCGATGATCGCTGCAGGAAGCGATCCAGTTGATCGATCCGATCGGATGTCGCCGTCAGCACCGGATTGACCGATGGCGGCATCTCTTCAATGGCGAACAAGCCCAGATTGATCGCATCGCGCCGCAGGTCATCGTTCGCGCCGGCGTAGCGCAGCAAAATACTTGCTGTCAGCGGGTTGGCTTCGACGTATATCACCCGTTCACACGCGGTCAGGTCACGTTCAACGCGCATGAAGTACGCAGCATCACCCTTGCGCTCCGGGATGCGCACACGCACACGGTCACCGATACGATGCGCAATGTAGCCAGCAGGAAGCATACGATGCCTTCAACTCAGGATTCGACGCGCCCATCGGCGCCTGCTGCGTTCTGTGCGTGCATCTCGACCTGAACTTCGGCAACGATGTCGCTGAGGGTCTCAGCAAGCAGCGCCGCCATTTCGCGTCCGCGCTCGTACCCGATCAACGCTGCCTTAACGCTCTGTTTGACTGCGGGCCGGGCAAGCGGCACCAGCAGTGGCAGGGCGTTGCGTGCCGCAAGAGCCGCGCCAACATCAAGTGCGATGCCAGTAATGAGGCTTCGGGTATCAGCCACGCCATACACCTCGGGTTGTCTGATAACCAGGACATCGGATATTATAAAGCGCAGAGCGGTTTCAGACAATTCGTATCGCCGGATCGTCAGCCAGACAACCGATCAACAACCCCCCGATAGCACTCGTAACATACCATATTTGCCACTTGCGGCGGCGGGGCATTATCGGGCAGATGAAGACGCTCGATCGCATCCTCGACCTCAAACCACCCCTCGCCCGGCACATAGACTTTCTTGCACCAGCTGCAAACTGACACGACATCGGGTGAGCGCTCGCACCGGGCATCCAGCAGCGCGACATACGCGCGCGCTTCTTCGTGGGTTACCC
>Ga0308401_1000154_pt1 | contig 20862 bp, 12 predicted proteins | sample HotsprSampleOSM1_FD_203472 | JGI IMG/M metagenome (GOLD analysis project Ga0308401, IMG submission 203472) | Hot spring phototrophic mat microbial communities from Octopus Spring, Yellowstone National Park, Wyoming, United States - 20060913_OS-M1 ...
TCGTGCCGGCCGGCAGCCCGCCGTCCAGGTAGCGCTTGGTGATCTCGCCGCTCAGCCGCGCGCCGATGCTGCGGTCCTGGTTGCGGATGGTGTAGTGCAAGCGGATCGGCCACTGCTGCTCGATGGCAGTGCGCGCGTCCTGGACGATCATCTCGTTGAGCGTGTTGGGCGGGTATTTGGGCGCCGGCTCGCAGTGGCGCAATGCACAGCGCTTGGCCGGGACGTAGCGCAGGTTGCTCAGCGTCAGCATCGCCTCACGATGCTGGATCTCGACCGGCTCGCCATCGGCTGGCCGTCGCTGGACGATGAGGTCGCTGCGCCCGATGATCTCGTCGAGTGAGCGGTAGCCCATCTGCGCTAGCCGCTCGCGCACGTCCTGGGCGACGTAGAGCAGGTAGGCCATGACGTGCTCCGGCTTGCCCTCGAACTTGGCGCGTAGCTCCGGCTTCTGGGTGGCCACGCCGGTGGGACATGTGTTCAGGTGGCACACGCGCGCCATGATGCACCCCTCGGCGATCAAGGCGGCGGTGCCAAACGAATACTCATCTGCGCCGAGCAGCGCAGCGATGATCACGTCGCGGCCGGTGCGCATGCCGCCATCGGCGCGCAGGCGCACCCGCCCGCGCAGGTTGTTCTCGACCAACGTCTGCTGGGTCTCGGCCAGTCCCAGCTCCCAGGGCACGCCGGCGTTCTTGATCGAGCTGAGCGGCGAAGCGCCGGTGCCGCCGCTGTGGCCGCTGATGAGGATGATGTCGGCCAGCGCCTTGGCCACGCCGGCGGCGATCGTGCCCACGCCGGCTTGTGCCACCAGCTTCACGCTGACCTTGGCCTCGGGGTTGATCTGCTTGAGGTCGTAGATGAGCTGGGCCAGGTCCTCGATGGAATAGATGTCGTGATGCGGCGGGGGCGAGATCAGCGCCACGCCCGGCACGGTGTGGCGCACGCGGGCGATCAAGTCGGTCACCTTGTGACCCGGGATCTGGCCACCTTCGCCCGGCTTGCTGCCCTGGGCCATTTTGATCTGCAGCTCGGCAGCGCTGAGCAAGTAGGCCGGTGTGACGCCGAACCGCCCAGAGGCCACCTGCTTGATCCCGCTGTTGCCTTCCTCGGTGAAGCGACGGGCCTCCTCGCCCCCCTCACCGCTGTTGCTCAGGCCGCCCAGGCGCGTCATGGCGATCGCCAGCGTCTCATGTGCCTCTGGGGAGAGCGCGCCCAGCGACATCGCCGCTGTGCTGAAGCGCTTGACGATGCTGCTCAACGGCTCCACTTCCTCGATCGGGATCGGCGCGCGGTCGGAGCGGATCTCCATCAAGTCGCGCGGTTCAAGCGGGCGCGGGGTGTGATCAAACAGAGCGGCGAATTCCTTATAGCGCTGGTAGCCCTGCGCGAAGTTGCCGTTGATCGTGAATGTCTTCACCTTGGTGCGTGCGATGCCGGTGACTAATTCATGTTCCTCGCCGGTGTAGTCGAATATGTTCTCCAGGCGGACGGCCTGTTGCAAGGCATGGACCGCCTTTTGTGAGAAACCGTGCGGCTCGCCGCCGGCGCGCTCCTTGTAGAAGCCGGGGTGATCGAGCTTCACCTGCACTTCGCCGCTGGGATAAGCGTTGGCGTGCCAGGTCAACACGATCCTCTCAATCTCGGCATAGCCGATCCCGCCTAGGCGGGACGGCGTGCCGGTGAAGCATTCTTCGATGACCTGCGCCGAAAGCCCGATTGCCTCGAAGATCTGCGCGCCGGTGTAGGCGTCCACGCTGGCGATGCCCATCTTGGACATCACCTTGAGGATGCCCTTCTCCACGGCCTTGATGTAGCGCTTGACCACGTCGCTCTCGCTGAGCGATTTATCGCGCACGCGTCCTGTCTGCACGGCCTCGCGCGCGGTGTCGAGGGCGAGATAGGGGTTGATCGCGCTGGCGCCATACCCCAGCAGCGTGGCGAAGTGGTGCACCTCGCGCGCTTCGCCGCTCTCGACGACCAGGCTGGCCCGGCTGCGCAGGCCGCGGCGCATGAGGTGATGGTGCACGGCGCCGACTGCCAGCAGCGCTGGGATAACTGCCCGCTGCGGACCGGCCTTTTTGTCGCTGAGGATCAGGATGCTGGCACCGAAGCGCACGGCGCGCTCAGCATCGTCGCACAGCCGGCGCACTGCCTGTTCCAGCGCCGACTTGCCCTCGTGGCTCGCCTTATTTATGGCCTGGTGGACGGAGAACGTCATGTCCAGCACCACCGACTGGAAGTCCGGATCGTCCAGCGACTGCAGCGCCTTCAGCTCTTCGTTGGAGAGCACCGGGCTGTTCAGGCGCACCAGGTGGGCCAGTTCCTCGGTCTCGGCCAGCAGGTTGCCGCGCCGACCCAGCAGCACGCGCAGGCTCATCACCTGGTCTTCGCGCAGGTGGTCAATCGGCGGGTTGGTGACCTCCGCGAAGCGTTGCTTGAAGTAGTTGAAGAGCGGGCGCGGCTTGGTGGAGAGCACGGCGTGGGGCGTGTCATCGCCCATTGAGCCGACCGGCTCGGTGCCGTCCTCATACATGGTCTTGATCACCAGCGTCAGCTCCTCACTGGTCCAGCCGAACTGTGCCTGTTTGATCAGCAATGCCTCTGAGTTGACCGCCGGCTGTTCGAGCACGATCTGCGCTACCTCTTCCAGCCGCACGCGCTGGCGGGCGGCCCAGTCGCGATAGGGTTTGCTGGTAGAGAGCTCTTTAAGGATCTCGTCGTTGGTGTACAGCCGGCGGGCGCGTAGATCCGCGCAGATCATCTGGCCGGGGCCGAGCTTCCCATTGCACAGGATGCGTTCTGGCTCCACGTCAAGTGCGCCGATCTCGCTGCCGGCGTAGACTAGCCCGTCTTTGGTCTGTAGATAGCGTGCCGGGCGCAGGCCGTTGCGGTCGAGCGCCATGCCCACCCGTGTGCCGTCGCTGAAGACAATTGAGGCGGGGCCGTCCCATGGTTCCATCAGCGCGGCGTGATAGCGGAAGAAGCCCTTGACGGCCGGCGGGAGGTCTGGGTCCTTCTCCCAGGCCTGGGGGATCAGCATCTTGAGCGCGTGCCGAATGTCGCGCCCGGCCAGGGTGAGCAATTCGACGACGTTGTCCAAGCGGCCGGTGTCGCTACTGGTCACGTCCACGATCGGCTTGAGACGCTCGATCTCGCTGCCCCACACCGGCGAGTTCAGCTCCGGCTCGCGCGCCTTCATCCAGTTCTGGTTGCCCTCGATAGTGTTGATCTCGCCGTTGTGACAGATGAAGCGGAACGGCTGTGCCTTGTCCCAGCTCGGGAAGGTGTTGGTCGAGTAACGCTGGTGAAAGATCACATGTGAGACTTTGAAGTCCGGATCGTTAAGGTCGAGGTAGAAGCGGCGCAGTTGGGTCGCTGAGACCAGTGCCTTGTAGACCAGCGTGCGGCAGGAGAAGGAGCAGATGTAGAAGCCCTCGATGCCGGCAGCGCGGGCATCGTTCTCGATGCACCGTCGCACTAGGTAAAGATGCTGGTCGAACTCCAGCTCGCTGCGGAAGCTATAGGGACGCGCGACGATCACCTGCTGGATGTCCGGCAGCATCTCCAGGGCGCGCTTGCCCAGCACGTTTGGCTCGTGGACGACGGTGCGCCAGGTGAGGAGCGGCAGGCCGCGCCTTTCCAGCTCGGCGGTGATGATCTCGCGGGCGCGCGCGTTGGCCAGCGGGTCGCGCGGGAGGAAGATCATGCCCACGGCGACCTCACCCGGGTGGTGGGCTTGCTGGCCGATGCGTTCCAGCTCGCGGTTGATCAGGGTCATAGGGATGGAGCACAGGATGCCGGCCCCGTCCCCGCTCTTGCCGTCGGCGTCCAGCGCACCGCGGTGGGCCAAGCGCTCCAAGCAGCGCAGCCCGTCATCGAGGATGCGGTGCGTGGGCCGGCCGGAGAGGTCGGCCAGGAAACCGATGCCGCAGGCATCGTGTTCAAAGCGCGCGTCATAAAGTGGCGGCGCAGCGCGCCTGATCGAAGTCCTTCGCTCGTCGGCCCCTAGAACACTTTGTCTGTTGTCCACTTCCACCTTCGTAACCCTCTGCTACTCAGTCACACCTAGCAAAAAGAGCGACTCGCGTCGCTCTTTGCCCACGAAGCTGGCGCGTTGGTGCGTCTTGGCCTCGCCTGAACGCGATTGGCCTTCGTCGCTCAAGAAGGGTGACACGCAAAAGAGCGACCGTGCACCTGGGCCGTTCGTGGCGTTTATACACTAAGTGATTGGTGGGTAAGCATACGCGATCGCCAGATGTTGTCAAGTTCTCTGGAGGGGTCCGCTTCAATAGGAACGGGCAACTCCAACTCGCGGATGTACTGGTTGTATTCGGAATAGGGGCGGAGCGTTGAGTGGGCGATGGTCGTTTCATTGCCCATCCCCAGCAGGTTCACCTTCGTTGGCGGCATGGCCTGTTGGGGGGCCTTATTGATGGGTGCGCCTCCGATGCACCCTGCGCTATTCGCGCAAGGTATACTTGCCCGCGAATGACGTTCCGCTATTGAAGATAGTCACGCTCGGAGGATCACCACAGATGGCTCTCTCGGATTCTTTTAGTTTGGAAGACATCGCCGCGTCTCTCAAGACGCAGATCGAGAAATTCACCCCTACGCTTCAGGCAGTTGATGTCGGCACAGTTAAAGAGGTTGGTGATGGCATTGCGCGCTGCACCGGCCTGACCAACGTCCAATCTCAGGAATTGGTCGAGTTCACCAAGAACGGCACGTTGGGTCTGGCTTTCAACCTAGAGCCGGACGAGGTCGGCGTCATCATCCTCGGTGACTACACCGACATCGAAGAAGGTGATACGGTGCGCGCGACCGGTCGGGTGATCTCCGTGCCGGTCGGCGAGGCGCTCATTGGCCGGGTCGTCGATCCTCTGGGCCGTCCGCTGGACGGCAAGGGGCCGATCAACACCAACAAGTATCGCCCGCTGGAGCGCATCGCCCCAGGCGTGATCAAGCGCGCCAATGTGGATACACCGCTCCAGACGGGGATCAAGGCGATCGACGCGCTAATCCCGATCGGGCGCGGCCAGCGCGAGCTGATCATCGGCGACCGCAACACCGGCAAGACCGCCGTCTGCTTGGACACGATCATCAATCAGAAGGGTCAGGGTGTGATCTGCATCTACGTCGCCATCGGCCAGAAGTTGGCACAGGTGGCGCGCGTGGTGGCCACGCTCGAGAAGTACGGCGCAATGGATTACACCATCGTGGTCGTCGCTTCGGCGGCCGACTCGGCCACCCTGCAGTACATCGCGCCCTACGCCGGCTGTGCGATGGGCGAAGAGATCATGGAGAACGGCGTCACGCTGAACGGCCAGTTCATTAACGACGCGCTGTGCGTGTACGACGACCTGACCAAGCATGCCTACGCCTACCGCCAGGTCTCCTTGTTGCTGCGCCGGCCACCTGCCCGCGAGGCCTATCCAGGTGACATCTTCTACCTGCACTCGCGCCTGCTGGAGCGCGCGGCGCGCTTGGCCTATCAGTGGGTCATCCGCGAAGCGAACGATAGCGACGAATGGGGGGATGGCCACAGCGTCAACGGCAAGATTTACGACGGCGCGATCGGTGAGGAGACGGCCAAACACGATATGAAGGCCTTGGCCGCCGAGACCGGCAAGCAATACAAACTGGCGAAGAACCCGCGCACCGGCGGCTCGCTCACCGCCCTGCCCATTATCGAAACTCAGCTTGGTGACATCTCGGCCTACATCCCGACCAACGTGATCTCGATCACGGATGGACAGCTCTTCCTGGAGACCGATCTGTTCAACGCCGGCATTCGGCCGGCGATCAACGTCGGCATCAGCGTCAGCCGCGTGGGCGGCGACGCGCAGACGCGGGCGATGAAGCAGGTCGCCAGCCGGCTCAAGCTCGACCTCGCCCAGTTCCGCGAGCTTCAGGCCTTCGCCACCTTCGGCAGCGACGTGGATAAGACCACGCTCCAACTCCTCGAGCGCGGGCGCCGCATGACCGAGCTGCTCAAGCAGAAGCAGTATGACCCGCGACCGCTCTGGGCGCAGGTGGTGGCCATCTTCGCCGGCACGAACGGCTACCTCGACAAGATCCCCGTGAACCGTATCCAAGACTGGGAGCAGGAGTTCATCAGATATATCGAGATAAGCTATCCGGATATCGTGAACGGGATCATGACCGAGAAGCGGATCAGCGACGAGAACATCGCCAAGTTGCGGACGGCTATTGAGCTGTTCAATAAAACTTTTAACTAGCGACAGCACTTGCCTCAGCAGAGAAGGTCATCATGGCAACCCCGCGAGAGATCAAGCGCCGCATCCGCAGTGTGCGGAATGTTCGCCAGATCACCAAAGCGCTGGAGAGCGTAGCGGCGAGCCGGGTGCGGCGCGCTCAACAGATGGTAGAGGCCACGCGGCCCTACGCGCAGCGCGCCAGGGAATTGCTGGCCAGCGTCGCTTCCCTGGCGGGTGGCGAGACCCGTCACCCGCTGTTGACGTTCCGCCCAGAAGTAAAGGCCGCAGACGTGATCCTCATCTCCGCAGATCGCGGCCTGGCCGGCGCGTTCAACAGCAACGTCGCGCGTGCTGCGTTTGACTTCGGGCGCAGCTATGGCAAGCCTGTGCGCTACATCACCATCGGCAAGAAGGGGCGCGAGTTTATCTATCGGCGCGGCGGCCAGATCGTTGCCGACTTCTCCGGCATGCCCTCCCGCCCCACCCTGCTGGACACGACGCCGGCCACGCGAGCGGCCATAGACGACTTCCTGAATGGCGTCGTGGACGAGGTGTATTTGATTTACACCGAGTTTGTCAGCTCGGCCCAGCAGCGGCCGGTGGCGAAGCGCTTGCTTCCACTGGTGACCGAGGAGCTTTTGTCGGGGGTGGCGCGCACGGGGCCGCGACCAGCATACGAATTTGAGCCGGATCCGGCAGAGATCCTGAATACCTTGTTGCCGCGCTTGACCGAGATGCAGGTCTATCAAGCGGTCCTGGAGTCCATCGCCAGCTTCTACACTGCCCAGCGGATCGCGATGCGCAATGCGACCGACAACGCTTCGGACTTGATCGTGGCATATACCTTGAGCTACAACAAAGCGCGTCAGGCTGCGATCACGAACGAGCTGCTCGACATCGCCAGCGGCGCGGAGGCGCTTCGTCAGGCAGCTCAAGAGGCATAGCTTTAGGCTGAGCTCCAACTATGGGGGTAGCCCTTGTCTTTTTGTGTGGGTCGAGGGCTATCCCTGTTGCGTTTGAGTTTTGTGTGGTTGTTTACTGTGCCTCTGAGTGTATCTATAATTGCCTATGCGAAATTTCGTTCGGGTCGCACAAACCCGCGGATGCCCTCGCCAACCCTACACCACGCTTGCGTCCTGTTCACCGTGAGGACGCACTAACATCTGACCGGGTGCGTTGACCAATAGGGGCGACCACTTGCAAGTTTGATAGTTGGCGAAAGTTGTTTTTATGGAAGATGGGCGACGGCAGTGCCGTCGCCCACCCAAGGTTCTGCCCTAGCTGCGAACACACCCCGTCTCATCACCTGCTTCTATAATGACATGCGTAGCGCTAGCACTTCCGATGCGCGTTCCTTTTGACCTATGCTCAAGAACCTTCTGACCCGACTGATCGGCAGCGAAAGCGACAAGGCGCTGGCCCGGCTCGGCCCGCTGGTTGACCGCTGCAACGCGCTGGAACCTGATTTGATGAAGCTCACCGACGCCGAACTGCGCGCCAAGACCGACGAGTTCAAAGCGCGCCTGGCCGCCGGCGAGACGCTTGACCAGCTTATGCCAGAGGCCTTCGCCGTCGTGCGCGAGGCCTCACGGCGCGTCAATAACATGCGCCATTACGACGTCCAGCTCATCGGCGGTGCGATCCTGCACCAGGGCAAGATCGCCGAGATGCGCACCGGCGAGGGCAAAACCCTGGTCGCCACCCTCCCTCTCTACCTGAACGCGCTGACCGGCAAAGGGGTGCATTTGGTCACACAGAACGACTATCTGGCCAAGCGCGACGCGCAGTGGATGGGGCGGGTGTATCACTTCCTGGGGTTGCGCACCGGCGTCATCCAGTCCGCCGGCAGCGGTCGCCCCGACGACGCCACCTACGAATTCGACCCGACCTACCCTTCCACTGATGACCGCTTCCTCAACCTGCGCCCGATCCGCCGCAAGCAAGCCTACGAGTGCGACATCACCTACGGCACCAACAACGAGTTCGGCTTCGATTACCTGCGCGACAACATGGTCACCGACCTGGCCGATTGCGTCCAGCGGGTGGACGAAGACGGCCAGCCGCTGCTCTACTTCGCCGTGATTGACGAGGTGGACAACCTGTTGATCGACGAGGCACGTACCCCGCTCATCATCAGCGGGCCAGCGGATGAACCCTCTGGCCTGTATAAGCGCTTCGCCGATCTGGTGCGCCGGTTAGAGCCGAGCAAGCGCAACGACTTCAAGAACCCCGATGGCGACTACATCGTGGACCTGAAGGCCAGGAACGTCACGCTCACCGAGCAGGGGATCAGCAAAATCGAGCGCTGGTTGGGCATAGACAACCTCTACGCGCCCGAACACGCCGAGATGACGCCCTACCTGGACAACGCACTGCGGGCACATGTGCTCTATGAGCGTGACCGCGACTACGTGGTGAGCGACAAGGGTGAGATCATCATCGTGGACGAGTTCACCGGCCGCCTAATGTATGGCCGGCGCTTCAGCGAGGGCCTGCACCAGGCGATCGAGGCGAAGGAAGGCGTGCGCGTCCAGCGCGAGAGCTTCACCTACGCCACGATCACCTTCCAGAACTTCTTCAAGATGTATAAAAAGCTGGCCGGCATGACCGGCACGGCGATGACCGAGGCGGAGGAGTTCTTCAAGATCTACAACTTGGAGGTCGTGCCGCTGCCGACTCACATCGAGTACCAGGCCATGCAAAAGAAGCTGATCGAGAAGCAGGATCGCTTCGTGGATGGCTCGCCGGTGACCGTGTACATTGACCCGCAGACCGGCCGCAAGTACTACAAGCGCCTGGATTATCCTGATTTGGTCTATAAGACAGCCGCGGCCAAGTTCCGAGCGGTCGTCGAGGAAATCGAGGAAACCCACAAGACCGGCCGGCCCGTCCTGGTGGGCACGATCGCCATTGAGACCAGCGAGATGCTCAGCCGAATGCTGGAGCGGCGCGGCATCCCACACCAAGTGCTCAACGCCAAGCAGCACGAGAAAGAAGCGATGGTGATCGCCCAGGCCGGCCGCAGCGGCGCTGTGACGATCGCCACCAACATGGCCGGCCGCGGCGTGGACATCCTGCTGGGCGGCAACCCGGAGGGCATCGCCCGCGAGATGCTGCGCAAGGCCGGCAAGGACCTCACCCAAATCTCGCCCGAAGAATGGCAGGCCGCGCTGGAAAAGGCCCGTCGCGAGACCGAAGCAGACCGCGAGAAAGTCGTCGCGCTGGGCGGCTTGCACGTGATCGGCACGGAACGCCACGAGGCACGCCGCATTGACAACCAGTTGCGCGGCCGCTGCGCCCGACAGGGAGATCCCGGCAGCACCCGGTTCTATGTGTCCCTGGAGGATGACCTGATGCGCCGCTTCGGCGGTGAGCGCGTCAAAAGTCTGATGGAGCGGCTGAAAATGGACGAGGATGTGCCGCTGGAATACGGCATCCTCTCAAAGAGCATTGAGCAGGCTCAGGAGAAAGTTGAGGGCTTTAACTTCGACATCCGCCGGCACGTCGTGCAATACGACGACGTGATCAATCGCCAGCGCGAGGTCATCTACCGCCAGCGCCGCACCATCCTGGAGAAGAACGACCTGCGCCAGAACGTCATGGACCTGGTGGCCGAAGAAATCGAAGCGATCGTCGAGGAACACACCCAAGGTGACCTGCCGGAGAACTGGGATTTACACGGGCTGCTCGTGAAGGTTCGCCCGATCGTGCCGCTGCCCAAAGATTTTGACGTCACCCAGTGGGCCAAGGGCACCCGCGACGAGATCATCGAACAACTCGTCGCACAAGCCGAGGCGCGCTACGATGCAGGGCTGGGTGAATTTGCCAAGCTCATCCAGACGCAGGCTGCCCTGGCCGGCCTTACGCTGGAACAGATGCGCGAGGGGCGAGACAGCATGATGCGCTGTATATACACCTGGGTGAAGGAGCACTTCACCGGCACGCCGGAAGAGTTCGCAGCGCTCGAAACCCTACCGCTCAATGAGATCCCCGCTCAACACCAAGCCGCCATCACCCAGGGCTTCTTCGACGGCGTGCGCCTGTTCCGCGACCGCGCTGTGCTGCTCCAGACCGTGGACCAGCACTGGGTCAAACACCTCACCGACCTCGACGAGCTGCGCGAGGGGATCGGCCTGCGCGCATACGCGCAGCGCAACCCACTGGTAGAGTTCCGCACCGAGGCCAGCCGGATGTATGACGAGATGCTGGCCAGCATCCGGGAGCAGGTCGCCCATCGCATCTTCAACGTGCAGTTCAACGTCCAGGCGCCTCGCCCGCAGCGCCAGCCACAGCCACAGCGTGCGGCTGCGGTGCCGGTTGGCGCGCGCGCTCCCATCGAGCGCGCGCTAGTGCGCGAGGGGCTTCGCGCCGGCGGGGGCAGCGCCGCAGCACGCGAAGGGAACGGCAGGCCCAAGCCGGCTGCTAAGCTCGGGCGCAACGATATTTGCCCGTTCTGTAATAGCGGCAAGAAGCTCAAGCACTGCCAGTGCGAGGGCGCGCGGCGCTGGCGCGGCGAGCTTTAAGCAATCGCTTCCGCCTCACGCGCCACCATCTCGCGGAAGCGCTGCATCAGCGCGCGCGTCATCGGCCCCGGCCGGCCGTCACCGATGACCTGCTGATCGATCTTCACCACAGGCAGCACCTCGCGCGAGACGCTGGTGATGAAACACTCGCGGATCTCGGCCAGCTCGTCGAGCGTCGCTGGACGATAGGATATCGGGATCAGCGCGCGCGCCAGCTCCAACACGATAGCGCGCGTCACGCCGGCCAGGACGCGGGCGTCTTCGGTGCGCAAGATCAGCGCGTCCTTGTCACCGTCGCGCGGGAGGAGGGCGAAGAAGTTGCTGCTCAGCCCTTCCAAGATCGCCCCATCCTCGCCTATCATCAACCCCTCATGCGCGCCGGATGGCAGGGCATCGTAAGCCTGTGCCGCTGAGGCGATGAAGGTCGTGCTTTTGGCTTGGGGGTTCTGACGATGCAGCGGCACGGTGACGCACCAGACGCCCTCCTCATACAGCGCCGGCGGATACGGCGTGAACGATTCGATGCTGATGAACAACGCGGGGGGTGCGAAGGTCAACCGAAAGCGCGATTCCGGATAGCCGGTGGCGCGCAGCGCATGTGAGATGCCCTGGCGGACGGCGAGCGGATCCAAGCGCGCCGGCCGGCCCATCAACGCGACAGACTCCTCCAGCCGTCGGATGTGCTGATCCAGCCTCAATAAGCGGTTGCCATCGTAGGTGCGGAAAGTGGTGTAGGCCCCTTCAGGCAGATCGGCCGATGCCTCGCGCATGGTGCGGTGGCTACCGACAAGGCGCACACCTGTCTCGTCCAGTTGAAACGTCGTGACCATAGGCGCGCGCAAGTGTACTTTCGCTCGCTGAACACGCAGCGCGGGGGTACGTTCACCAATCGGGGCAACACAGCGTGCCTTTACTTCGCGTTCTCCGCGCCGCTGCGTGAGATTGGGCTCGCCCTCGGCGGTGAGCGAGCAGCCTCGCTGCTCCTGTGCATGCACGCGCGCAGAGCAAGTGAACTCCTATGGCGCCGGCCTACAATTTAAAAGCAATGCACCCCCTGCGACAACTGCTGGCGGCTGCCGGCTTGCCCATGCCGGAAACCGACGCCGATCCGCTCATCACCGGCGTGACCGATGACTCCCGCCGCGTCCAGCCGGGTAACCTGTTCGTGGCCTATGCCGGCGTGGTGCATGATGGGCGCGACTATGTTCCCCAGGCCCTGGCTCAAGGCGCGGCTGCGGTCGTTCTAGAGGGCGACGGTCAGATGGCGCTGCCTGTGCCATGGGTGGCCGTGCCCAACGGCCGGCGGGCCTTTGCCTTGCTCTGCGCAGCCTGGCACGGCTTTCCCGCGCGCGAGATGACGCTGATCGGCGTCACCGGCACCGATGGCAAGACCACCACGGTCAGCCTGATCTTCCACATCCTGCAGGCTGCCGGCTATCGCACCGGCCTGATCAGCACGGTCAACGCCGTGTTCGGCGACCAGGTGTTCGACACCGGCCTGCACACCACCACACCCGACGCAGACGAGATACAGGGTTACCTGGCGCAGATGCGCACTGCCGGCATCACCCACGTCGTTCTCGAGGTCACCTCGCACGGCCTGGCTCAACACCGCGTGGACGGCTGTGACTTCGACGCTGCCGTGATCACCAACATCACGCATGACCATTTAGACCTGCACGGCACGCGCGAGGCTTATCGAGCGGCCAAAGGCCGGCTGTTCGAGATGTCGCCGCTCCATGTGCTCAACGTTGATGATGAGTTCAGCTTCAGCTATCTTGCACGGCTGCCGGCCCGCCGGCGCATCTTTTATTCCCGTGAGGTACAGCCGAACGGGTATTACGATGACTGGTGGCTTTACGCGCCTCGCGCCGACGGGATCAGCGGGCACATCGAGGCGTATGCCTTCCGCCACGCTCGCCCACCGCTGCCCATCCCGCTGAAGACCAGCTTGGTGGGCGATTACAACGTCGCCAACATCCTGGCCGCTGCTGGCGCAGCGCTGGCGCTGGGCATCCCAATGGCGGCGATCCAGGCCGGCGTCGCCGCGCTGCGCGGCATCCCCGGCCGCATGGAGCGCATAGATGAAGGGCAGCCCTATCTGGCGATCGTGGACTTCGCCCACACGCCCAACGCGCTGGAGAACGCCCTGCGCACCGCGCGCAGCCTGACCGCTGGTCGGGTGATCGTGGTGTTCGGCTGCGCCGGCGAGCGCGACACGCTCAAGCGCTTCCCGATGGGCAAGGTCGCCGCTGAGCTGGCCGACATCGCCATCTTCACCGCCGAAGATCCGCGGCGCGAGCCGCTGGCGGCGATCTTCGCGGAGATGGATCGCGGGGCCGAGGCTGCTCAGCCGCGCCGCGCGCAGATCATGCACATCCCCCATCGCGGCGAGGCCATCCGCCAGGCATGCATGCTGGCCGAGGCCGGCGATGTAGTGATCGCCTGCGGCAAAGGACACGAACAATCGCTGTGCCTCGGCGTTACTGAGCATCCCTGGGACGACCGCGAAGCGATGAGGCGCGCCATTCGCGGTGAGCGGCTGGAGCTACCGATGTCGTAAGGAGGCGCGGCGGAGGCGAAGCTTTTGAGCGCGCCGGCATCCTACGACATTCACCGCCGCCCGGAAGGAAGACGACGCGCCTATTCGTGGCGTTCGGATTCACACACCGTGAATGCACCTCACTTGCACGCAATGCTATGTGTGATACACTGACCATGCATCGGCACCCCTCTACGATGAGGACCGTCCGAATGCGCGGAGACTCATTACCTGTCGTTCCGAAGCACTTTGAACCCCCTACCCTAGGAGATGAGAAGCATGTGTAGTTCAAGTTCCAACACCCGAAGCTTAACCGCCTCATTCGCCACCCTCGCCGCGTTGTCTTTGCTGCTCGCCGCCTGTGCACCTGCCGCCCAGCCAGCCGCGCCTGCGCAGCCGGCCGCGCCCGCCCAGCCAGCCGCGCCCGCTGAGCCGGCCGCGCCCGCGCAAGTGCGCGACTTCGTCACCTGGTATCAGTATGACGAAAAGAACGAAGACCCCAAGTCCGACGAGCGCGTGGGCAACGAGTATCTGCGCAGGACTATCCCACAGTTCAACGAGGCGTTCAAGGGCAAGTGGCGCTGGATCAACCAGCCGCAGCCGTTCGACAAGATGGACACCAACCTGGTGGCGGCAGTGCAGGCCGGCGGCGACGTGCCTGACCTGATGCAGGCCGGCGATGGCTCGCTGATCCCGCTGCTGAAGAACGGCGCGATCCAAGACCTGACCGACTGGATCAAGGCACAGCCCTGGTTCAACGACCTCGACCCATCCGCCGTCACCGGTTGCACCGGACCGGACGGCAGGATTTACTGCGTGCCCGTGGCGATCAGTCCGTACATCGTCTTCGTCTGGAAGGACCACTTTCCGAACGGCTATCCGAAGACCCCAGAGGAGTTCAAGCAGGCCGCTGAAGCGTTGAAGGCGAAGAACGTCTATGCCATCACCTTCTTTGGCTCGACTGCGTTCGACGGCGACGGTGCAACCCGCTTCACCAACATGCTGATCCAGTCATTTGGCGGCGGCTTCGACGACGGCCAAGGCAAGATGAAGCTCGACCGGCCGGAGAACGTCGCGGCCATTCAGTTCCTGCGCGAGATCGTGGCAGCCGGCTACGTGCATCCGCTCTCCTGGGAAGGGACGACGACGCCGTTCGTCGAGGAAGAGCCGATGAAGACCGCCGAGGCCGCCTCGTTCCCCACCGGCATCTTCGGCTATCGCTACGTCAACCCGCTCAAGGCGCCCAACGGCAAAGAATACAAGAAGGGTAACGAGGAAGATATGCTCGATGCGATCACCGCCGGCGACATCTTCATCGCGCCGCTCTTCGCACCCGAGGGCAAGAAGCCGGGCTGCGGCATCGGCGTCACCGGTTTCGTCATCCCCACCGGCGCCAAGAACCCAGACGCAGCCAAGGACTACATCAACTGGATCATGACCAAGGAACAGAACCCCGACTGGGTGCTCGGGCCAGGCGGCGGCTTCCCTGCGCTGCGTTCGATGCTGCCGGAGATCGAGGCCCGCAAGCCGGTCGCCAAGGCGTTCTATGAGCAGGCCGCTGCGGCTGTCGCCGCCAGCCAGTGCCGCCCCTGGTATGGCTCGCTCGAGCGCCGCGATGAGGCCAAGAAGATCATCCAAACGACGGTATATAAGCTGGTCAAGGAAGATCCGACCGCCGACATCTCGGCCACGCTGAGGGCCGCCGAGGAAGAGTACAACCGCGGCAACTGAATCATCCGCGTTGAACCTGCGCGGGCAGGGATGTTCGGCATCCCTGCCCGCTTTACATACCTCATGGCGACTCAAGCCCAGGCCAAACCCAGCGCTCTTCAAACCACCTTCCGGCGCATCCGGGCGCGTGGCTTCTTCTCGCACACCCTGCCCTTCTGGCTGTTGTTGCCGGCTTTGCTGATCATCGCAGCCATCCAGTTCTATCCGGGCTTCTATTCGATCTGGCTGAGCTTCCAGGATCGCCAAGGGGCGGTCTGGAACTTCGTTGGCTTGCGCAATTTCGAGCGCATCTTCAACAGCGCGGCCTTCCGCGAGAGCGTCGGGCACACCGTGGTCTTCCTGGTCGGCTACGTAGTGGTGACCATGTTCGCGTCGCTGGTGATCGCCTTGTTGCTGAATCGCACGGTCAAGCTCTCCGGCATATACATCACGCTGATCTTCATCCCTTGGGTGATCGCCGACGTGATCGCCGGCCTGGCGTTCGGCTTGCTGGTGGTGCCGGAGTATGGCCTGCTCTCGCCGATCCTATCGAACCCCACCCTATTTCCGCCCAAAGGGTTATCCATCACCTCTGACCCAGCGCCCAGGCCATGGATCCCCGGATTCCCCTTCCCGCCGGCTCCGGCGATGTACTACCTGATCCTGGCGTCGGCCTGGCGCGCGTTGCCGTTCGTCACCCTGCTGATCCTGGCCGCGCTGAAGACCGTGCCGCGCGAGCTGATCGAGAGCGCGCGCGTAGACGGCGCGTCGAGTTTCCAGGCGTTGCGCCTGATCACCCTGCCGCTGATCCTGCCGACGCTGGTGGTGGCGCTGTTCAACCTTACTCTGGGCGGGATGAACGGCATCGGCCTGGTCTTCACCCTCACCCGCGGCGGCCCTGGCACGGCCACGGAGGTGCTTAGCTTTCTGCTTTATACGATTGGCTTTAGCCGATTGGAGTTCGGGCGCGCAGCCGTGCTCTCGGTCTTCATCGCGATCGTCAATCTGCTGCTCATCCTGCTCACGTTGCGCGTCTCGCGCCTAGAGGAGCGCGTCCAGTGACCCGCATGAGCATGTTCGGATATACCTTGCGCAAGCGAGCGCAGCCATGGCTGACCAACGGCGCGCTGATTGCGATCGTCGCCGCGATGCTGTTGCCGATCGCGCTCACGCTCAGCATCTCCTTCAAGCGACAGGAGGACGTGCTGCGCCGGCCACCGGTGTTGCTGCCCTGCGACGACGCCGAGGGCAACTTCAACCTCGCCGCCTGCCGTTTTGTCACCGAAGGCTACGAGCGGGTGTTAGCACCCCGGCCCGATCCCGCGTCGCCACTAGGGTTCAGCCTGACCGGCCGCATGTTCAGCACCTATGTGCCCAACACGCTGCTGTATGCGCTGGCGTCCTCCGGACTGGTGTTTGTGGTCGCCGGGCTGGCCGGCTACGCCTTCTCGCGCTACCGCTTCCCGGGCCGGCGCCCGCTGCTTGTGGCCATCCTCGCCATCACCGGCATCCCGGTGCTGACCAACCTACTCGCCCTCTACCAGATGGCGGTGGATTTGCGCAAGGCCGGCATCCCCGGCTACGACGAGCGCTTCTTCATCATCGCCGTGTATGTTGGCCTTCAACTGCCCTTCAGCATCTGGATCGTCAAGAGCTTCTTCGACACTATCCCGCGTGAGCTGGAGGAAGCAGCCTTCCTAGACGGCTGCTCGGCGCTGAGCGCGATGTGGCAGATCGTCGTGCCGCTGGCCATGCCGGGGCTGCTGGCGGCTTTCCTGCTCTGCTTCGTGAGCGTCTGGAACGAGTTCATCGCCGGCTACCTGCTGATCAACAAGCGCGAGCTGCGCACGGCGATGTTCGGCCTCTATGACTTCCTCAGCCAGAATATCATCAATTACCAGGTGATCGCTGCCGCCTGCGTGCTGATCGCCGCGCCGGTGGTGATCCTCTTCACCCTCACCCGCCAGATCTTCTTCCAGGCGATGACCGAGGGAGCGATCAAAGGATAAGCGCGATTCGCGCCAGCGCTGCCTGGGCCAGGGCGCGGGCGCGCGCCGGCGCATCGCCCACGTAAGCATCGGCGGCCAGCAAAGCGCGCACCTGATCGGCGGGGACGCGGCGGGTGATCTCCGGATCGGCGCAAAGCAGATCGGGCAGTGGATTGGGCCGGCCCATGTTCACCTCAGCCCAAGCCGCCAGGGCGTGCTGGCGGATGCGCTCGTGCATGGCCTGGCGATCCGCGCCGGCCTTGGCCAGCGCCATCAACAGCCGCTCGGTGGCAGCGAACGGCGCATAGGCCTGCATCTGGCGGGCGACCTGGAACTCGTTCACCCGCAGCCCTTGGACAATGCGCAGCGCGACATGCAGCAGCTCATCGGCGGCCAGGAAGGCCTCGGGCAACACCACGCGCCGATTGGCCGAATCGTCCAGCGTGCGCTCCAGCAGCGAATGGGCCGCGTTGTCCCAGGCCACGCGCGGCAGCGCGGCGATGAAGCGCGCTAGGGCGTTGATCTTCTCGGCCTGGATCGGGTTGCGCTTGAAGGGCATCGCTGAAGACCCCACCTGCTGCGCGCCGAACGGCTCGCCCCATTCGCCGAGCGGTGGCGATTGGAGGATGCGCAGGTCAAAGGCGAACTTGTAGAGCGACTGGGCGATGCCAGCCAGGGCGTTCAGGACGTGCCACTCCTGCTTGCGCGGGTAAGTCTGCGTGGTCACCGGAAAGGCCGCCAGACCTAGCTTGGCCAGGGCGCGCTGCTCCAGCTCTGCGACGCCGAGCTCCAGGTATGCCGCGCTCGTGCCCACTGCGCCCTTGAAGCCCTTGCCGCGGATCGCGCCGTGCACGCGCTCGACCTCGTCCAGGTCCATGAGCAGCTCCTGAAGGTACTGCGCCAGGCGGTAGCCGACGGTGGTCGGCTCGGCCGGCTGGAGGTGGGTGAAGCCCATCGCCGGCAGGTCGGCACAGTGCAGGACTTGCTCGGCCAGCGCGCGGATCAGGCGCGCCAGCGCCCCGCGCACCAGCGCCAGCGCCTCGCGCAGGCGCAGCGCATCGGCGTTATCCTCGATGTCCGCCGAGGTCGCGCCCAGGTGGATGATGCCGCCGCCCACCAGACACTGCTCAGCATACGTGCGCAGTTCTGCCATCAGGTCATGCTGAATCTCGCGCTCAATCTCCAGGGCGCGCGCGATGCTCGCCTCGTTCACCTCGTCCATGTGCGCGCGCAGGTCGTCCACCTGAGCCGGCGAGACGATCCCCAGCTCGCACTGGGCCTCGGCCAGCGCCACCCAAACGCGCCGCCAGCACAGGCGCTTGTATCGCTCGCTCCAAATCGCGCGCATCGCGTCGCTCCCGTAGCGCTGGGAGAAGGGGGAGTGATAGGTCGCTACCATTACTAGTCCTGCCTCACTTCAAAGTTGGCGACGAACTGCAGCACTCCGCCTAGTGAGAGGCGCACCTCGTATAGCCCAGGTTGGAGACGCTCCGACGGCGACCAGACGATGTGATCCTGACCGCGAACGCGAGCCGGCAGCCGCTTCGAGCCGAAGAAGACGCTGCCGCCATCCCTGAACCAAGCATGGCGCAGCAGCGCGCTGGGGGGCACATCTTGGTAGGTGAAGAAGATATAGATTGACTTGGCCTCCGTCGAGAAGCTGGTTGTCACGCCGACCGGCGCACCATCGGCACCGATCCCGCTGGCGATGGCGAGCAGCGCCAACCGTTCATCCGGCGCAGCTTGGGCCGGCGTCGGCGTCGGCTCAGCAGGAGGCAATAGGGAGGACGTTGGTTCTGGAATCGGCCTCGGCGAAGGCGTCGCCGTAGGCGGCATTGCAGTTGGGGTCGGGGTGAGCGTCGGGGTTGGCGTCGCAGCCGGCAGCGCAGTTGGAGCAGCCGTTGGGACGATGCGCTGGGCAACCGGCGAAGGAGGGGCAGCGGTCGTCGGCGTCGCCGCCGCCGGCGGGCGAGGCAGTAATAGGCTGGTGAGCCAAACCAGGCCGGCGACCAAGAACACGACGAGCGAAGCGCCTAAGCGACGGTTCGCTGTCTCGTTGAGCTGTCGGCGGGTGCTGTAATACGCTGCGCGTTGCGCACGGCGGGCGGTGAGGACGGCGCTGAGGAAGACGAGCAACGCGCACAAGGCGAGCAACGCTGCGGCCATGCTCAGCACGTCCGGCCCGACAACCACGACGATGGGGATTCTATTACACGTACACGCCCGGCGTGATGGGGGCGCTCACTAACCGGGCCTTTCTGGCTCATCGCCCAGTGTTCCCCGATATGTTACATTTATCGTCATCATGCGCACGCGCGAAGCGCTGGAACAGATCGAAGCACTCACCTTGGCGCCCTACGCGATGCGCAGCGCGGCATCGCGCGGCCGGCAGTATCCGGAGCCGGAGGCCGCCTACCGCACGGCTTTCCAGCGCGACCGTGAGCGCGTTTTGCACACCACTGCCTTTCGCCGGCTGAAGAGCAAAACGCAAGTCTTCGTCGTCACCGAGGGCGACTACTACCGCACCCGCATCACTCACACCCTGGAGGTGGCGCAGATCGCGCGCACGATTGCCCGCGCGCTGGGCGCCAACGAAGACCTGGTCGAGGGCATCTGCCTGGCCCACGACCTGGGCCATCCGCCGTTCGGCCACGCCGGCGAGCGCACCCTGGACGCGCTCATGCAAGCCTACGGCGGCTTCGACCACAACGCGCAGAGCTTTCGCATCGTCACCGAGCTGGAGCGGCGCTACCCCGACTTCCCCGGCCTGAACCTCACCTACGAGTTCCGCGAGGGCCTGCTGAAGCACCACGACGGCGCGCCCAACCCGAACCTGCCCCCGGAATATCAGCCGATGCTCCACGCCACCCTGGAGGCGCAGATCGCCGCCTTCGCCGACGAACTGGCTTATAACGCCCACGACCTGGACGATGGGCTACAGGCCGGCTTGGTGCGCTACGAAGACGTGAAGGCGCTGGCCTGGTGGCAGCGCGCCAGCCAGGCCGCCGGCCTGCGCCCGGACGAGCCGCTGACCGAGGTCGCGCGCCATCGCGTCATCCGCCGGCTGATTAACGGGCTGGTGACCGACCTGTTAACGGAGAGCAGCCGGCGCATTGATGCGCTGCTGCGCGCCTGCGGCGGACAGGTCAGCGTGGACGACGTGCGGCGCTGGCCGACGCCGCTGATCGGCTATCCCCCCGAGACCGAGCAGATGAACCGCGCGCTCAAGCAATTCCTCTATGCGCACATGTATACTCACCCGCACACCCAGCAGATGGCTGCACAGGCTGAACAGGTGCTCAGTGACCTGTTTGCCACCTATCTGCGCCGGCCTGAGCAATTGCCCGAAAGCGCGCGCGCCAGACTGGACGAATTACCTCTCCCTCGCGTGGTGTGCGACTACATCGCCGGCATGACCGACCGCTTCGCGCTGCGAGCGCACGCCGAGTTGATCGGCAGGGCGTAGGGGGTGCGCTCATGGGCTTGCCTCTGCCCGCACGGCGTCGCCGGCACGCTGCCCACCTCGTCACCCTGAGCACAGCGACATGCGCGCCTGGCACTTTGTCGGCTGCGCGTTTAGACGCTGACGCCCAGAACGACAGGGAGTCAGGGCCTCGGTGACCCTATGCAATGACAGGATGCGGCGAATCATGGCACCCCCGCGCGCTCAATGCTGGTCACGTTGAGCATGCGCCAAATGCACCGCGTCAGGGGATCACATAGCCGCGCTCCGGCGCAAAGTCCCAGCCGACCAACTCGCCCTCGGCGAATATGCCGCCCCACACGGCCTCTCTGTCGCTGACGGTCAGCGTCTGGCCATGGGTCTCGATCTCGTATTCGACGGCGCTGCCCAGGAACGTCACCGCCCGCACGCGGCCTTG
>Ga0308401_1000156_pt1 | contig 20752 bp, 24 predicted proteins | sample HotsprSampleOSM1_FD_203472 | JGI IMG/M metagenome (GOLD analysis project Ga0308401, IMG submission 203472) | Hot spring phototrophic mat microbial communities from Octopus Spring, Yellowstone National Park, Wyoming, United States - 20060913_OS-M1 ...
TCCATCACGTCGCAGATGTGGGGGTGGTTGTCTGCGAAGCCGTAGAGCAGCGCGGCGTTCTCGATTTCTTCAGCGGATTGTAGGCCGGCCAGACGCTCGCATGATACGACGTATCGCGTCTTCCTTCGCGTTTTAGTCGGCCACATGTACTTCGCGGCCTGTTCGGCGTTGGACGCGAGCAAGTACAGCCTACAGTTCTCAGTGCCTACAACTACGCTAAACCAAGCGCAATACAAAAGGTTCTGGGGATAGTGGTTGTGGTTCATCTGTCTCTCCTTTCTATCCTTGTGGCAGGTGATCTGCCACGAGTTCACGCTGTAGTGGCCACCGTGCGAGATGCCAGGTGATGCTGTTCAGCTCGATGACCTCGTGTTGTGGTTTGCGCGCCAGGAAGATGAATGCTTCGCGTGCGAGCGCGACGGCCAGAGCAACGTCTTCAGCATCCAGCCGGCGGTCCGCCCGCCCGATGACCAGATGCTCACGCGGCTGATAGCTGAGCGCTAAGCCAGGGGCAATAAAGCCCTTGAGCGGACGCTCCTCGCGGAACGCCCGCTCAAGGTCGCTTATCGAGATCATGTTGCGCTTGCGCTTCGAGTCGTGGCAATGCAAACTCGACTAGCTCGCGTGTGATCTGGCTTATGCTGATGCGCCGCGCGCGCGCGAGCGCTTTGATGCGCTCCTTGTGACCCGGGCTGACGTAGCACGTCAGCATGTGCTTCTTCTCGATATGTTCTTGTTCCCAGTTCCTCATAGTGCACTGCATAATACAGTGCCGTATGCGCTTCAGATTGGGTTATCCACAGACTTATCCACAGGTTTATCCACAAACTGAGACCAAACCTTAGAGTTTCATGAGAATGCTGCGCGCCCCTTGACAGGCGGATGCGGGCGCATACAATACTGCGCAGTATCCTAGAGAAAGGAGGAGACAGATGAAGACGCGAGAAATCCTATCAGCATTCGGTTTGCAGTTGTGGCGCTCCTATGGCCGGTGGTTCGCCTGTCGGCCCACTGAAGGGCCTGCCTTCGCTGAGCATTCAGCGAAGAGCACGCGCGAACTTGTGGAGATGATCGTTCCCCCGCCGCCGGCGGCGCTTTCCCCGTCACCAGAAGCTATCGCTGCCTGGGCCGAGGAGTGTGCGGCTTCTGCGTATGGCAAGGTGAAACCCGAATCACTTGCCAAGGCCGCGTTCGCGGCATACGGACTGACCCCTAGCCAGGAGAACCTCAGCATATTCGCTGATGTGGTTCGTGCATGGAAGCGCGAATAGCAGCCGTTGCAAGCCTATCGTCCCGGCGCTCATCACGAGCGCCGGGACAAAGGAGAACAAGAGATGAACGAGATTCAGATGAATGAGACCCTAAAGGACCTTATCGAACGTGGTGTGGCAATCCGTAACCAGCGGATTACCGAAGAGAAAGCGCGAATCGCCGCGCTCAATGAGAAACTCGCTCGTGAGCGAGAAGAGCGCAAACGCGAGATTCGCGCAATTCTTTCCGCACCGCTCGACGACCTCGCGGAAGTAGATGCCGGCGTCACCCACGCATACATCTATGTCCGAAAACCCTTCCCTGGGAAGGGCAAGGTAAGGATTTATGCGTCGAAGAAGGACGACCAGTGGCATCTGCTTGAGTTCGCCGCCTACAACCCGGACGGCTATTATCTCAAGTTCCAGACGCTCGAAGAAGCCTTAGCGTTTGCAGCAGGAGCGCTGGAAATATAGTGAGAAGTGCCATGAACGAGATAACCCCTACTAATCCCGTGAACGCTAGCGCACTAGAGCGCGTCCTGATCGCCGGTGACCTTTCTGGACTAAGCGAGTCGCAGCGCATCGAGTACTATAAAGCAGTCTGCGAGTCGCTTGGCTTAAACCCACTGACGCGCCCGTTCGAGTACCTGAGGCTCAATGGCCGCTTGGTGCTGTATGCAACGCGCGCGGCTGCTGACCAGCTGCGCGCCATCCACGGCATCAGCATCTTGGACTTTCGTGTCGAGCATCGAGACGATTTGCTGACAGTGACAGTTCGTGGGCGCAACCGCGAGGGTCGAGAGGATGTAGAGATTGGAGCGGTCTCTGTGGCCGGCCTGCGCGGTGATGCGCTGGCCAACGCCGAGATGAAAGCTCTCACGAAGGCTAAGCGCAGGTTGACTCTTAGCCTGGCTGGCCTCGGCTGGTTGGACGAGTCCGAGGCTGAGACTATCCCCGGCGCTCAGCGCGTGACCGAGCCGCAGCCAGCACCAGCGCTAACAGACGAAGCGCAAGCGCTCCGCCAGCTTCTGGCGGAGCGCGCGAAGGAACTGCCCGCGGATTCCCCGCTGCGCGCTCAGGCACGCGAGGCGTGGCGGTCAGGCGATGCTGATGTGATGAGAGAAGTTCTTAGTTCCATAGAAGGAGGGAAGAAAGATGAATAGCCAGAAAGTTCAGATGCTCCGTTCGATCAATCAGATCGAGTCCACGATTCGCCCGCCAGTAAATAGCCTCTCGATGTTTATAGCTGCCCTTACAGCGATGGGCAGCGGCGAGACGATTCGGCGCGCGCTGGAGCGCCTCAGCAAGTGCACGCCGGAGCGCGAAATTCAGAGCGCCGACGAGCTGATTCACGCTCTCCACGAGATCGGGGAGGCTGACATTGCCAGCAAAATCAGCCGCCGAATCGCCGAGTTGCAGGAGGGTAAATCTGCGGACGCAGTTAACGGCCTCTACGCGCTAGTTGAGCTGCTGCCCCACGATGCCTATATGTCGTTCGGGTTCGCCGTGGAGTCAGCGCAAATTCGCTGCGGCGAGCACCCGAATCCTCAGGAGCTTCTCCGGGATATCGATTTCGACCGCGAGGGGTTTCGGTTTGGTCCGGCATGGGAGTTCTGGGACGAGCGCGCGCCGGAGGCGATCAAGACGGCACGCGCAGCGTTTGTCGCCCACTTACTCCATGCTGCCGGACTAGCTGACGAACCAGATTATCCCGAACCGCTTGCCGATTAGTTCAATCGCAGCCGGTGGCGCGTTCAGCGCCACCGGCACAACACAAAGGAGTGTTAGCGATGACAAGCATGATGCACAGAAGTGTCTATCTTATGTTGATCGCCCTTTCAGCAATGGGCGATCACCAAACTGTTTACCGCACATTGGCGGTGCTGGGTTTTAAGGCACAGCACCGCAACATTTACAGTGTTGATGCGCTCCTAAGGATCATCGAAGAAGTTGGAGAGTGGCTTCTCGCACGAAAAATCTCTCGCCGTCTCTCCGAGCTAAAAAAGGGAGAATCGGCAGATGCCGTCGCCGGTCTGTGGGCGTTAGCCCAGGCGAACGAGTATGACGTGGGATGCGCATTCGGCTGTGCTGTCAACTTTGCTGAGGCATGCTGTGGTGAGCACCCGAATCGAGTTGAGCTTTTCAACCAGATCGATTTTGATCACGAAGGATTTCGATTTGGTCCTGCCTGGGATTTTTGGGGAGATCTATCTCCCAAAGCAGTCGCGGCAGCGCGCGAGGGATTTGTAGCGCGCCTGCTCAATATAGCAGGTTTAGGCGACGAACCTGAACTAAAAGGAGGAATAAACGATGACCACGATTCTTCTCAACTCCGCGATGATGCCCGATGAGGGCCTCTATATCTTGCAGCGAGTGAGCCGCGAGTTCTTCGCAGAACTGGTCGCCGACGCCCACCGGCGCGGCGAATTGCAGAGTTATGTCGGTTACGCCGAGACCGCTCAGCACATTGAGCGGATTGCTCACGTGCCGACTCCGGTCAACCGGGCGTTTACGCAGCTGCCTGATCAGGCGTTGATCGCGGTTTGCAAACTTAAGTACCGGGTTAGCGACCCAGGCGCAAAAGGCAAGCTGCAACCCAGCGAAGACGACTACGAGTATTACGTGGCAACGTATGACCGCAATTGCCTGCGCTGGAGGATTGTGAATGATGAATCGCAGCCTTCGCAAGCTGCGTGAAGTGGTCAAATCCGCCCGGCTAGCAGATCTGCCGGTAGCCAAAGCTCTGAAGGTTCTTGCCGATATGCCTGAGGCAAGAGCCTTCAAACTCGCGCCCGACGTTCTCCGCCAGATGCTACTTGAAAGTCTCCCGGAGCGGTACGCTGTCTTTCTACTTGATCGCGCTGGTTACCGAGTGGAAATGTCGCTTGCTGACCTGGCGTACTTCGCCAGATACGATGAGATATTAGCAGAGCTGGCAGTCTCGGTAATCCTGTATCTGGATAAGGAATGATCATGTTTGCGCCCTGGTACACCCCCCGACCATCAGATCGCCTTGTAGCTCGTCTATTGACCGAGCGCAACGGCGACGGTGTGTGCGCCGTCATCATCACAGGCGCGCCTGGCGTGGGCAAGACATCGTTCGCCCGCGCCCTCGCCGAGGGCATGGGCGGGCGACTCGTGGAGTACTACGCTCACCACTGGACCTCAGATGAAGATATGTTCCTGGCGGTCGATCCAGCGCGCGTTGCCGCGATTGCCGGCGGCCACGACATGCCGCTCAGCAATACATACCGACGCGGCGCGCTTCTGCGAGCTACGCTGCTGTCGCGGCGAATGCCGGTCGTCCTGCTCCTCGACGAGTGGGACAAGTCGCCAGAACACTGCGACGCGCTGCTATTGGAGTTTCTCCAGAGCGGCACAGTACATGGCAGGCACGGCGAGCGCTGGCGCGCAAACACGCGCCAGCTGGCTGTGGTGATAACGAGCAACGGTCTGCGCGAGTTGATCGAGCCGCTCCAGCGACGGTGCTTTCGATATGAGATGCCGTACCTGCCGCCGGAAGTGGAGGCCGATGTTCTTCGCAAGGTCACTGGCGCGCCCGTCGGCGCGATCAGGTTGGTCGTGAAGGCGATGGGCCTGATTCGCGCGAATGGTCGCTCGTCGCCTTCATTGCAGGAGGGAATGATGCTTCTGCGTGGGATGGCGCTGGCGAACGGCGTGGACGACGTGCATTTGCTCGTCCGAGGGTATCTGATTAAGGATGCCCAGGATGAGGGCGCACTAAAGTCGCTGGGTAACCTTGCAGCATTGCTCTGGGGAGAGTGGAAGCGCCGTGGCTAGAAGATATATAAAGCTCAATCCCAGACGTAAGCATGCCATCTTGCAGATGATGGCAGGACGTAACCGCCTGGATGTTGTCATTGACGGTTTTACGGTGGAGTTTCATTATCTACCTGGGTGGAACGAAGTAATGGTTTACGCTCCAAGGGTCACGCCAGCGATCCAGAGTTATCTGTCGCGCATCCCTCTCGCTTCTGCTGATGACGATTTGTCATCAGCAGAAGCGAGCGTAAATGCGCTCGTGCCGAAAGACTCCTCACGTTCTCTAGCACATGATGCTAGTGAGAACGCGGATTCTTCGGTATGTGGGGATGGCGAACCCCAAGCAGAATCACAGGGTGATTCTGCTGGCGATCTCAGTGAGTCACCTGAAGTTCAGGGCGAGGATTTGTCCTCGAACGGCACAAGCCGGGACTCTGAGGCCGCCGAACAACATCCGGGTAGCGCCTCGTCATTGGGCGACGACGACGCCGAGGAGAGCGTGCCGGATGGCCAAGCGGAGTGCAATGCCTCTGCTGCGGCGTCGCACGCGGCAGAGGAAGCCACCAGCGGGGCGCTGGACAGCGATGCTGTCCAGCAACGGTGCAAATCCGTTCCGTCCGCTGGCGACGACGCGCCGGCGTCGGAAAACATCCGGCGCACTTTTATCTCTAGAGCCGAGCTGTCGCGTTTCCCTAAGTCGTCGCACGGCGGTGTGTTCGCGCAATTCTCTGATGTCGAGCTTGACCGCGCGATGATCGCTCGCGCGCGCCGCGCGTTTCGACGCATGTTCCTGGGCGGCGAGACGAAGCCAGGCCCGCGCTGGAATGCGCGCGCGATTGCAATCAAGAGCGCAGGCTATCTGCGGCAGTGGACTGCGGACGACCGCAGACGCGAGTCGGGACGACCGACCTTGCTCATCTTGCCGGATGTTTCGGGGAGCATGGGTAAGCTCGCGCGCAGTGTCGTTGCCTTTGCCGTCGCGTGCTACGGCACGCTCAGCGAGGGGGACATTGTGTGTGTGTCGCACTCGAACGCAGAGCCAGTCGAATACATGCCTGAAAGGTTGTCGGGCATGAGCTACGAGCAAATCATCAGGCAGCGTAACGTGCGCGCTATCGTAATTGCCGCTGACCACGATGGCGAGGACACGTTTTTTCGGCTCGCTCACCTCGTACCGCGCGTGTACTGGCTATCTCCATTCGGCTGCAACCAAATAGAGCGCCCGCGAATCCGCGACACGCGCAAGGTGCTGGCCGACTGGCCAGAGGACATCCAGCGGCGAGTGATATACGCCGATGGGTGTGGCGACCCAGAGAGCTGCTTGACAGCTCTGGAGATGATGATATAATCTATGTGCGTCACTGAGACGACCTGGAGCTTAGTCTAGCTAGAAGGAATATCAACACAGGTCCACTCAGTCTGACGAGGGGTGGTAGCCCCGAAACGCAATCCCGTACGAGGGGTTCTGAAAGAGGAAACGACTATCCCGCTTGAGGGGTTCTAAAAGAAAGCACGCGCCCGGTACTGCTAGAGCACCGGGCGCGTGTTGTTTTGTGAGCGCTTACTATCGAGTGCCTAGGTAAACAAGGTTGATTATTATGGAGTTCACCGCGAAGCCGCCTGGGCCGCCTAAGTTGTAGAACCGCACTTGGTATTCCGCTCCGCCTTCCGGTACATTCACGTACTGCACACCGCCAAAGTCGTAGACAAGGTAGTATTCCTGCGCATTGAACGGCATGCGGCCTACCTGCCAAATGTGATAGGGCGGCACTTGCTGAATCATCTGGATGCCAAAGGTTGATGGACCAGTGGCCGCACCATTGACTGAAAGCGTGTAGCCAAACACGCCGCCCTGCTTAATCTTTATCGCTTGCGCAGTAAAGTTATGCTCAAAAATTCTTCCTCTCAGATTGCGGACGAACGTAACCGGGAAAATGTAGTCGAGGCCAGACGGGACGAAGGTAAAACCGTAGCATAGAATCTCGGCTGTGGCAGGCGCGAAACTGTCTCCGCGCTCCATCACACCTAATCGCTCACGTACGTCCAAATTGTCGTCGCCGCCGCTTGTATAACTCATATCCGCATCACACCTAGCTCCATACTGTCAACCTGCGCACCGGCTACCGTGTAGCGCTCGCCAACCACATACGCGACGCCGGCGCACTGCTGATTATCTGCCGCGACCATAAACACCTGGTCTCCAAGCCTTGGCGTTTCGTCCGCGAAAACCTGCCCAGCACCCGCTTCAACCGGTCGCCAGCGCATCAGCGCCGCCTGTGCTGCTGCTGACGAGCCGGTTGCTCGACCGTCTATTCTGTCCTCCCAATACGTGAAGACACCGAATAAGCCGCGGGGCGACCACGCCCGTGCCACGTCTCTGTCAACGCCTAAGCCGTAACCGAGAGCAACTCCAGCGGTCGGCTGACTCCGGTCATACGCCCACGCCTCATACCTGATTGTCTTATTCCACCACAGGCGGAGAATTCCGAAACGCTGTAGAGAATGAGCAAACACCAAGGAGACGGATGGTTCAATGCGATATGTACCAACTTCGTTCTTCGTGTCGGACCACCTGCCGCACTCGAACCACCAAACTAAAGGGAATCCCTTTGCGTGAGCGAGGCGCGTAATCTCCTTTGCGGATTCTAGACGAGACGCCCAAGCGAACGACGTGCTGACATTCACGCTCGGCGCTACGTTGTCCGGCACGACGATTAGCCTTTCGCGGAGACCTGCTCCGCCCCCATGCATTGGCACGCTTTCCGTCGGTCTCAGCGATATTAAAACGCCCCTGGCCGCGTCGCCACTCCACTGCGCATCAGATGTCCCGGCATACCGGTTGGGGTAATAGTCGCGCAGGTAGCGCAGGAACGTCTCGCCTCGTACCACGTAGTAGGTGTTGCGCCGCTCAATCGCAGTGATGAAATAGTACTCTCTGCGGTCAGGGAGCATCACCATCAGCACGTCTCCGTACGCGCTAAGGTTGTAGCTCGACACGCTCAAGCTTATCTCCAGCTCACACGTTGCCACATCCATCGCGCGCCGTTCGAATGAACCGCTGAGCGCAACCGCGCCGGTGCGATTCCCCCAACCGCTGAGTGATGACAATGCAAGAGTGACCTCAGCGCCAATCATGCTTGTATCTGTTTATTTCGACATCAACTGATGGCACACTTCCGCCAACCGCAAACCAGTACCGCTCTATTTCCTCGTTCGCTGATCCTCTGAACATTCTGTCATAACGTGTGCCAGGCAATGGCGTGATAACCCCCCCGCTGTGATACTTTGGCTCGTATTCATCTGCTTGAGTCTGCGGATCAATTACTTCCCCAAAAATTTCCGTGTCCACCTTGCTGTAGCAACTGAACACTGGGACAGAAAGGCTGCCGAGCTTAGGCACAATCTCCGCTGTCGTGCCGGTGTTTGGGACAGTGCTGACATTAACACTTACCGGCGTCCAAAGGGTAGCAACATCCCTGAACCCAATGCACATCAGATTGTTTTTCCTGCGTATGGCGATGCTGTTCGTGTTCGATGCAAATAACGGCATCACCGTTCCATCATCCCCAAGCCTAAACACCTTTCGCAGTTCGCTGCCTCCGAGCAAAAAGCGCTCAGCTGCGCAACCTACCTGAACGGCGGCGACCGACACAGCTGGATAGGCGTACGGCACAACACCGCTCAAGTCCTTTAAGCGGCACAGAGTGCCGAACAAGCGCCCGGCGTGAACCGGGGAATCAGCGCCTATTATCACGTTGTCAATCTCTGATGACTGGTCAATCTCGGTTGGTGACCATGTTGACTCGCCTTCTGCTACGAAGTAGGGCGAGACTTGCTCGCTCCAAACCACAAGCCAACTTCGTTGCGGTGACGGCTGGCGATGCGCAATTGCAATGCGGACGTTGTCTTTGTACAGCACGTCTCTGATTCTCCCACCACCGGGGAAGATGACGCTCGTTGGGAACGGCGAAAACGTGTTGAGAATATCCCCGTTTATATTCACGACGACCATCCCTGCCAGCCCGCCCGTGGTCCGATACTGGCTGAACTCGCCCACTGCGATGTATTGGTCTCCAAACCGCCTAATGCGATGAGGTATGCCGTTGAAAGAACCTAATACTGCCGGCGAAGAGGAAGGATAAGTGAAGCGCACCAGTTGATTTACTCCTTGTGCAACAGCTATTATGTTCTCATCGTGCGTCACGCAACCGCGCAGGAAGGTTGAACCCGTCACAGAACCGATGAGCGTAGCTGCTCCGCCCGTAATAGGCGCGCGCCAGACCTGTGTATTCGTGAAAATAATCCACTCGTTTGATGGAGATCGGTATTCAATGTTGGTTATTGGTTCTGTGATTCCAGTGATTGGCGTGAAGCTCATCTCGCTTAGATTCACCACGAACGCGATGCCGGTCAGCGTGTTGTTGGATGCCGGGACCACGCCGACGCTTTCTTGCCAATACACGCTCAAGCACGCGAAACGCATCGTCACCGTGGCGCGGTACTGGTCGTCTTCGTACTGCGCGTTCATCTGCTCTAGCACGACCGGCACGCTGCTCCATACAGTGCCTTGAGCGCTGGCGCGCAGCAAGAGCGGTGTTCCTCTGCGCCAGCGCACATGCGACTCTAGCTCCTGTATCGCCGCGTGCAGGTTTACCATGCTTGTTCCATGCACGTCAAGCACGATGACGATGCGTCGCGCGCGTCCTTGCAACCCTGCAACCAATGTGCGCCCGCCAAGCGCCTCGCGAGTGAGCACCTCTACTTCATCCATCAGGTCGCCCTGGAAGTCGCGCAACACCCACGAGTATTGCCCCGACACGCTGCGGTAGTGCAATGGGGTTAGCGCAGCTCCGCCACGAGACAGTTCTATCTCCATCCTAGCCTCCGCATTAACTCGAAATCGCTTATCACGCCCTGTGACGACGCAGCATTCACGGTGAGCATGAAGTTGTTGGTGACGTTTTGATTCGTCATCTGCTGCTGCCCGCCGCCTATGCCGAACGGAAGACGAATCCTGTTGAGATTCTCAATCACAGTCTGTGCCACATTCAGGCCGAAGTTACGCAAGCTGAGCAGCGCATTGTTGACTCGCTCAATGAGCGATAGCACGCCATTCAGGTTGACGCCAATTAAGGCCGATACTGTCTCTACAGCTCCGCGTATCGCATTCCGAACCATCTCGCTCAAGTTCCTGACGCTGTCGGCAAGGTATCGGACGAACCCGTCCATATCGCCACGCAGGAGTGCAGCAATCGCGCGGATGAATGACGCAAGTGTGGTTAGAGCGTCTCGAATCAAAGTGCCGAAGTTGCGCGCGAAGGTGAGTAATGCATTACCGATTTGAGTGACCAGCGGCGAAAGCGCCTTCAGCACATTCTGGACGTGGGGAGCAAGAGCGGATAGCAACTCGCCTATAGCGCGCAGTGCATCTTGCGCAGCCGGCTTAATGTCAGAGAACACCTCGCCTAGAACGCGGAATCCCTGTTTAATCAGCGCTTGTAGCTGAACGCCAATATCCCGCAGGACGGGCGCGATTGCCACGCCAATCGCAGCAATACCGTCCAGGATTGGCTTAAACGTTGACCAAAGCTCCTCACCGGCCATACGCAGCGAGGCGAGAAGAGCAGAAAAGTCAATCTGCTTCACCGCGTCCCTTGCTAAAGCAAAAGTCTCAACAATCCTGTCCTTAAGCGGCAGGAACATCCGCCCAAGTTCCTCGCCGACTGTGCGCGTGGCAACAACAAGGGCCGACAGGTCGATTTGCTTCACTACTTCTCGCAACTTGACAAAGCCTTCGATGAGCCAGCTGCCAACTTTCTCAGCCACTTCGCGCGCCGCGGAGACAAGAGCCGAGAAGTCGATTTGACTCACCACGTCTTTTACCAAGGCTAACCCTTCAGCGAGCAACCTGCCCGCCTTCTCGCCCACGGTCCTCGCCAGCTCGACGAGCGATGACAGGTCGACTTGCTTCACCACTTCGCTCAACACAGCAAAGCCCTTGGCAAGCAGGCCACCCACTTTGAACCCCACTACGCCCGCCAAGGAGACGAGCGACGATAGGTCGATTCGTTTAACCACTTCCCCCACAACAGCAAATCCTTTAGCGAGCAGACCGCCTATCTTCTCGCCGACCAAGCGCACTATGGCAATAAGCGGCGAGAAGTTGATTTGGCCCACCGCGTTCTTCAGTGCGACAAACCCTTTGGCGAGCAGCTCTCCCACCTTCTCTCCGACCGTGCGCGCTATGGCGAATAGCGCGGAGAAGTCAATCTGCTTCACCACGTCTCTTAGCAGCGCAAACGCCTTGACGAGCACGCCGCCCACCTTCTCGCTGACCACTCGTATTGCCACGACGAGCGCCGAGAAGTCAATCTGCTCCACCACGTCTCTCAGCATGGCGAAGCTCTTGACGAGTAGGTTGATTGCCTTCTCGCCGACCGAGCGCATTGTGGCGATGAGCGACGAAAAGTCGATTCGCTTCACGGTCTCGCTCAGAGTATCGAAACTCTTAGCAAGCCAATTCCCCACCTTCTCGCCGAGATCCTCTACGAACTGAATCACCCGGTCCTCGGTCAGCAGGTCAGCGATGGTGAAGACTACCTTAGCGAGCGCCGGCAAGAGCTTTTCGCCAAACGCCAAGCCGAGCGTCTCAATGGCATTATTGAGCGCCTCCTTTGCGCCTCTCAATCCACGCATACGCGCTTCAGCCAGCTCAGCCGCCGCATTCGCCTTTGTCACAGCCTTGTACATCTCGTCGTAGGCTTCCACGCCGGCCATAAGGATGATGTTTGCTGCTCGGATGGCGTCCGTGCCGAAAATCGTGGCGAGCGTGTAGTTGCGTTGGTCTTCGCTAAGTTTCGATAAAGCGCGCGAGAACTGCCCGACAATTTCTCGGAGCGGCAGCATCTTGCCTTTGGAGTCGGTCAGCTTAATGCCGAGCTCGTTCATCATCTCGGCAGCCTTGTCCGTCGGCGCGACCAGGCGCAACAGCATTGTCTTTAGCGACGTGCCGGCGTCGCTACCCTGTATACCAGCGTTTGCCATGAGCGCGAGCGCCGTGATAGTCTCTTCGATACTCCTTCCGCTCATAGCAGCCACTGCACTCGCCATCTTGAGCGAATCGGCCATGCTGGTCACGTCAGCCGCGCTCGCGTTTGCGGCAGCAGCGAGCAAGTCGGCTACCCTGACAGCTTGGTCGCCTTGGAGATTGAAGGCGTTGAGCGCGCCGGCCACAATCTCAGCCGCGCGCGCAGCGTCCAGCTGGCCGGCGGCAGCAAGCTGGAGCGAACCCTTCGCAGCAGCCATTGCTTGCTCAACAGACAGACCGGCTTTCGCAAGCTCGGTCATTGCTTTTGCAGCATCGAGCGCAGAAGCAGCAGGGATTGTCACGTCCGCGCCCAGCTGTTTTGCAAGTTCCGAGACTTTGCGCATCTGCTCTCCGGTTGCGCCGCTCACCGCTTGCAAGAAGTTGAGCTCGCTCTCAAGCTCTGCGGCCTTATTGACTGCTCCACCGATTGCACCGGAGAGCGCTCTCATCCCGTCCTGGACTACGCTGGCGGCCAGGAAGCCCGCGGCTGCGGAGAACGCCGTCTTAAACGCATCGGCAAGCCCAAAACTTAGTTTTTTGAGCTTGCCAATGTCGTCCGAGACGCCGGCTATCGCGCGTCGAAAATCTCGCGCGTCGCCCGTAATCTCGATGCGAATCTCACCGTCCGCCATATCTCCTTATCTCGCGCTTCATTCGACGCACTTTTTCGCGCTCGTACTCACACGCAGCTTCTGCCCAGAAGAGCGAAAGCTCGCGCTCAAGCACCCACGGCGGCACGCCCCAGGTCTCGGCAAGGTGGAGCAGCAAGGTCACTCGGTCGCGCTCGTGGCCGGTAAAGGGGCTGGCTCTCCTGCGATGTGCTTGACCACGTCCACCAGCTCGTTGAACGACAACTGGCTGGTATCAACCCCGTAGCTCTCCAGCGCGCGCGCGATAGCCATCAGATCACCTTCAGCGATAGTGGCTTGCAAGCGCGCGTACTCCATGAAGCTCCCTGGAGCGTTCCGGTCGATTCGACGGACCTTTGTCAAGTCAATCATGGCAGTGTCGTCACCCCGTTAATGACGCGGATTTGCAGCCAGTTGTTGAGAGGCGCAGCCACGAGCGCTTTGAACGTCATCTCGACGGTCATGTTGCCGTCGCGGTCGCCGAACAGCTCCGGGGACTCGGCAATCAGCCCGACAAAGTCGATTCGCAACTCGCGCATGCTGGCTGTCTCCACGAAGTTGACGCGGATGTTGCGAGCGACTCTGTCCGTCAGCAGTGCATCCACCAAATCCTCGGCGGTCTCGTTGAACTCTGCGGTGATGCTCAGCTGCGCCTCCCATCGCCCTTCACCCCAGTCAAGGGGCTGCGGGCCTTCAAATATCTTTAGATGCCGGTTGGTGTTAATGCTCAACTCGGCCTCTATCACCGTGCCCGGTATCTGAGTCGTGCCGTGGGCTGTGCCGACGTTGTCCACGAACCACGATGCGTGCCTTGACAGGACCGGCGTCACGATGCGCGTCGGCAGAGAACCGGTCAGGGCATTCGCTTGCACGCTTCGTCCGATAAACGCCCAGCTCTCGGTCACCCCAGCATTTGCCTCGTAGCGCAGCGTCCACTCTCTTATGATGCCGCCGACTACCCTGTACTCCGCACCTGTCGTGCCATACTCTATCGTGTAAATCTGCGGCGCGGCGTAGTTCGTGATCGGCGCATTGAATGTGCGCGCGTTGCCGCTCGGCGCAACCGGGCCGAACAAGCCAAACAGGCCATAGAGTATGTCCTCGTACGTGCACTGGAGCTCTAGCTCTCCTTCTGCATGACGCTGCGAGAAGACAATCAGGTCACTCACTGAGCGACCTAGCTCCTCAACCACCGCGTCATTGTGGTTGATGGTGACGCTCCCGTCTTTCACGCCCCGCAAGATGGACGTGGCAGCGACCGGCGTCGCAAACGCTGTCTGCTGACCTAGCTGAACCCTACGTAGATGAGTCGCTGGCATCTTTCACCTTCTCCTTTTGAATCGCGTATAACCCTCTGACAAACTGAATGTCGTAGGCGTGCACCTTTGCGAGCTGAACGAGTTCGTCGTCAGTGAGCGGGAGAAAAGGCAAGCCGGGGTAGTACACCCTGTGCCACTTCTCCGCCACTGGCTCATAGACGCCCTTGACGGCCTCCTCTCCTGGCTTGTTACCAAGCTTCTGTTTGTCGCTCATATCTTCTCCACCACCCTTGCCATGACGCTGATGCTCAGGTAGTCAGTCCCTGCCAGCGTGTAGATGCTCGGTTCTTCGGCATCCAAGCCAGCAATGTGGTCCACCTGGCCGCCCAGCGTAACGTCGCTCATGAGCGCCGCCATCACCGCATCAGCAAGCGCATAGAGTGCCGACTGTTGCGCTTCCGTGACACCCTGTGCAATCGGCGAGTGCACGATTCGAACGCGGACCAGCGTTTCGATGCGAACCAGCTCATGCGCGTGTTGCCGACGGTTCTCGCCAGCCGGCGTGACGAGCGCCATTGGCAGCGCAGCCGTAGAAGCGCTCATGGGCACGGTCGTGTAAACCGAGACGATTCCCGGCACGGCAGCGACCACAGCATGTACGGCATTGACAGCGCTCAGCATGGCATCACCTCGAGCACCACGTACGGGTCAAGCATCTGCGAGATGTCACGTGGCAGTCGCGTATTCAGCGCATTTAGCCCTTCCTGCCCCGTCACATCGAAGACTTGCGCATCTTTCGAGCGATACATCCAGCTAGCCAACCGCACGCAGGTCTGCACAATGTCGTCGGGTGGGGCTGCGCTGAACCCCCACTGCCCCGTTACGTCCGCTGTGTATTCGATGCTCCAACTCTGCGCAGTGTGCTTGATTCTGAGCACCCTGGTCGGCGGATAGAAGGGGACGAAGTCCGCCGGCAGCAGAACATCGCTAGTATCGGTGACGACCTGCGTCAGCGCGCGCAGGTCGTCGGGCAAGAAGAAAACGTCGCCGACGATGTGCTCTCGACGAATCGGCCTGGTCGCGGTTGACGCAGTGAAGCGCCTGCCTGTGTAGCGGTCAATGGCTGCTGACGCGGCATCTATCAGCCGCGTCAGCAGCGCATCTTCGCTCGTCCCGGTGATGCCCAGGTACTGCTTGACCTGAGCAGGCGTCGCGTAGCTCATCAGTCAACGATGGTCGTGCTGGCCAGCTTCGCCGGTGGGTTGTTACGCGCCAGCGTGCCGATAAACACTACGGCAACCGTGGCATTCCCGTTTACTACCGCGCGAATCCAGCGATGACCGTCCGGCAACTCTTCGTCGCGGATGTTGATAACAGCCTCGCTGTTCGCAGAAATGCTGGAGACGGATTTGCCGGCCAGGTTGGTGAACGTGGTGTTGTCGGCAGACGACTGAATCGTGAACGACGGCGGCGTAGTAGCAGCGCCCACGATGCACACGGCAGCCACGCCACGCAACAACTGCATGTCCACGCTGTTCGTGTTCGTCGCACCAGTAATTGCCTGCGCCGGCAACCGGCCAGCGATGGTTAGGAAGTCAGTCGGCTTCATGTCACCCTCCTGCTACTGTAGTCTCACGAACGGGCTTACCTCCACGTTCGTCCCGATGTATTTAGCGCGGTCCACCACCCTGGGCGTGCCATCAGCGTAAACCGTTAGCCGATACGCAGTCTGGTCAAACTCGAAGTAGGCGTCCGCGCTTGCGGCAATCTCGATGTCGCGTACCAGCTGGACTGCATACATCGAGAAATCGGCCAGCAGCACGTCGCCAGCAGTGCCAAGCGGATTGACCTTCTCCGTCAGGATGACGGGGATGCCCATTAGTGTGCCAGCAATGCCCTGCTGCCAGTTCGGCTGCCACACCGGCGTGTTGCCAACCGAGAACTGGACCAGCTGCGGCAACACGGTCGGGTGGATCAGCCACACCGCGCGACCAAGTGAGCCTGGCATCAGCCGCTCCAGCATTCGAGCTGCGTCGACCGGCTTGAACTGGTTGGCCGTGTCGCGCGCTACGCTTACTAGCGCTTGCGCATTCAGCACGCCGAGCGGTTCGCCTGCGCCAGTGCCGCGGATGAAGTAGTAGTCCAGGTAGTCCGACGCGCTCTCAGCGAGCATCCGGCGTAGCTGAGCATCGAACGTAGTGCTGGCAAGCATCCGGTTGCTCACGCGCACGATGCCGGCCATGGTCAGCGCGCGAAGCGTGTACTGCTTGAATGCCGGCTCGGTCTCGGCGATTGAGCTGTTCTCGCCAACCCACGTGAACCTGATGCCACCGTACCAAGCGAACACGCCAGCAGCGCCTTTGCTCAGGTCAACGACCGGCTGGCGGACCGTGCCAGGGGCGTCAGTCACGAACGCGCGCGGCAGCACGATGGACTGCTCGCTCACAGCAGTCAGCAAATCGGGAAGCAACGTCTCCGGCACGAGATAGCCCCCCGACGGGCCAGAACCCGTGCCTAGCGCCTTAATCGCATCGTAGTCCTTGCGCGCCACGGCGCTCATGAAGTCGCGCAAGGTTATGCTCTTGGTCTCAGTCACAAACATGTGAATCTCCTTCGCCACGCCCTTTCGCGCATCCGCCTTGCCTTCGTCGGCGGTAACGACCGCCGGCGGCTTGGCCTCTGGATACACGACTGAGCGGATGGCTTCGACAATCTCGACGCCGAGCGTGCGTGGTTCAGCCGGCGTCGGCGTCAGCGATACCTCAACAATCGGCCAGCGCTCAATCTCGCCTGTGCTCCTGCGCGAGACCAGGTGACCGGGCGCGCCAGTGCTCATTCCGAGCGCGCCCTGCTCAGCAAGTTGTCTCACAAGCTCGATGTATTTGCTGTGCCGGTCGAGTTCTGCTTTGACCAGAACGCCGATGTCGTCAACATTCATCTCCTCTACGCGCCCAATCACCTTGAGTCCAATGTCAGGATGAACACCATGCTCGTAGAGGAGCGGTGGATTGCTCAGACCGAGCAGCTCTGCACCAAAGTCAGTCTTTGGCGTGAAGTACTCGCCGTGCAGGTCGCGCCCGCCGAACACGACCGCGTAGCCTTCAGCATAGAGCTTGCCTTCCTGCTCATATACCTTCACTGCAAACGAGCGCGTTTCCTGCTCCTGCTCCTGCTTACCCAGCAGTTCTTCGAGCGCGCGACGCGCCTGGGCGAGCAGCTCTTCCGGCGCATCGATTCCGCCGCGCGCGCCATTCACGGCGGCCAGCGCAAAACGCATGCCTGACGCGACCAGTCGCGGCTCACCATTCACGATGTCGCCACAGGGTGCAACCAGGTCGCCTTTAGTCGCAGACTCGTCACGGCGGAATAGGAACAAGCGTGAAGCGCGCTCAAGCGCTTCGTTGCGCATGTCCTCATCTGCGTCGGTCTCATAGCCGGCCCATGCCAGGATGCGTTCACGCGCGGCATCTCCGTCCCACTCGCCGCGCTCGATTACAGGAAGATCAGTATCCAGCGTGAATCTCATCGCTTCAGCTCCCGTTCAATGATGCGCGAGAACTCGCGCATCACGGCGCGATTGTAAACCAGTTTACTTGCCTCTTCATCGGCGCGCTTCCAGCCGCGGTCTTTGTGGAACGGCTGTTGCGCTTTCCCGACCACAAACGCGGCGTAGCGCGCCTTATTCCTGACGACCACCTGCGCACTGCTGGTCGGCGTGACGAACCACTGCTTCGCCAGCCAACCTGTTCGTCGGTACGGCAACCGGACGTTGGCGAGCACGTAGCGACGCTGACGCTCGCTCTTCCATCGGATGCGCATCCCAGGCTTGCGCGGCGGATACACGTTCACAGCGTCGCGCAACTTGTAGCCAAGGAACAATAGCGCCGGCGTAAGGTCAAGTTGACCACGAAACACGCGCGGCAGATTCAAGCGAACGATAGTTTTGCTCATCTTCGGCGTCTCCTTGATTGTTCTAGCGTCGTCCAGCACCGGCAACTGACGTGCGCCGGCGGCAGCTCGTCCCAGCCATCGCCTTGTTCGCGCCCATCGCGCGGGGCGCAAATTGGACATACGCGCTCGTCGGCGGCGGTGTGCCACACATGGACGAGCGATACACCGGACTCTTCAAGTATCTGTCTCGCGATGTCCGTCCCCTGCGAGTAAGCGCGCGTAACTTCTGTCGTGGCGATCATCTCAGCGCGCTGCCTACCGAACATGCGCGCGATTCGATCAACGAGCATCTCGCGCGTCCAGCCTTCAGCGCGCGCACGGGTGAATAGCTCACTTAGTCGCTTTCTCGTGGTCTCGTTAATCCCATGGACAAGCTCGTAGCTGTAATCCTTCGCCCATTGCGACGCAAAGTCGTACGCACGCTCCACATCTGCGAAGGACGACGACGATAGCATCGCAGCAGTGGCTTGCTCAGTGGCAACAGCAAGCAACAGAGACTCGGCGTATGCACGCGCTTTCTTCTCGAAGCCTTGCTCATCGTAGCTCAGATCGTCTAACGAGATTGAGTCCTCAAGCACCTGGAGCATCTGCGCCGCGAGTTCCTCACGCTCGCGGTCAAGCGGCGGTTCGACGCGACGCGCCTTCGCCTCGATGAAGCGCGCGAACGAGAATGGCGAATGGCCAAGGTCGGCAAGCGACCTGACCGCGCGCACCCACGTCTCCGGCAGATCGCGCGGGGAGAAATCGGCAAGCGTCGTCTTACGCGCCTCGCTCTTGCGCCGCCACTGGTCGAGTTCGCGCAACGCGGATTGCGTCGCTACGTCAACCGGCTGCTCTGTCTCAAAGCCCAGCATCTGGCGCGCTTCCTCGCGTGTCACCAGGCCGGCCTGGTATAGGTCAATCACGCTCTTGCGCTGTGCGCCCACATCCTCGGCCAGTGCTTCAATGTCGTCGTAGTTGATTTCCAGACCTAAGGCTTCTGCAATGAGCTCGGCGTCCGGCAGCACCGTGTCGCGCCAGAACGAGATGCGGTGCTCAGCGGCGGTGGCGTAGTTCGCAGCATCGGTCAACATGGTCACAGGAACGCCGAACGCAGCGCTGATGCGCCTTAACGCCATCTCGTCAACCTGCGACATTGCGAGCTTATCGAGCGCCGGGATGTCCAGTGGCTTGATTTGCATGCTGCGCCGGAGCACCAGCGCTCGCCATGCATTGCGCACGCCAGACGTGAGACGTTGCCACGTCGTGCGCAAGGCTTCTGCATCTGCATCTGTCAGCGCGCCTTCCTCTGGCGTGATGACCAATGGCGGCAATGCACCCTGCTCGAAGAAGGCGCGCGTGAATTGCTCGGCAGCCAATGCGGTGGCTGCGCTGGTCTCAGCTATCTTCAGCGGTGCAAGGCCGGGCCCGATGTCGCTTGTCGGCGACCAGGTGTGCGCGTAAATCACCTGTTCAGGCAAGTAACGGCGCGTGAACTGGCCGCTCTGCCAAATGTGTGCAGTGATTCCCCTTATCGCATCCCCTTCCACGCGCATCGCGGTCGGGTTAAGCACGCGCATGCTGGCACGTTCAACCCAAAACGCGCCTGCGACGCACAACGAAGTCTCGCAAAGGTAATACAAGCGCGCAGGGAATGGTGCTTGCTGTTCGTCGCGCAGGAAAGAGAGAGAAGCAACGGCGTTGGCGCGCAGGGTGATACAGCGCATGACGTAGGCGTGAAGCGGTTGCGCTTGTGAGCGCGTCACATAGCCCACAGCGTCAATCGCCTTGGTCGTGCCATACGCCGTCTTGATTGTCACCATAGCGCATCAGCAATTGCGCTACTCCTGCCGGCAGCGCGTGAATACACCCATGCGATAGCCATCACGCAATCATCGTGCATCCCTGCTGGCGCGGAGTACTCGTACGTGCCGTCTTTGCGGCGCTTCTGCGAGAACTGCTCAAGCTCAGTCAGAACGTAATCGTCATCCGGCAGCGCGATCTCGCCACGTTCAATCGCCCACGCCAGACGCTCAATGATTGCACGCTTTGTGCTGGCCGTGGTCGTCGCGCCAAGCACAGGAATGTTCTGCGACGCCAGGTAATCAACGACCGGCGCGCCGGCAGCATTATGCTCCACGACAACCTCGATGGCTTGGCACTCGCGCGCGATCTGCGCGATGCGCTGAACGGTGCGCGTGTAGTCTTCATGCCGCCAGCGCGTGACCTTCAAGACAGCTGACTGGCTGATGTCAAACACAGCAACCGCGGTGTAGTCCTCGTCGCGCCCGATGTCCACTCCTAAGGCGAACGGGCCGCGAGGCTCGACCTTGCGCACGCAAGCGCGAACACCACGAAAAACGCCGCCGGCTTCATCCACGAACTCAGCCAGCCACTCCTGCCGGTAAGTACGCTCGCTAACAATCTGACGCGCGCGCTCAGCAGCCTCGCGGATGCTCTGTAGCTTGTTGTCGGTGCTCGGCGCGCGCCATGCTGCGCCTTCCTTCCGGCAGCGCTCGAATTCGCGCCAGAACCAGTTGCGGCCGCGCGGCGTGCTGACGAGTATTGCGTGCCCCCGGCGGTCCGCCAGTGTTGGCATGAGCACATCGTACCAGACGCGCTCATCCATCAGCGCAGCCTCGTCAACAACGACCAAGTCGAACGCTTCGCCGCGGATGGAGTCTGGCGAATCAGCAGAATAGACGCTCAGGCAACCGCCGGACGGGAACTCGATGGTTCGCTCAGCGCGCCGAATGAGCAGCTGCTTAGCAACTGGCACGGTCATTTGCTCTGCAAACCGCCAGAGCGGGCGCG
>Ga0308401_1000171_pt1 | contig 19579 bp, 18 predicted proteins | sample HotsprSampleOSM1_FD_203472 | JGI IMG/M metagenome (GOLD analysis project Ga0308401, IMG submission 203472) | Hot spring phototrophic mat microbial communities from Octopus Spring, Yellowstone National Park, Wyoming, United States - 20060913_OS-M1 ...
GCCATAGCCGTACCCCCTACGCGCCGGGGGAGCCGGGCAGGGCCGTACCATCACCCGTCCTGCCGTACCGTTCCGATTGCCCATGCCGGCGCGCAGGAACCCTGACACGCCTGTACCGGCACGACGGGCATACCGTCCACCACGGCGCTACCCGAGCCATAGCCGTACCCCCTACGCGCCGGGGGAGCCGGGCAGGGCCGTACCATCACCCGTCCTGCCGTACCGTTCCGATTGCCCATGCCGGCGCGCAGGAACCCTGACACGCCTGTACCGGCACGACGGGCATACCGTCCACCACGGCGCTACCCGAGCCATAGCCGTACCCCCTACGCGCCGGGGGAGCCGGGCAGGGCCGTACCATCACCCGTCCTGCCGTACCGTTCCGATTGCCCATGCCGGCGCGCAGGAACCCTGACACGCCTGTACCGGCACGACGGGCATACCGTCCACCACGGCGCTACCCGAGCCATAGCCGTACCCCCTACGCGCCGCAGGCATCACGGTTCCTGGCCACCGGCCGCAGGCAGGCATCACGGTTCCTGGCCACCGGCCGCAGGCAGGCATCACGGTTCCTGGCCACCGGCCGCAGGCAGGCATCACGGTTCCTGGCCACCGGCCGCAGGCAGGCATCACGGTTCCTGGCCAACGCCGGGCAACGGCGACGGCAACGCCGAGCAATCGGCACCAGCCGCGCGCAGCGTCGCAATCGCCCGGCGGGCGAGCAACACAGATTCCGGATCGCCGGCATCGTAGACGACGCCCCAAACGACACGGCCACCGCACCGCGCCTGAATGAACCACAAGCGCCGGTCCGCCCAGGGCTTGAGCGTTACACGCCAGTCACGTGCACCCACACTCACCTCTCACCCACGAGCGCCAGGATCTGCGCAACCAAACTCTGCAGCGCCGAAACCTGCGCCCACGTGAAATACGCGAATGCCGCGGGCAACACGACACCCAGAACGCGCAACAGGTCGAGCCACTGCCCGCCGCCACGCCACAGACTGGCGAGCGCGGCCGATTCGCGCGCCCTCTCCAGCGCCTGGTGCTCAATCAGCGCCGCAGCATCGCAGCGCGCGATCCAAACCAGTTCGCGGCCGACCCGGAGCGCCGGCAGGGACGCGGGATACGTGACACCATCCGCAACAACGCCAGCGTCGCCATAGGACGCGGGCAGCACGCGCCAGCCGCCGACGGCGTCGTACAACAAGAGCCATCCACACACCCGTCCAGCGCCAGCCTCACGCCGGCGCATGTACCAGACGGCAGCGCCGACGGCACACAGCGCCAGCACAATACTCATCTCCTGCATCGCTCCACCAACTGCGCGCCACGCGCGCCCAGGGATGCGCTATCGCGCACCGTTAACCGCGCCGCCGCTCGCTCACGCTCACGGCCGGCGCCATGCCTCATCATCCCGACAGCTCTCCCGCGCGCGCGCCGTCCGCTGGCGCGTATGGTGGCGCGCGCACCGACGGCCGTACACGCCCGCAACGCAGTTACGCGCCGTCATCGCCGCCAACGGCGGCGGTCAACCACGAGCGCACCATCACGTACGCAACGGCCAACTGGACGAGTGCGACCGGCAACGTCCAGCGCGGCAGCACAAGCGCCGCAGCCGCCGCGAGCGCGAGCCAGAGCAGGACGTAGAGCGTCGCAATGACGTACTGCATCAGCTCACCAATACAACACGACGGATGACCAACCACGCGCGAAACCCCAGACCAACGATGACAATGCCGATCTGCGCAGCGAGCGCCTGTTGCACAATCCAGGCATACGCAACATAGTCGACCAGCATGTACATCAGCCTGGTGTAATCCGCGATACCGCCGAGCCAATCCACTATCCAGCGCAGGGCCGGGTTCGATGGCATCGCCTGGGCCGGATGGAGCAGGGAGTCCATCCAGCCGTTCCAAACGTCAATCAGCGAGTTGACCCAGCCGATGATGCCGTTGTGGACGGCAGCCGAGAGTTCATCGAGCCAACCAACGATCTTGCTCCAGAAATCTTCGAGCCAGTCCATGCCACACCTCAACTAACTCAAAGACCTGAACACCCGCCACGCGGTCCAGAACGCGAACCCGATAACCATCAACGTCACCGGCAGCCGCACGAACCCAAGCACCGGTGACGCGACGCCAAAAAACGCACACAAGCCCGCGACAAAATCCGGGAACGCATCCCTCATCCCATGCAGTTCCGGCGCATCCGCCAGCACGGGCGCGGGCAGATCGCAGATGCGCGCCGCCGGAGGAGCGACCGCACGCCGGAGCGCCTCGAGGCCGTCGAACAGATCACCGACGAGCGAGCCATCCCAGGACATATCGTTACCGTCCGGCGGCGGCGTAATCGGCACGAGCGTATAGCGCGGCACGGCCGACGGCGGCTGGTACGGATCGCGCGTGGACGTGGGGAGCGCGGTCCACGTCGGCGAGGGCGTGCGCGTGAGCGTCGGGGTGCGCGTGAGCGAGGGCGTGCGCGTGACGGTCGGCGTGCGCGTGCGCGTCGGCGTGCGGGTGAGCGTCGGCGTGCGGGTGTCAGGCGTCGGGGTCGGCGTGCGCGTGCGCGTCGGCGTGCGCGTCGCGGTCGGCGTGCGCGTCGGGGTACGGGTGATCGTCGGCGTCGCCACCGCACCCGGGTCCGACAAACAGAATCGCGCGCGCCCGTCGCCGGACACGCGCACGACGCCCCAGCCATCATACCAATACGGGTAGATGCCCGGGCCGTGATACTCCCCAAGCCACCACAACGAGCCTGACGCAACCTCCATCCAATACAAGCCCGCACGAGGGGGCCTGAATATGACGGGAAACTCATCAGTCACATCCTCCCAGTCGGTGCAATCGACCGACGGACCCAGCGTCGCGGTCGGCGACGGCGACGCGGTCGACGACGGCGTCGGCGAGAGCGACGGAGTCGCAGTCGGCGAGCCGGGCACCTCATAGTAGACCACCAGCGTGCCCGAGGCGACGGGATAGTACCACGAAATGCCGACCAAGACCGGACCAGGCTCGCCGCCGCGAAAATACGTATGGGGTCCGCCCGGGGCCCAGCGGAACAAATGATCCCCGGTACGCCACGGGCCAAGCTGCACGAACACATCGTACTCGTATGCGGACGGAGGTCCGTACGACCAATCCAGCAACCAATAACAGACGCGGTCGACGTATGGGGGAGTTGCAAACGTACCAGGAGGGGGATAGTGATACGTCGACTCGTATGCGCCGGCCACGTTAAACGTCCACGAGCCAGCATACATCCAATAGCTCCCCGTCCACGACGCAGGGCACTCAAAGGGAGGAGGAATCGTCGGCGTCGGGGAGGGCGTCGGGGAGGGAGTCGGCGTCGGGGAGGGAGTCTGGGCGGACGCCAGAGAAGGCGTCAAAAAACTTGCGCTCAGAAATAACAGGGATATCAGTATGAATATAGATATCGCGCGCGCGCATATCCGCGAACGTGAGCAGGAGTACATGCGCAGCGAGCGAATCACAGACATCACACCAAGCATACAGCGCGCCCTGGCCGTAGCGCCCCTCACGCACCTCGAGACGCGCGCCATCGGAGGAACGGATAACGGAGAGCGCGGGAGCGCGGCCATGACCGCGCCCGCGGCGGGTGATCCGGAACACGCGACCTAGAACAGATTGACGATACGGCCGAGCATCCTGGCACCCAATGTGACACCAATGGCCAATGCCAAAACACCCACAAACGGATTGAAGATGCTCGTGGCCGCCTGCAGAATCGCCGTCATCGAAGGAGCATTGAAAACGGGATCGTTCGTCGGACACCTCCTGTCACCAACTGTCACCAACTACACTCAAACGCCCAAACGGGCATGGAGCAGGACGGACGGGATCGAACCGCCAGCGCGCGGCGACGAACCGCACGTGCAGACCACTGCGCCCTGCATGTCGCATATCACGCGAACAACGAGATGAGCCGCGCAACAATGTACGTCACGATCGCGAGCGCCGCCGGCCAGAGCACGTCCGACGTCTCTACCATAGCCGCACCACGCCTAGCATCACCCGCAGCGCAACCACAACAATGACCACGACCGCGAGGATGACAAAGAGCGACTCAGCCACGATACCACCTATCCACGACGTAGAGCATCGCCAGCGTCACCAGATACACCAACAGCTGTACGACGGCGCGCTCATACTCCATAGCACCGATATTAGCGCAACCGTGCGAAATCATCCAGTAGATTCCTGTCCTCCGCGGCGTTGAGAATCGACAACCATTCGTCCGAGTTCAGCAACGCGAGCACGTCCTCATCGGAGACCTGCGACCAGCCCAACGCGGGATCGGTGAAATCGTACAACCTGCGGAGTCGGGGAGAGACGGTCAGGTGATGCACGCCGTGGAGCGCCGCGGCGTACTCATACACCAACACCGCATCCACGGACGACCGATAACGGGCATAGTCCCAGAGCAGTTGCGCATACGAGCGACCGGCGGGGATTTTGGAGGACGGACTGGCGACCTCATACGACGCGCCGGCGACGCCATCCGTGGTCAGATAGCGCGCAACGGCCGCGACGCCATCATGCGCAACCCGGCGCACGTCAGCACGCCACTCAGCACCGGCAACCCGCGACCAGCGCTCAGAGAGGGCAACCGCGACCGGGGTGAGATAGGGGAGTCCGGGGGAGACAAAAACCAAAACGTGGTAGTGGGGATGCCAGCCGTTGACGCCGTGCACGACCTCGAGCGCACGGACGTTGCCGACGTAGCGCGCGCCCAGCACGTCACGCAACGCAGATTTAGCGTACCGCCGCCATGTGCCGGCGAGCCGGGCGAGGACGACCGGAAGCGACTCGTCACGCGTGTGCGGCACGGTGTACGTCGCCAGCAGCGCCGAGCCGCCGGCGTCAACGTGTTGGCGCAGGGCGGTTTCGATCTGGCGCGCGCGACGGATACCCAAAGTCACGCGGCAACTCGGGCAGCGCCAGAAATCGCCGCACCGGTATAACCCAGAGTAACACGCGCGCCCGCCAGGGAGTCGACGGACTACGACGCCCGACGCGCCGTACCGGAGGACCACACCGCACAGCGCCAGGCGCTCACGGGGCATCAGGGCGCGCGCGAGACGATGCAGGTACGACACACACGGCGCATCGGACATACCGCGCCTCTACGAATCGCAGTACCCCGCCTCGCAGAAATCGCCCTGCTCAACCTCCGTATCCGACCTCAACACCACTATCTCATCCCGTCCGCGCCGCCGCCGCTCCGTGTTAATGCGATCCTCGAGCGCACGCGCCATCGCACGGAGATACGGGTAGCGCCGGACCAGCGCCCACTGGCTCGAGATACTCCGGTACGGACAGAACCAACACGACGATTTGGACGGCACCGCCAGACCCGCGCGCTCGATAATGTCACGACACTGCCACCTGGTCAACCGACGATCGACCAGCGGATAAACATGCTCAATGCGCACAGCAGACGAATCGCGCATGCGATGGTACTCGTCGACGCTGATGCCGAGCATCAACCTGATACACTCGCCCGGGTACCGGTCATACAAATAGCGCTGCAACGGGGCGACCTTGTATTGCCGGGTGCACTGCCGGGACAACATAAATCTTTCGCACTTCCCATGCCACGGCACCGGCGTGAACTCCGGACGGGCGAGCATGTCCCAGTACATGTTGCGCTCAATGATCGTGATGTCTCGCCCATGCTCCTGCCGCAGCCAGTCCCGAAAACGCGCAACATACTCGCGCGTCGCGGGAGACTCCGCATCCATCAGATCGACATGCACGACATCGTCAATATCCCATCCCTCCAACAACGACAACACGACGAGCGCCGTACTCTGGACGCCGCCACCATACGAGATAACCGACGCCATACGTCCTCCTATAGTGTCACAACGACAAAAGGCTTCAATAACACGCGGCAAATCGCGTATTAATTAACAAGAATCGTTGCACCATCCAACCATCATGCGCGCCACGCGCGCCCGAGGATGCGCCATCCGGCGCGCCGTCGACCGCGCCGCCGCTCGCTTACGCTCGCGGACGGCGCCATGCCTCATCACCAGTCACCCGTACCGCGCGCGCGCCGTTTCTGGCGCGTGCGGCGGCGCGCGCACCGACGGCCGTACCCGCCCGCAGCGCGGTTACGCGCCTATCAGCGCCTCGACAATCGCCTGCATGACCGGCGGACAGACCGCATTGCCGAGGAGGCGCATCGTGTCGGTGCGGACACAGCCGCCGAAATCAAACGACGCGGGAAACCCCATCGCGCGGCGCAACTCATCGACCTGGAGCATGCGCATCTCGTGGCCGCCATTGCCATCCGGTCGAACCAGCGCGAAATGCCCAGATGTCGTGATCGTCCTGAGCGGCACGTCCAGCGTCTGCCACTGGGGGCCCGAGCCGTAGTAGACGGACAAAAACGTCGCATCGCGACCCAGCGCCCGAAGCGCACGCTCGACGCGCTCAACCGTTTTGGGCGCGCGACGCGGCGTATAGAGCGGCGTATACGCATATCCATCGAGATCGACAACACACGCAGCGGGCACGCAATCAGACGCGCGCGGCGCGATCTCGGGCGGATCGGTCTCACGGTCGCAGACGACATAGAGTCGACGGCGGCGCTGAGGCACGCCGAAATCGGCCGCGTCCAGAATCTCCTGACGAATGCAGTAGCCCAGCCCGCACAGGGACCACAGAAACGCACGGTAGCCATGCCACCGGCGCATCTGGACGACATTTTCCACGACAATCCAGCGCGGCCGGAACACCCGTGCGAACGCCCAGACACACCACGGGAGATCCAGACCCGCCGGAGACGGCGGCGCGGCGCCGCGCGCCGGACTGTGGTCCGTGCACGGGGGGGACGCGAGGACCAGGTCGACGTCGCCCAGATCGTCATGGATGCTCCGGATATCAGACTCCGTCAGGATCGCGAGATCGCGCAGATAGAACCGCGCGCGGGGGAAATTCGCCGCATACACCCGTCTGGCCACATCCCAGATGTCAAACCCAGCGACGATCTCCACGCCAGCGGCCGCAGCGCCCAGAGACGAGCCGCCAGCGCCGCAGAACAGATCGATTGCCCGCACGGTCATCCCTCCATCACACGAACACCGCCTCGGCACCACCGAGCGAGGGATCGGCGCGGTACTCGTGGACAAGCTGCAATGCAGCCTCGACGACCCTCAACGCAAACTCAGAGTGATATTCCCACTGGCGGTTCGCCTGGACGTAGACCGAGCGCAGGACCAGCGGGGGAGCATCGTCACGGATACGCAACAACTCCACGATCGCGTACGGGTAGTAGTGCAGCTCATACGCAATACTCACGTCGACGTCGTCCAGACCGTCGAGCAGCGCGCGCAGATGAGACGCGCGCTGGTGCACAACAGACCACAGTGCATCCTCTCTGCGAGTCGGCATCAGCGCACCCCCTCATCGACATACAGCCTGACCACCGGTCGCCCGGAGCTGTCACGCAAAAACTGCATCCGCGCGGGCAACTCGACCATTTCGCCGCGCGCGTAGGGCGAGTCGACAAACACGTCGTAACCGTCGACCGAACACAGGACGGTCTCACCTAACACCAAATCACCGAATACAGTAGCAACCCGGTACAGCTTGCCATCCTTGCGCGCGACAAACTCCCGGTACGCGGCGACCATGCCGCGCAGGACCAAACCGTCATTCGTCGCCATCGCCATCCTCCCGGCCATCCTCCTGAAAACCATTCCGAAACCACCGTAGCAGTCGGACTACATCACGACACGTCATATCCTCATCAGGCGGGAGCGCGGCCACGATATACCAAACCACATCGACCGCCAGGACAACCGCATGCCGCTGGCGCGCATCCAGCACCCGCGCGATGCCGGCACCAGCCTCAGTTAGCACACGCTCGGTACGAGGATCGTTTACAGCGCGCATCACGTTCTCCTCCTAATCCTCAACAGCACCGCCATACATCGCACACACATCGGCGACTACAGCCGAGAGCGTAGCCGACCAATACCCACGATTACCGAGTCCATCCATCACCCAGCACCAGCCCGCCGGAGCCAACGTCACGATGAGTCGCTTGCCGAACAGCACCGTCCACCAGCCGGCACCAGACGACAGCCGCATCCACGTCACGACGCCCAGCACCATGCCGTACAGCCCGGGATCGTCGAGCGACGCCCGGATCTCGGCATCGGACGGCGTGTAATCGACCTCCTCGACGCCATCCGCCGTGAGCAGTGTCACCATATCCGCCTCCGTCACGCCATACTGTCAATACCGTCAACAGCGCCAGTATAGCACAACAGGCGCGATGTGTCAACCACGACGCCGCGCGGGAGCGAGCGCGGGCGCGGGGGCGGGGAGGATGGCGAGCGTGTCGCCAGCAGACGCGCCGTAGAGCGTGTCGTACACGCCGTACCAGTCGGAGAGCCGCAACCCGAATCGATACCGCTCCACGAGCGCATCATCGGCATACGGGTGCTCATGCCAGCGGTAGACCGCGTAGTCCACACCGGAGCGCCGGAACCGACCAGCCGTCACGTACACGTACTGGGTGAGCCGGCGGAGCCGCACGTCAACCGTCGCAAAACTAGGACTCGTGTAGACGCAGATCACACCGCGCTTGCCCCAGAGGATCATGTCGCGCGTCAGCGACCGCGCCGCCTCGGACGACCACTCACGAGAGTCCAGGGATACCTGGACCTCGTCCCAGACCATGACCGCACCACGGAGCGCCGCCAGATCGTCCATCGTGGACACGCGCCGGGCGCCGGCGACCGGGATGTTGCTGACGAGATCGAGACCGAGGGAGCGGGCCAACGTCACGCCTAACCTGCACGCCATCAGAGTCTTGCCGCTGCGGAGCGCGCCGAAGACACCAACAAACACACCCGGATAATACCGCTCAAACGGGAGCAATCGGAGAGGGGGATCAGCGGTCCGATCGGCGCTCATCGCGACGCCTCACATATTCCTCCAATGAGAGCGCGCGCAGGGCATCGCGGAGCGTGCGCGACGCGCCGGGAGATTGCCGGATCGCGGCACTCTCGACGATGGGCGCAACCCGATCGTAGAGTCGCGGCGTTGCGACCGCGAGCCATGCGAGCGCCCGGACGCGGGAATCCGAATAACCGACGACGGCACGCGCGAGCGCCGCGGCCAGCGTGGCCCGCGCGTCTAGAATCATCATGTCGTCGTCATTCAGCGACGGTTGGCGCACATAGTCACGTTCGGAGCGCATGCACCATCCTTTACTAGTGGTGTTTACGTTCTTATCCAGCGCATTGCGCCGGAAAACCGCATGTGATTGTAGCGCGCGGCATCGACGCGCCGTCAAGACCTCGCTGCGCTCGCAAGCGACAAAAACGGCGCGGCTTTTTTGGAATAGCGGAAGGCGCCGTTTTTGTCGGTCTTGACGGCGCTATGCCGCGCGCTGGCCTCCGGCTGCGGTTTTCCGACAAACAATGCGCGCGCGGGCAGAACATTTGTTCGCCCGTACCATCACCCGTCCTGCCGTACCGTTCCGATTGCCCATGCCGGCGCGCAGGAACCCTGACACGCCTGTACCGGCACGACGGACATACCGTCCACCACGGCGCTACCCGAGCCATAGCCGTACCCCCTACGCGCCGGGGGAGCCGGGCAGGGCCGTACCATCACCCGTCCTGCCGTACCGTTCCGATTGCCCATGCCGGCGCGCAGGAACCCTGACACGCCTGTACCGGCACGACGGACATACCGTCCACCACGGCGCTACCCGAGCCATAGCCGTACCCCCTACGCGCCGGGGGAGCCGGGCAGGGCCGTACCATCACCCGTCCTGCCGTACCGTTCCGATTGCCCATGCCGGCGCGCAGGAACCCTGACACGCCTGTACCGGCACGACGGGCATACCGTCCACCACGGCGCTACCCGAGCCATAGCCGTACCCCCTACGCGCCGGGGGAGCCGGGCAGGGCCGTACCATCACCCGTCCTGCCGTACCGTTCCGATTGCCCATGCCGGCGCGCAGGAACCCTGACACGCCTGTACCGGCACGACGGGCATACCGTCCACCACGGCGCTACCCGAGCCATAGCCGTACCCCCTACGCGCCGCAGGCATCACGGTTCCTGGCCACCGGCCGCAGGCAGGCATCACGGTTCCTGGCCACCGGCCGCAGGCAGGCATCACGGTTCCTGGCCACCGGCCGCAGGCAGGCATCACGGTTCCTGGCCACCGGCCGCAGGCAGGCATCACGGTTCCTGGCCACCGGCCGCAGGCAGGCATCACGGTTCCTGGCCAACGCCGGGCAACGGCGACGGCAACGCCGAGCAATCGGCACCAGCCGCGCGCAGCGTCGCAATCGCCCGGCGGGCGAGCAACACAGATTCCGGATCGCCGGCATCGTAGACGACGCCCCAAACGACACGGCCACCGCACCGCGCCTGAATGAACCACAAGCGCCGGTCCGCCCAGGGCTTGAGCGTTACACGCCAGTCACGTGCACCCACACTCACCTCTCACCCACGAGCGCCAGGATCTGCGCAACCAAACTCTGCAGCGCCGAAACCTGCGCCCACGTGAAATACGCGAATGCCGCGGGCAACACGACACCCAGAACGCGCAACAGGTCGAGCCACTGCCCGCCGCCACGCCACAGACTGGCGAGCGCGGCCGATTCGCGCGCCCTCTCCAGCGCCTGGTGCTCAATCAGCGCCGCAGCATCGCAGCGCGCGATCCAAACCAGTTCGCGGCCGACCCGGAGCGCCGGCAGGGACGCGGGATACGTGACACCATCCGCAACAACGCCAGCGTCGCCATAGGACGCGGGCAGCACGCGCCAGCCGCCGACGGCGTCGTACAACAAGAGCCATCCACACACCCGTCCAGCGCCAGCCTCACGCCGGCGCATGTACCAGACGGCAGCGCCGACGGCACACAGCGCCAGCACAATACTCATCTCCTGCATCGCTCCACCAACTGCGCGCCACGCGCGCCCAGGGATGCGCTATCGCGCACCGTTAACCGCGCCGCCGCTCGCTCACGCTCACGGCCGGCGCCATGCCTCATCATCCCGACAGCTCTCCCGCGCGCGCGCCGTCCGCTGGCGCGTATGGTGGCGCGCGCACCGACGGCCGTACACGCCCGCAACGCAGTTACGCGCCGTCATCGCCGCCAACGGCGGCGGTCAACCACGAGCGCACCATCACGTACGCAACGGCCAACTGGACGAGTGCGACCGGCAACGTCCAGCGCGGCAGCACAAGCGCCGCAGCCGCCGCGAGCGCGAGCCAGAGCAGGACGTAGAGCGTCGCAATGACGTACTGCATCAGCTCACCAATACAACACGACGGATGACCAACCACGCGCGAAACCCCAGACCAACGATGACAATGCCGATCTGCGCAGCGAGCGCCTGTTGCACAATCCAGGCATACGCAACATAGTCGACCAGCATGTACATCAGCCTGGTGTAATCCGCGATACCGCCGAGCCAATCCACTATCCAGCGCAGGGCCGGGTTCGATGGCATCGCCTGGGCCGGATGGAGCAGGGAGTCCATCCAGCCGTTCCAAACGTCAATCAGCGAGTTGACCCAGCCGATGATGCCGTTGTGGACGGCAGCCGAGAGTTCATCGAGCCAACCAACGATCTTGCTCCAGAAATCTTCGAGCCAGTCCATGCCACACCTCAACTAACTCAAAGACCTGAACACCCGCCACGCGGTCCAGAACGCGAACCCGATAACCATCAACGTCACCGGCAGCCGCACGAACCCAAGCACCGGTGACGCGACGCCAAAAAACGCACACAAGCCCGCGACAAAATCCGGGAACGCATCCCTCATCCCATGCAGTTCCGGCGCATCCGCCAGCACGGGCGCGGGCAGATCGCAGATGCGCGCCGCCGGAGGAGCGACCGCACGCCGGAGCGCCTCGAGGCCGTCGAACAGATCACCGACGAGCGAGCCATCCCAGGACATATCGTTACCGTCCGGCGGCGGCGTAATCGGCACGAGCGTATAGCGCGGCACGGCCGACGGCGGCTGGTACGGATCGCGCGTGGACGTGGGGAGCGCGGTCCACGTCGGCGAGGGCGTGCGCGTGAGCGTCGGGGTGCGCGTGAGCGAGGGCGTGCGCGTGACGGTCGGCGTGCGCGTGCGCGTCGGCGTGCGGGTGAGCGTCGGCGTGCGGGTGTCAGGCGTCGGGGTCGGCGTGCGCGTGCGCGTCGGCGTGCGCGTCGCGGTCGGCGTGCGCGTCGGGGTACGGGTGATCGTCGGCGTCGCCACCGCACCCGGGTCCGACAAACAGAATCGCGCGCGCCCGTCGCCGGACACGCGCACGACGCCCCAGCCATCATACCAATACGGGTAGATGCCCGGGCCGTGATACTCCCCAAGCCACCACAACGAGCCTGACGCAACCTCCATCCAATACAAGCCCGCACGAGGGGGCCTGAATATGACGGGAAACTCATCAGTCACATCCTCCCAGTCGGTGCAATCGACCGACGGACCCAGCGTCGCGGTCGGCGACGGCGACGCGGTCGACGACGGCGTCGGCGAGAGCGACGGAGTCGCAGTCGGCGAGCCGGGCACCTCATAGTAGACCACCAGCGTGCCCGAGGCGACGGGATAGTACCACGAAATGCCGACCAAGACCGGACCAGGCTCGCCGCCGCGAAAATACGTATGGGGTCCGCCCGGGGCCCAGCGGAACAAATGATCCCCGGTACGCCACGGGCCAAGCTGCACGAACACATCGTACTCGTATGCGGACGGAGGTCCGTACGACCAATCCAGCAACCAATAACAGACGCGGTCGACGTATGGGGGAGTTGCAAACGTACCAGGAGGGGGATAGTGATACGTCGACTCGTATGCGCCGGCCACGTTAAACGTCCACGAGCCAGCATACATCCAATAGCTCCCCGTCCACGACGCAGGGCACTCAAAGGGAGGAGGAATCGTCGGCGTCGGGGAGGGCGTCGGGGAGGGAGTCGGCGTCGGGGAGGGAGTCTGGGCGGACGCCAGAGAAGGCGTCAAAAAACTTGCGCTCAGAAATAACAGGGATATCAGTATGAATATAGATATCGCGCGCGCGCATATCCGCGAACGTGAGCAGGAGTACATGCGCAGCGAGCGAATCACAGACATCACACCAAGCATACAGCGCGCCCTGGCCGTAGCGCCCCTCACGCACCTCGAGACGCGCGCCATCGGAGGAACGGATAACGGAGAGCGCGGGAGCGCGGCCATGACCGCGCCCGCGGCGGGTGATCCGGAACACGCGACCTAGAACAGATTGACGATACGGCCGAGCATCCTGGCACCCAATGTGACACCAATGGCCAATGCCAAAACACCCACAAACGGATTGAAGATGCTCGTGGCCGCCTGCAGAATCGCCGTCATCGAAGGAGCATTGAAAACGGGATCGTTCGTCGGACACCTCCTGTCACCAACTGTCACCAACTACACTCAAACGCCCAAACGGGCATGGAGCAGGACGGACGGGATCGAACCGCCAGCGCGCGGCGACGAACCGCACGTGCAGACCACTGCGCCCTGCATGTCGCATATCACGCGAACAACGAGATGAGCCGCGCAACAATGTACGTCACGATCGCGAGCGCCGCCGGCCAGAGCACGTCCGACGTCTCTACCATAGCCGCACCACGCCTAGCATCACCCGCAGCGCAACCACAACAATGACCACGACCGCGAGGATGACAAAGAGCGACTCAGCCACGATACCACCTATCCACGACGTAGAGCATCGCCAGCGTCACCAGATACACCAACAGCTGTACGACGGCGCGCTCATACTCCATAGCACCGATATTAGCGCAACCGTGCGAAATCATCCAGTAGATTCCTGTCCTCCGCGGCGTTGAGAATCGACAACCATTCGTCCGAGTTCAGCAACGCGAGCACGTCCTCATCGGAGACCTGCGACCAGCCCAACGCGGGATCGGTGAAATCGTACAACCTGCGGAGTCGGGGAGAGACGGTCAGGTGATGCACGCCGTGGAGCGCCGCGGCGTACTCATACACCAACACCGCATCCACGGACGACCGATAACGGGCATAGTCCCAGAGCAGTTGCGCATACGAGCGACCGGCGGGGATTTTGGAGGACGGACTGGCGACCTCATACGACGCGCCGGCGACGCCATCCGTGGTCAGATAGCGCGCAACGGCCGCGACGCCATCATGCGCAACCCGGCGCACGTCAGCACGCCACTCAGCACCGGCAACCCGCGACCAGCGCTCAGAGAGGGCAACCGCGACCGGGGTGAGATAGGGGAGTCCGGGGGAGACAAAAACCAAAACGTGGTAGTGGGGATGCCAGCCGTTGACGCCGTGCACGACCTCGAGCGCACGGACGTTGCCGACGTAGCGCGCGCCCAGCACGTCACGCAACGCAGATTTAGCGTACCGCCGCCATGTGCCGGCGAGCCGGGCGAGGACGACCGGAAGCGACTCGTCACGCGTGTGCGGCACGGTGTACGTCGCCAGCAGCGCCGAGCCGCCGGCGTCAACGTGTTGGCGCAGGGCGGTTTCGATCTGGCGCGCGCGACGGATACCCAAAGTCACGCGGCAACTCGGGCAGCGCCAGAAATCGCCGCACCGGTATAACCCAGAGTAACACGCGCGCCCGCCAGGGAGTCGACGGACTACGACGCCCGACGCGCCGTACCGGAGGACCACACCGCACAGCGCCAGGCGCTCACGGGGCATCAGGGCGCGCGCGAGACGATGCAGGTACGACACACACGGCGCATCGGACATACCGCGCCTCTACGAATCGCAGTACCCCGCCTCGCAGAAATCGCCCTGCTCAACCTCCGTATCCGACCTCAACACCACTATCTCATCCCGTCCGCGCCGCCGCCGCTCCGTGTTAATGCGATCCTCGAGCGCACGCGCCATCGCACGGAGATACGGGTAGCGCCGGACCAGCGCCCACTGGCTCGAGATACTCCGGTACGGACAGAACCAACACGACGATTTGGACGGCACCGCCAGACCCGCGCGCTCGATAATGTCACGACACTGCCACCTGGTCAACCGACGATCGACCAGCGGATAAACATGCTCAATGCGCACAGCAGACGAATCGCGCATGCGATGGTACTCGTCGACGCTGATGCCGAGCATCAACCTGATACACTCGCCCGGGTACCGGTCATACAAATAGCGCTGCAACGGGGCGACCTTGTATTGCCGGGTGCACTGCCGGGACAACATAAATCTTTCGCACTTCCCATGCCACGGCACCGGCGTGAACTCCGGACGGGCGAGCATGTCCCAGTACATGTTGCGCTCAATGATCGTGATGTCTCGCCCATGCTCCTGCCGCAGCCAGTCCCGAAAACGCGCAACATACTCGCGCGTCGCGGGAGACTCCGCATCCATCAGATCGACATGCACGACATCGTCAATATCCCATCCCTCCAACAACGACAACACGACGAGCGCCGTACTCTGGACGCCGCCACCATACGAGATAACCGACGCCATACGTCCTCCTATAGTGTCACAACGACAAAAGGCTTCAATAACACGCGGCAAATCGCGTATTAATTAACAAGAATCGTTGCACCATCCAACCATCATGCGCGCCACGCGCGCCCGAGGATGCGCCATCCGGCGCGCCGTCGACCGCGCCGCCGCTCGCTTACGCTCGCGGACGGCGCCATGCCTCATCACCAGTCACCCGTACCGCGCGCGCGCCGTTTCTGGCGCGTGCGGCGGCGCGCGCACCGACGGCCGTACCCGCCCGCAGCGCGGTTACGCGCCTATCAGCGCCTCGACAATCGCCTGCATGACCGGCGGACAGACCGCATTGCCGAGGAGGCGCATCGTGTCGGTGCGGACACAGCCGCCGAAATCAAACGACGCGGGAAACCCCATCGCGCGGCGCAACTCATCGACCTGGAGCATGCGCATCTCGTGGCCGCCATTGCCATCCGGTCGAACCAGCGCGAAATGCCCAGATGTCGTGATCGTCCTGAGCGGCACGTCCAGCGTCTGCCACTGGGGGCCCGAGCCGTAGTAGACGGACAAAAACGTCGCATCGCGACCCAGCGCCCGAAGCGCACGCTCGACGCGCTCAACCGTTTTGGGCGCGCGACGCGGCGTATAGAGCGGCGTATACGCATATCCATCGAGATCGACAACACACGCAGCGGGCACGCAATCAGACGCGCGCGGCGCGATCTCGGGCGGATCGGTCTCACGGTCGCAGACGACATAGAGTCGACGGCGGCGCTGAGGCACGCCGAAATCGGCCGCGTCCAGAATCTCCTGACGAATGCAGTAGCCCAGCCCGCACAGGGACCACAGAAACGCACGGTAGCCATGCCACCGGCGCATCTGGACGACATTTTCCACGACAATCCAGCGCGGCCGGAACACCCGTGCGAACGCCCAGACACACCACGGGAGATCCAGACCCGCCGGAGACGGCGGCGCGGCGCCGCGCGCCGGACTGTGGTCCGTGCACGGGGGGGACGCGAGGACCAGGTCGACGTCGCCCAGATCGTCATGGATGCTCCGGATATCAGACTCCGTCAGGATCGCGAGATCGCGCAGATAGAACCGCGCGCGGGGGAAATTCGCCGCATACACCCGTCTGGCCACATCCCAGATGTCAAACCCAGCGACGATCTCCACGCCAGCGGCCGCAGCGCCCAGAGACGAGCCGCCAGCGCCGCAGAACAGATCGATTGCCCGCACGGTCATCCCTCCATCACACGAACACCGCCTCGGCACCACCGAGCGAGGGATCGGCGCGGTACTCGTGGACAAGCTGCAATGCAGCCTCGACGACCCTCAACGCAAACTCAGAGTGATATTCCCACTGGCGGTTCGCCTGGACGTAGACCGAGCGCAGGACCAGCGGGGGAGCATCGTCACGGATACGCAACAACTCCACGATCGCGTACGGGTAGTAGTGCAGCTCATACGCAATACTCACGTCGACGTCGTCCAGACCGTCGAGCAGCGCGCGCAGATGAGACGCGCGCTGGTGCACAACAGACCACAGTGCATCCTCTCTGCGAGTCGGCATCAGCGCACCCCCTCATCGACATACAGCCTGACCACCGGTCGCCCGGAGCTGTCACGCAAAAACTGCATCCGCGCGGGCAACTCGACCATTTCGCCGCGCGCGTAGGGCGAGTCGACAAACACGTCGTAACCGTCGACCGAACACAGGACGGTCTCACCTAACACCAAATCACCGAATACAGTAGCAACCCGGTACAGCTTGCCATCCTTGCGCGCGACAAACTCCCGGTACGCGGCGACCATGCCGCGCAGGACCAAACCGTCATTCGTCGCCATCGCCATCCTCCCGGCCATCCTCCTGAAAACCATTCCGAAACCACCGTAGCAGTCGGACTACATCACGACACGTCATATCCTCATCAGGCGGGAGCGCGGCCACGATATACCAAACCACATCGACCGCCAGGACAACCGCATGCCGCTGGCGCGCATCCAGCACCCGCGCGATGCCGGCACCAGCCTCAGTTAGCACACGCTCGGTACGAGGATCGTTTACAGCGCGCATCACGTTCTCCTCCTAATCCTCAACAGCACCGCCATACATCGCACACACATCGGCGACTACAGCCGAGAGCGTAGCCGACCAATACCCACGATTACCGAGTCCATCCATCACCCAGCACCAGCCCGCCGGAGCCAACGTCACGATGAGTCGCTTGCCGAACAGCACCGTCCACCAGCCGGCACCAGACGACAGCCGCATCCACGTCACGACGCCCAGCACCATGCCGTACAGCCCGGGATCGTCGAGCGACGCCCGGATCTCGGCATCGGACGGCGTGTAATCGACCTCCTCGACGCCATCCGCCGTGAGCAGTGTCACCATATCCGCCTCCGTCACGCCATACTGTCAATACCGTCAACAGCGCCAGTATAGCACAACAGGCGCGATGTGTCAACCACGACGCCGCGCGGGAGCGAGCGCGGGCGCGGGGGCGGGGAGGATGGCGAGCGTGTCGCCAGCAGACGCGCCGTAGAGCGTGTCGTACACGCCGTACCAGTCGGAGAGCCGCAACCCGAATCGATACCGCTCCACGAGCGCATCATCGGCATACGGGTGCTCATGCCAGCGGTAGACCGCGTAGTCCACACCGGAGCGCCGGAACCGACCAGCCGTCACGTACACGTACTGGGTGAGCCGGCGGAGCCGCACGTCAACCGTCGCAAAACTAGGACTCGTGTAGACGCAGATCACACCGCGCTTGCCCCAGAGGATCATGTCGCGCGTCAGCGACCGCGCCGCCTCGGACGACCACTCACGAGAGTCCAGGGATACCTGGACCTCGTCCCAGACCATGACCGCACCACGGAGCGCCGCCAGATCGTCCATCGTGGACACGCGCCGGGCGCCGGCGACCGGGATGTTGCTGACGAGATCGAGACCGAGGGAGCGGGCCAACGTCACGCCTAACCTGCACGCCATCAGAGTCTTGCCGCTGCGGAGCGCGCCGAAGACACCAACAAACACACCCGGATAATACCGCTCAAACGGGAGCAATCGGAGAGGGGGATCAGCGGTCCGATCGGCGCTCATCGCGACGCCTCACATATTCCTCCAATGAGAGCGCGCGCAGGGCATCGCGGAGCGTGCGCGACGCGCCGGGAGATTGCCGGATCGCGGCACTCTCGACGATGGGCGCAACCCGATCGTAGAGTCGCGGCGTTGCGACCGCGAGCCATGCGAGCGCCCGGACGCGGGAATCCGAATAACCGACGACGGCACGCGCGAGCGCCGCGGCCAGCGTGGCCCGCGCGTCTAGAATCATCATGTCGTCGTCATTCAGCGACGGTTGGCGCACATAGTCACGTTCGGAGCGCATGCACCATCCTTTACTAGTGGTGTTTACGTTCTTATCCAGCGCATTGCGCCGGAAAACCGCATGTGATTGTAGCGCGCGGCATCGACGCGCCGTCAAGACCTCGCTGCGCTCGCAAGCGACAAAAACGGCGCGGCTTTTTTGGAATAGCGGAAGGCGCCGTTTTTGTCGGTCTTGACGGCGCTATGCCGCGCGCTGGCCTCCGGCTGCGGTTTTCCGACAAACAATGCGCGCGCGGGCAGAACATTTGTTCGCCCGTACCATCACCCGTCCTGCCGTACCGTTCCGATTGCCCATGCCGGCGCGCAGGAACCCTGACACGCCTGTACCGGCACGACGGACATACCGTCCACCACGGCGCTACCCGAGCCATAGCCGTACCCCCTACGCGCCGGGGGAGCCGGGCAGGGCCGTACCATCACCCGTCCTGCCGTACCGTTCCGATTGCCCATGCCGGCGCGCAGGAACCCTGACACGCCTGTACCGGCACGACGGACATACCGTCCACCACGGCGCTACCCGAGCCATAGCCGTACCCCCTACGCGCCGGGGGAGCCGGGCAGGGCCGTACCATCACCCGTCCTGCCGTACCGTTCCGATTGCCCATGCCGGCGCGCAGGAACCCTGACACGCCTGTACCGGCACGACGGGCATACCGTCCACCACGGCGCTACCCGAGCCATAGCCGTACCCCCTACGCGCCG
>Ga0308401_1000180_pt1 | contig 18859 bp, 21 predicted proteins | sample HotsprSampleOSM1_FD_203472 | JGI IMG/M metagenome (GOLD analysis project Ga0308401, IMG submission 203472) | Hot spring phototrophic mat microbial communities from Octopus Spring, Yellowstone National Park, Wyoming, United States - 20060913_OS-M1 ...
GCGCGCGGGGCGCCAGCGCCCCGCGCCGCAGCGCCCGACCACCGGGCGCATGAGGTTCGCACCTATGACCGCACCATCATCGCCGCACCCCGACGATGCGCTGCACTTCGCCCGCGAGCTCGCCGACATTCTCGGCGAGCGTCAGGGCAGTCGCGGCTACCGGGACATCCTGCGCGTCGCCCGCGTCGTCGGGCTGCCGGCCATGAAACTGGCGGCGCGCGAAACGCTCAAGATTCTCGACGCCGATGGGCTGCTCACGCTGGACGGCGCGCGGCGGCGGACGCCGGGTGGCGTGTTCTTGCGCCTGGTCTTCGAAGCGTGCAGCAGCAAGGAGCGTCGGCGGCTGTTCGGGGAAGGCGCCACAATGCCGAAGATCTTCCAGAGTCGCGCCGCGTTTCGGGAACGGTTTGCGGCGCTCGTGCGGGACCACCGGCGCCGCGTCGCCGCCGAGCGCCAAACGCGCGGCGAGACAGTCCCCGCCGACCGCCAGCGCCCGTCCGCTGACCAGCGTCGCGCTACTGGCAAGACGGCAGCAGCCGACCGCCAGCGTCCGTCCGCTGACCAGCGTCGTGCCACCGGCAAGACGGCAGCAGCCGACCGCCAGCGCCCGTCCGCTGACCAGCGTCGTGCCACCGGCAAGACGGCAGCAGCCGACCGCCAGCGCCCGTCCGCTGACCAGCGTCGCGCCACCGGCAAGACGGCGGAGGATCGGCGCTGAATGCGCCGCCGAGAGGATGGGCGTGCAGCGAATGGACGGCGCGGCATGCAGCGCGCCGCGTCGCCGCTGTCGTGGTGCGCCGTCGCCGGTGCGCGTGGTCGGCGTCGCGCCCCTGCTGGGCGTGTGGGTTACGCATCCCACGCTGCCAGCACCAGCTGCCGGGTGCGGTACTCGCCGTACTGCCGCAGTTCCTTCTCCTTCAGCACGCGAAACGTCTCGCCGGGAAAGTCGGGTCCTTCCACGTCGTGCGGGCCGAGGATGTAGCGCAGGTCGTCGCGGGAGACGCCGTACAACCGCGCGATGCGCGCATCGAGTTCGGCGCGGATGTGCGCGCGCCGCCTGCCAGGCCGCCGCAATGCGGTCGGAGAGGGGGCGCGTCCGCGCCATGCCAAAATCGTCGGGACGCTGTCCGTCCACCGCGCTGGCAGCAATCGCGTCGAGCATGTCGGCGGGCAACAACCCGCCCTCGGTGATGATGGTTTTCATCGCGCGCTTGCCTTCGCTGACACGAACGTCGCGCTGCGGCGGGCCCGCCGCCGGACGTGCGCGCCGGGCCTCCGCCGTTGCATTCTACGACAGATGCAGATGCCGTCGGTTGGCATGGCGCTCCGACGACTGGCGGCGACCGACGGAGGCGCAGCCGCCGACGGTAGACGGGGAGGGCGAGAAGGAGGCGCAGAAGAGAGAAAAATCAATCTGAGCGACGCGCCGGTGCGATGCCGTTGCATCGGTGCAGGCAGCACGCATCAGTGCAGGCAGCGCAGGCGGTGCGGGCGCCGCAGGACGGGCCCGGCAAACGCAGCGGGGATGCATTGCGTGCCGCCGTGCCGCTTCGGTGAGATCGCCGCGCGCGGTGATGACGCCGGATGCAGCACAGGTTGCGCCGGAGTGGCCAGTTGACGATCTGCTGCCGCCCTTGCGGGCAGCGAGGCCGCTGGACAGGGTGCATGTCTGGGTGTCGCCCGATCCTCCGGCGGTGCAGTTTTTCACCGGCGGGTGGCTGCTGCTGGCGCTGGCGGCGCGGGTGCACGACCTGGCGCTGCCGAACGATTCGCCAGGCATGGACGCTGCAGGCATAGTGCGCCTGGGGGAGACGGTCGGGGTGACGATCACCGACCTGGCGAGCGTGGACGCGGCGCTGACAGCGGTGCTGGATGCGCCCTCCGGATAGGCGATGCCGCGCCGCCGCGCTGCGGGGCCCCATCCGGCGCGGCATTCGTCGTCTCCGGTTTGGCCATTGCCATCACCCCCGCGCCAGAATCCTGCCAACCCCCGACCAATGGCGACACGGCGAACGCGCTGTGAGTATCGGCGCATCCGCCGCGTCGTCCATCGGTAATCATCACCGACACCGGCGCATGCGCCAGTGTCGCGCCGGATCATTGCGCCGCCATTCTCGACTCGTAATCCCTGCTGGCGGAAAGATCCTCCAGCCGCACCCGGCACACCAGGCGGAACACGGTCCGGGTCGAACAGTGCAACCGCTGTGCCAGGGTCCGCACCGACTTGCCGACCGCGACCCCGTGCGCCACGACCTGCACCCGGTCATCCGCCGGCAGTGCGGGCACTGCCAGCACGGTCAACACATCGGCATCCACATGCCGCGCCCGTGCCACGCACCATCTTCCCGCTGCCGCAATAGAGCAGCGAATCAGCGCCCCCTCGTCCGGCGTCAATGCCAGGGGCAGGAGCATGCGCCCATGCTGACGCAACGGGATGCCCGCATCCCGCACCCGCCGCCGCGCCGTGCGATGTCTAGCCGAAACGCCGCGCAATGGCGCGGAGACTCAACCGCTCCTCGAGGTACAACCGGCGCAGGTTCGCCCCATCTCGCCGGTCATTGCCACCCATCACTCCATCTCCTCCCCGACGCGCCGTTCCTGAGCGGTGCGTTCCTGCTGCATCGCTTCTCGCGCCATCTGGCGCAGCGTCGCTGCTATCACCGCCAAAGGCGGCGCGTCTGCCGGACGCGTCCGCATGCCGCGCTCCAGCAGCACTGCACCCGCCGTCCACACTGCCGCCAGCGTTCATGCGCGGGCGCCGTCGCCGGTGACCTGCGTCGCCGTTGCCATTTGAATGGGGTCGCCCCGGGCCGATGCCCAGGGCGTATTCGTTTCTTCCTCGCTCCGCAGGTGGAGGGACGGGCGCTACGGGAGGAGCACCTGCAGCGTGTCGAGGAGGTCTGGGATGGCGCTCAAGCCCTGGCTTCCCATGGCATGCACGGTGATCAAGCCGCGCGCCACGGCGATGCCGGTCGCTCGTGATGCGCCGTGCAGCGGCGTCACGCCGGGAACGGGCGGGGTGGTGGAGTCCTCCCCTGCCGTCCGGGGGAGGGATGGCAGGCGCGTCGTATAGGTCACATCGTCGAGCGGAAAGCGGATCGTCCACCCGAGCGGACAGTCCGGGTCGGGCGCGACCTGCACGGCGGCGACCGGCGGCGCGGGATCGATCCACAGCGCGGGCTGTGGGTGCAGGCCGATGGTCTGGATGACCACATCCGCCAGCACCGTGCGGCGGCGGGTCTGTACGCCGATACAGCGCCCGTCCGCGATCAACGGAGTGGCGGATGGCGCGCGCAGCACGGGAATGGCGCGGCGGCGCGCCTGCGTCGTCAGGATGCGCCAGACGCGGCGCATGTCGGCGACGATCAGGCGCAGAGGATCATCACCGAGCGCGTCTGGTCCCGCGCGCCCCGCATGCGGGTCGTCTGGGGCGCGCATAACCGGCAGCAGGGCGGTCGACGGGTGCGCGGTGCGTCCGGCGGGCAGCGCGCCGAACCATGCGGCAGCGCGGTCGGCGCGGCGCCGCAGGTCGGTGGTGGGGGCGAGCCACTCCGGCGGCGTTCCCGGCGCAGCCAGCGCCAGGGCGGGCGGCGGTCCCCCGGCGCGCTGCACCCAGACGACGCGGCGGCGCTCACTGAGGGAAACGGCGATGGCGGCGGCCAGCACGCCGTCGCCGAGGACAATCAGCGGATGGGCGTCTCGTGCATGGGCGTCCTCGGTGATCGGCGCAGGGATCGCTGCCAGTAGTGCGGTACGGTCGGCGGAGTCCGGCAACGTTCGGACGATGGCACGCAGGCGGCTCCGTGTCGGCGATCCGATGGTCGGCAGCAGCGGGGCAGCGGCGGCGAACGCGGCATCCGGCGCTCCCCGGCGCCGCGAGGCATCGTCCCTGTCGGTGCGGCGCGGCGGCGGCTCTGGCAGGGCATCGAGATTCAGGGCGGTGGCAATGCGCGCCAGCGTGTCCGGCGGCGCGCCGCGCTTGCCGGTTTCGATCCGATGATAGGTCGTTGCGCTGATCCCGGCCCGGGCGGCGACCTCGCGGACGCGCAGGCGCTGCACCTGCCGGGCGGCGCGCAGGCGCGCGCAGGCGTCAGCATCGAGCGGTGGATAGGATCGTCGGGGCATGCGGTCTCCTTTCTACTCTGTGTTGGCGCAGGTGAGCATACCATACGCCGACCATGCACTGTGCGTGGAAAACGGGCGCATGGCGGGCGCGGCATAGGGTGGCATCGGGAGAACGGGACGCGCTGCTGAACGGCGTCCTGCAGACTGGAACAGGGAGGGAAGGATGTTTGAGGACGTCAAGCGCCGTGCGCGCGGCATGGAGCGATGATGACCCCTCGGCAGCGGCATCCGCTGCGTCCGATGCCGATACGTCGGACGTCGATGAACGCGGCGACATCGATGCAGCGCCAGCGCCGCAGATGATCGACGATCCGAACCGCCTGGGGGAGGCGCTCTGCGTGATCCTCGTCTGGCGGACGGAACGGAGCGTGACGCTGGAGCTGCGCGATTGTCCGCGTTCGGATGCGGTGCCGCCAGCATGATAGGGATGCCGACATCCAGCGCATGCTGGTGACTCCGCTGCTGTGCAGTGCTGCAGCCACGCTTGGCTACGTGGCGTCGCTCATTCTGCTGCCGAGCGGTGCCGTCTTCGCGGCAACCTATGGCGCGGCCTACGCCGCGCTGTGCAGGGCGCGCGGATCGGGCGGCGCGCCCTGCAGGTGCGGCTGCACCTGGCTATCGCCGAGGTGGGGGAAACCAGCGGCGCCGTCGCCTTCAGCGACCATCCGCTGGTCGGCTGGATCGGCGCCGTCACATGCGTCCTGCCAGTTGCAGCGCCGGGAGCTGCGCGATCTGGGCACCTGGCGATAGGTGGACCCGGCGCTGCCGCCGCGCGTGGCACCGGTCATCGCTGAGGTCGGCGATCTCCTCGCGGCGACCAGCGCGGACCTGGCAGCGGCGCTGTTGGTGCTGGCGCGCAAAGCGCGCGGTCGGCATCTGTGGCGGCGACCCAGCGTCCCTCAGCGGACGTGCTGACGGGCGAGAGCAAGACGAACTTCCTGGCGCGCGTCGCGCTGGCGTTGCCGACGGCTATTGACAGCCAGGTGGCCTTGGGGCAGGCCGGGGCGGGAATGCTGTTGCGACCCTAACGGCACGCTGTGGCAGACGCAGGCCCCTTTGGTCGAGGAAACCGACGGCGCCTGGCCAGGGGGAGTGATGATTACCAGACGGCGCCCGTAATCACCACGCGGAGGTTGGGGAAGGCTTCCTAACGGTGGATGCCCTCGTGCAGCGATCCGGACTGATCGTCCATCCTGACACCTTCGTGCGGGCGACGTGGGTGCGAGATGATCCAGAGCAGCAGCGGTGATGACAGCGACACCTCCATGCAGGCGACGTGGGTGCGCCAGTTGACAGTGGCGGCGCGTGAGCATGAAGCGCAGATCATCATGGCGAACCCAGCGCGGGACGCCGGAGAGCAGCGGCGAATCGCCGCGGGTGGCGGCGCGGGCGCTGGCGCCCGCTGCGCGACTGCCGCACCCACGCGCGACCGCCAGGGCACGATAGACTGCTGGTGATTACCGTCGTGCGCGGGCCGGACGCGCATGTGGCGGCATGGCGGGTGCATGCGGTCGTGGTCGGATCGACGCGCTGATCGCTGCATGCGCTGGCGCAGGAGGCGCTGGTCGAGGCGCTGACGGCAGGCGCCGTGCGCGTGCTTGTCTGGCTGGTCGCCGCTGCGCCGCCGGACGCATCCGTCCTGGCGCCCCCAGTGTGGGATGCGCTGCGACGGCGGGGCTGGACGCTTGCGCCCGCCCCCGCCATCCCGACACCGCTGGTTCCCCCTCAATGGAGGATGCCTGGCGCGGCGCCGGTCGTTATTATGGATCAGGCTGCGCATCCGGCGGCATTGGCGCCGGACGCGCCAAACGAACAGGAGGCGTGCCATGTGGCGTTCGCTGCTTGAGTCCCTTTGGCGTGACCCGGAAGAGACGCTGACGATCGCATTGCAGACGATCATTCCGGTCGTGACACTCAGCGTGAGTATCTGGGGGGCGTTCACCTTCTGGACGACGACGTTCGGATCGCCAGCGTTGGCGCTGGGCGTCATGCTGGCGCTGGAGAGCATCGCGCTCATCGGGTTCGTTCTGCATGTGGCAGACCTGGCGCCGCGTCACCCGTTTCGCGCGCTGCGCCACGCCCTGCCGCTGCTGCCGGCGGCGCCGCTAGTACACCCGGTGCATGATGTGCTGATCGCATCGCCGATCATCGCCGATTTCGCCACGGCGGTGCGGTGGACGCTCGATACCACCGCATGGGTGGCTGCCGGGTTGCTGACGGCGACGGCGGTGGGCATTGCCTGGGTCGCATGGGAGACGTTCGGTGACACGCTGCGCAACCGCCATGCGTGGGTGTTGGCGCGCATTGACCGGGAGCGGACGCGCGAGATGCAGCGCATCCGGGTCGATCAGGCGCGAGCGCGCGCCGAACTGGACGTGCGTGAGGCGCAGGTGGCGGCAGTGCGCGAGGCGACGCGGCGCCAGCTGGAAGCCGAGCGGCGCGAACTCGAGAATATGATCCCCGTTATGCAGGCGAGTCTGGCGGCAGCAGTGCAGCGCCAGGAAGCGGTGCGGCATGCGTTGCAGGAGTTGAACAGCGACGTTGAATCCGGTTTGCCCGCGCCTGCGCCGCCGCCCCCCGGCGCCGCCCCCGGTCGGGAAAGGCAGCGCCCCGGCGCAGGCGCCGCTTGAGGTCCGGTTGGCGTATGCTGCGTTCCTGATAACCCAGGGACACGGGATGCGGGCGGCGGCGCGGGGCGCCGGGCTTGCCCCGTCAACCCTGGGCGACCGTCTGCGTGCCAGCAATAGGGATGCGGCGCGGCTCTATCAGCAGGTTCGTGCCGCGCTGCCGGCAGACGCGGCAGCGCTGTTGGATGAGCTGATCACGGCACGAGCAGGGCGCTGATGGCTTCCGTGCTGCCTGGTGGGAACGGGCGGCGCCCCCCTCGCGTGCTGGGGAAGCCGGGGAGGGAGAGGCTGCCGGTTCGGTATGTCGGGTTGGAGGAAACGGAACCGAACCGGTACATCATCGTAGTCGTCGCTCCCCCGTCGATGGTTCCGACGGTGTCGCCGGGCGCTGCCCCTCCATCCCGCCTGCCTCGCCGGTGTCTGATCGCCAACGTCGGCGGGCGTGGGTGTGGCCATCGCGGACCGATGCCGCGCTGATCATGCTGCTGGCGCTGGTGGCGCTGGTCGGACCGGTGACCATCGTCTCCGGGCGATACCCATCAATGCGCTATCATGCGCGCGCCCTGTTCTGTCGCAAAACGATAACCGGAGCAATTGCCCATGCTGCACCTGTTGCTAGATCGGCTTTCCCGCCTGATTGCCAGGGGCGCGCCGCTGCTGGTCATTGCACTGCTAGCGGCGCGCTGCGCGTCCCCGGCGGCAGCGCCGCCGGCGCCCGTCCCGGCGCCGTCGCCCACGCCCTCGCCCGCAGTCTGAACGTCCTTGGGGTTTGCTTTGCGGCGCTGGATCGGCACGCGGAGGCGCTGGACGCCTATGAAGCAGCCGTGCGCACGCTGCTTCCCGTATTCCAGCGCCTGCCGGCAGCGTTCGCCAATCAGATGGCGTACAGCGTGTGGGATTATGTGACTGCGTGTCAACGCCTGGGACGCACGCCGGACGCGGCGGTGCTGGCGGCGGTGCAGCAGCATCTGGAATGACGCGCGCGCCGCGAGAATCGTCGTTTCCCGCATGGCGCGCCCCTCATTCGTGCGATCATTGCAGCGCTGCGGAACCGCATGCATGCCTGGTTGCGCCGGGAGAACCGATGACCTGCGCGCCGGTCGTTGCCATCCAGAACGGCGGCGGCGAGATGACTGCGATGCCGGGCGCGGTCATACCTGGTTGAAGCGGTGCGGAACACCCAGATCGAATCTGTGCTATAATCGCAGCATTGCTGAAACGCATATTCGCACTTTTGCTCCCGGAACGACATGACCTGTGTGCTGGCCTTTGCCATGCAGAAAGGCGGCGTCGGCAAGACGACCACCGCGCTCAGCCTGGGCGTTGCGCTGGCGCGGCGCGGCGCGCGCGCGCTCCTCGTCGATCTCGACCCCCAGGCCAACCTGACGCAAGGGCTGGGGGTCGACCCGGCGGCAGTCGAATACTCGATCTACGAAGTGCTGCTGAACCCCGATCAGGGCGCCGGCTTCGCCGTGCTGACCACCGCCTTTGGCGTCGACCTCATTCCCTCGACGCTTGATCTGGCCGGCGCCGAACTGGAACTGGCCGGCAAGGTCGGGCGCGAACTGCTGCTGCGCGAAGCGCTCGCCCCGATCCACGCCCGCTACGACTACATCCTGCTTGACCCGCCGCCCAGTCTCGGCCTCTTCACGCTCAACGCGCTGGCCGCCGCCGACGCTGTGATGGTGCCGCTACAAACGCACGCCTATGCGTTCAAGGCGATGCCGAAGCTGGAAGCGACCATCGCGCTGGTGCGCAAACTCAATCCCGGACTCGCCATCGGCGGCATTGTCTGCACCATGGCGGATCGCCGCACCAATCTCAGCCAGGTCGTCGAAGCGCAGATTCGCGCTGCCTACGGCGATCTGGTGTTTCGGACCGTTATTCCTCTGAATACCAAACTCGCCGAGGCACCGGCGGCGGGCGCCCCGATCGCCGACTACGCCCCCTCGAGCGCTGGCGCCCTGGCCTATGCAGCGCTCGCCGAGGAAGTGGAGCAGCGCTATGGCCGATAAAGATGAACTGAGGCGTCTGTTGAGCGGCGATCCGCCGCGCGCAATCCGCCGCGGGCGGGGCGTGCGCCTCTCTATCGAGGATGCGCCTGCTGCGGAAACGCATGAACGCACGTCTGCATCTCCGCAAGAAAGTGCTTCTGCACCTTCGCAGGAGCGCATGTCTGCATCTCCGCACGAACGCACGTCCGCATCTCCGCAAGAAAGCAGAAGCGCTGAAACGCACAAGTGCAGACCTGCATCTCCGCGTGAAAGCGTTTCCGCACCAAAGCAGGAACGCATGTCTGCATCTCCGCACGAACGCACGTCTGCACTGACGCATGAACGCGGGATTGTCGAAAAGCGCGATGGCGATTCTGCGCCAAAGCGCGTCAATCGCGGCTACATGCTGCGTGAGGATGTCGTCCGCGACCTGCGCGTGCTGGCGGTGCTGGAGGGGCGCAAGCTCTACGAAGTCATGGAAGAAGCGCTCATGGCGTACCTGGCGCAGCGGTGGGGCGACGCGGCGCCGCGTGACCTCGCATCCGCGCAGCAACGCATCGTCGCTGAAACACAGGAACGCGCTTCAGTACATTCGCAGGAACGCAGGATCACCGAAACGCAGCATGACGCTAACGCGCCGAAGCGAGTCAATCGCGGCTTCGTGCTGCGTGAAGACGTCGTCCGCGACCTGCGCGTGCTGGCGGTGCTGGAAGAGCGCAAACTCTACGAGGTCATGGAAGAGGCGCTCATAGCGTACCTGGCGCAGCGCCGGAGCACGTATGGTTGACAATGTGAACCAACACTGCTATTATTGCGCGGGACGGTTAACGAGATAAACCAGGAGATGCCGGTCTGCACCTCCTGGTTTGCCGGATAAACCAACGGACGCGCCATGACGCCCGATGACGCTCAGATTCCCCGCGAACAACTGCCGATTGCGCTCTTCGACGGCGCCGTGCTCGCCGTGCGCGCCGCCGACGGCGCGATCTACCTGGTCGTCGCCGATCTCTGCGCGGTGCTGCAGCTCAATCTCTCTTCGCACCTGCGCGCCATCCGCGCCGACGCCCGGCTGCATCTGACGCCGTTTCGCCTGCGGATCGGCCACCAGGTGCGCACGCAGGAATGCCTGCTGCTCGACGATATTCCGCTCTGGCTGCTCAAAGTCCGTCCATCGCGCGGCAATGCGCACGCAGCCGAGCGGCTGCGCTACGTGCAAACCTACCTAATCGCCAGCGTCCGCTCCGCCTTCGCCGCGCTCACCGGGCTGCCTGACGCCCCGAGCCGGCAGATCGAGGACATGCAGGACCTCGACCGCATCGACCGGGCGTTGCGTGCGCTGGACGACCTGGCGGCGCGCCAGGCGCAGCTTGAAGCAAGCCAGGAGCGCGCGCGCGCCGCCTGGCGCGACCTGGCAGCGCAAATCCGCGAGGTGCGCGGCGTGCTGCCGCTGGTTGACGACCTGCGCGCCCGCCTGCATGAGGTGGAGCGCCAGATGCATGTGCGCCTCTCGCCCGATCAGCGCAACACGCTGTATCGGCTGGTGCAGGCGTGGGGCGAGGCGCGCGCAGCGCGCGGCACTGCGTCGCCGCCGAGCGCGGCGTTCCGGCGCTGTTGGGCGGAGTTCAACGCGCGCTTCGGCATTGCGACGTATACCGATCTGCCAGCGAACCGGTTTGATGAAGCGGTGCAGTTCGTCCAGGCGCAGTACCGTGCGCTCACCGGCGACGACCTGCCCGCCGGTATTCAGGAGAGGCTGCTATGACCGACGATCCCATCGATCTTGCGCGCGTGATCGGCGCGCGGTTGCGCGAGGCGCGCCTGAACGCGCGCCTGACGGTGCGCGAAGCGGCGGCGCGCGCCGGGCTGCGGGGGCATGCCACCCTCGTGCAGTATGAGCGCGGGGCGGTGCTGCCGCCGTTGCATCGCCTGGCGGCGCTGGCGCGCGTCTACAACGTGTCGCTGGCCGGTCTCTTGGTCGCTGATACGGCCCTCAGCCCGGTCGTCGATCGGCTCGACCGCGCCGACGCCGCCCAGATCGGCGCGCTGGCGCACCTGCTGACGCACGCGCTGGACGCCGCCGCGCCCGCCGCGCAGCAGCGCGCATGAGCCGCAGGCGCAGCGCGGCGCCGCCTCCTCTCGCCTCCGCAGCCGGGAGAACGGGGATGGACGTCGGCGCCGTGCGACATGGAGGCATGATGACGACGTGGACGGATCGCATCACACCCGAACGTGCGCCGCAGTTGTCCATGCAGCACCGGCGCGCGCATACGGGACGCGCTCGTCTGAACAACCCGGCGAACGGCCTCGCCGAACAGGCCCGGCTGGACGCCGTTCCGCAGCCGACTCGTGAGAGCGTTCGCGTCGCGCGCGTCTGCACTGTGGACGTGACGCGGGAGCGGATCATGCGCTTTCCAGTTCTGTCCGCAGCACGATGAGACGTAGAGACGAAAACACCGACGCTCGTCTCAACAACCAGGACGAACCATGGACGGCGGTTCCCAACCGCCTGCTGAAGGATGCGCGGCTGAGCCGGAGCGCACGCCTGCTCTACTGCGTCCTGCTGATGTTCGCCGACGACAGCGGCCAGGCGTTTCCGTCGCAGCGCCGCCTGGCGCGGGCGCTCGGACGCATGACGGCCAACGGCGCGGAGGCGCGTCCGACATCGTTGCGCAGCGTGCAGCGCTGGCTGCACGAATTGCGCGCCGCCGGCTGGCTGACCTGGCAGCGTTCTTCCACCGGCGTGAACGTCTACACGCTGACCACGGCGTCTGACGCTGGCGATACCCTGCGTCAGGCAAGCCCGGAGGAAGCGTGGACGGCGGTTCCCAACCGCCTGCTGAAGGATGCGCGGCTCACGCGCGGCGCGCGCCTGCTCTCCTGCATGTTGTTCATGTACGCCGACAGGCATGGTCAGGCGTTTCCCTCGCAACGGCGCCTGGCGCGCCTCATGGGATGCCAGGCGCCTGACGACGCCGGGGACGACGCCGATGCTCGTCCGACGACCTTGCGCAGCGTGCAGCGCTGGCTGGACGAATTGCGCGCCGCCGGCTGGCTGACCTGGCAGTGCATCCGTCGCACGAACCTGTACACCTTGACCACGCCGTCCGTCAGCAGGTTGAGGGCGCCGCGCACGCGCATGAGACGTGGTCGTCGTCGCAGGCGCTATCAGCGGCGGCGCGGATCGCCGCCATCATCCTCGCCGGGGAGCGCAGCCGGTCGGTGACCCTCCGGGCTGACGTTTGGCATGCAGCCCAGATCGAGACGACGTACCACACGCACAGCGCCAGGAAATCATGCAGGCGCGCCAGATTGCGCCAGTCGCTTGACAAATTCGCTCGTTCGAGCGAGTATTAAGCAACGTTTCAGCAGGCGACCGCACAGAAGTTCGATGCGCCGAGCTGCAAGCGGTTGACAGCGCAGGGTTAGGGGGAAGAAAGGAGTAGCGAGCGCCGCCAAAGGTTTCAGGACCAAAACGACGCTCGCTTCCAGAGCATAATGTGTACGCACACACCAAGTTACATGTGTACGCACACACCAAGTTACATATGAATTATATCCCAAAACCAGCACAACGCAAGCCCCTCCGCAACGACACCCGCCAGGTCGCCCTGAATGAACCGTGGACGGCAGTCCCGAACCGCCTGCTGCAGGATGCGCGGCTGAGCCGGAGCGCGCGCCTGCTCTACTGCGTCCTGCTGATGTTCGCCGGCAACAGCGGCGAGGCGTTCCCGTCGCAGCGCCGCCTGGCGCAGGCGCTCGGACGCATGGCGGCCAACGGCGCGGAGGCGCGTCCGGCGTCATTGCGCAGCGTGCAGCGCTGGCTGCACGAATTGCGCGCCGCCGGCTGGCTGACCTGGCGGCGCTCGTCCTCCGGTGGAAACGTCTACACGCTGGCCACGGCGTCTGCCGCCGGCGACGCCCCGCCTGCCGCCGGTGACCCCCCGCATCGGGTGAATCTGGGCGAAGCGTGGACGGCAGTCCCGAACCGTCTGCTGACCGACGCGCGGCTCACGCGCGGCGCGCGCCTGCTCGCCTGCATGTTGTTCATGCACGCCGACAAGAGCGGTCAGGCGTTTCCCTCGCAACGGCGCCTGGCGCGCCTGGCGGGGTGGCGGCGGGCGCCCGATGCCGCCGAGGGCGCCGACGCTCGTCCGACGACCCTGCGTAGCGTGCAGCGCTGGCTGCACGAATTGCGCGCCGCCGGCTGGCTGACCTGGCAGCGCACCCGCCGCACGAACCTGTACACCATGACCGCGCCGCCCGCCGGGGACGACGCCGTGCCAGCGACGAACACCGCACCGCCGGATGACCAGCGCAAGGAGAAACCAGGACGCGGCGCTGCAGGCGCGGCGCGCGCGCCGCCGGCGGCGCCGGACTCGTCGAACGATGCAACGGAGACGCAGCGCTTTCTCGAGGGGCTGGGCGTGCTGTGCGCCCGCGAGTTCGCTCACCTGCCGCTGCACGCCGTGCAGCGGCGCGTGGAGCAACTGCGCCGCACGGAGCGCCTGCGGTGCGATCCGGACCGTCTGCTGGGCGCGCTGGTGCTGAGCCTGCGCGCCAACCCGCCGCAGGAGGGGGACGACGATTCGCCGGCGAGATGCGGCGAGATCGACCCGGCGCGCTATGTCAACGGCGCCTACGGCGACCTGTTCCGGCTGGGCAGCGACACCAGCGATCTGGAGAACGCCCCGCCGGTGACCGACGCCTCGCCGGTGGCCAGCGCCGCCGCACCGCCGGCGGCTGCCTCGCCTCAGTCTTCCCTGACAGGGGAGACTGAGGGGGACACACCGCCAGCGCCGTCCGCTGCACCGCACAAACCGACATTTTTCCTGCGCCCGCGCAAAGGCGCGCAGATCGAGCGCCCGTATCGCCGGTTCCGCTCGTGACGACCCCGCCCGTGCGCCGGCGCGGGTGGTTTATCTGTCTGCCGGCAACGTCGGTCGCGCCGGCACAGTCCATCTCTTTTTTTTGCCGCCGCCCACCCCTGCCCGCACCGCCCGCGTCGCCGCCCGCACCGCCCGCATCAGTCTGTGCTTCGGCCAGGGCTTTCGCTCCCGGCAGTGCAAAAGCGCCCTGTGGCACAGCACCAGCGGCGCTCCGCGCCGCCTGTGAGTCTGGTTCAGTGGGTCTGGTTAAATTTGAATAAGGTGGCGCGCCCGCACAGGCGACAAGTAAGGCGTATAGGTGACGCTTTTGTATCGCATACGAAAGTGCGACATGAGGACGTCGCCTCTCTCGATCTCGATTGATGTGCGCGATTGCGGTCGCAACATAGATCGGGCGCCGATGACCGGCGCCTGGCGCGGTTGTACAATGACGGCAACGATTGCAAGAAAAGCGACGAACTCAAGGAGACCATCGCCTATGCATCGCACCATCATCCTGCCACTCGTCGGAATCGCGCTTGTGCTCGTTATCGGCAACATCCGCCGCCGCCCAGGCCGCGCTGCCGCCCGCTGACGAGATCGCAAGCGCGGACACTGCCGCGTTTCGCGTCCACCTGCCGCTTGTCGTTCGCCCGAACCCGCTCTTCGACCTCTACCCGCCGGTCAATCGCCAGTGGGAACTGGAGTTCATTCGCCTGCTCAACGAGGAACGCGTCCGCCACGGGCTGCACCCGCTCCGCGAGCACCTGCTCCTCACCCTCGCCGCCCGCCGCCACGCGTATGACCTCGGCATCAACAAGGTGCCGCGCGGCGATTGCGGCGGCGGACGCGGGCACCGGGGCACCGACGGCACGGAACCGTGGCACCGCGTGGAGCAGTCCGGCTATCCCGGACGTTACGAAGGCGAAGCAATTCACTGCGGCGCGCATGATGTCGCATTTTCGCTGCAATGGTTGCTGAACAGCCCGCCGCACCGCGCCTTCCTGCTCAGCCCGATCCCGGTCGAGGTCGGCGTCGGTGCGCATCCGAATCATTACCGACGTGGACTGGATGCAGGGCGCGCACAGCACCGTCATGCTCGGCGGCACGCCGAACCCCTGACGCAGGCGCGGCGGCGCGGCGGCGGCATGGCGCGACGGAGCGGAACCATGACCGAAGGCGTGCGTGATTCGACCAGCGCCCACTTCGGTGATCGTTCGGGAATGGCGCCCCGCCGGGCGGCGCCAGCGCTGCTGCGTTGCTCTGCCGCCGGGCGGCGGTTCCCGTTTGGTTCCGAGAAGCGTTCCGTCTCGGAACCGATATCCGCCGCTCACCGGCGGATCGGCGCCGATGAGTGGCGGAGCACGGGCGGATCACAGGCGACGACTGGCGGATCGCCCGCCGATGAGCGGCGGATGTACCCGCCGCTCACCAGCGGATGAACTGGTAGAGCAGCGCCGGCGCCAACGCCGACGCCGGTGATCCGCTGCCGGGTTTGCTTTGTTCGTGCGCCGATCCGCCGATGTTCCCCGCTTCCCGGCGTGCGCCGCTGCGTCTGCATGCGCCCGGCGCCGCGTCTGTCCGGTCTGTTGGCGCGTCTTTTGATAGCGAGCTATGGAGAAAAGAGGGGGGTGCAGAGCGCCCCCCCTTTTCTCCATACCCTGCCTGCACTGCCCCAGTGCCTGGCGCGCTGTCTGCACTGCCCCAGTGCCTGGCGCGCTGTTTGCACTGCCCCAGTGTCCGCACTGCGCCAGCGCCCGCTGCTCTGCCCGCAGTGCCGCTGCATCGTAGTGCAGCACGGTGCAGCGTGTGGCGTCGTCTGCCGCGCACACGGGGAGGGTGAAGCCCCGTCGGGATCGGCGCGGATCGGCGTTCCTGGGGCGTCTGGCGCACGCACCCGCATGCGGGGGGGATTGAGAGGGAGTTCGCGCGGGGCGGCGCGGCGGCGCTCCCTGCGGTGTGTGCAGCGGGCGCAATGCCCGCATTGCCTGCGCTGCCGGGCGATGCTGCGGCGGCGACGGCGGCGACGTGGGGGGCGTCGGCGACGGGGGCGCTGACCGTGAGGAGCGCCATGGCGCCGGCGACGGACGCCGCCAGCTCGATGCGGCCGCCGGGCGGCGTGGCGCGGACGGCGTTGTCGATGAGATTGTCGAGGATGCGCCGCACGGCGGTCGGGTCGGCGCGGATGAGGAGCGGCGCGCCGGCGCGCGGCGGGCGCACCCGCAGGGCGATGCCGTGGCGCTGCGCCACGGGCGTCCATGCGGCGGCGGCGGCGTGCAGGGCGGCGCGGGCGTCAACGATGACCGGCGGGGCCGTGATCTGGCGGTCGCTCAGGTAGCGCGTCAGGCCGGCGATCAGGCGGTCGACCAGCGCCAGCGCAGCGGTCGGGTCGGCGCCGCTGCGCATGGTGCGGCGGGTGTGCTGCAGGTCGTGGATGACGGTGCGCAGGGCGAGGTCGAGCGCATCGGGCGACGGCGCCGGGGACGCAGCAAGCGCCGGGGGCGCCGGCGGCGGCGCCGGGGACGCAGCAGGCGCCGGGGGCGACGGCGGCGGCGAAGGCGCTGGCGACGCGGCCGGCGCGCAGGCAGGCCAGGGCGCGGGCGTGCATGCGGCGCGCCTGCTCCCGGCTCACCTGCAGCATCCGCCCGGCGGCGGCGAGCGAGCGCGGCGCGCCGTCGTCCAGGCCATAGGCGAGCGCGAGCAGCCGTCGCTCGGCGGGCGCGAGGTCGGATGCGGCAATGGCGGCGGCGACCTCGGCGCGCAGCAGCGCGCGGGCGGCGGATTCGGCGACATCGGCGGATTCGGCGCCCGCGTCGCCCGGCGCCGGAATCCATGCCTGGAGCGGGTCGGAATCGGCGTCCGCACCGACGGGACGATCCAGCGACACGACGCGCACGGCGAGGTCGCGGCGCCGTTCGGGAATGCGAATCGGCGCCTGGCGGCGCGCCCCGCGCGTCACCGCCTGGTAAATCCACCACAGGGCGTAGGTGGCGAACCGGGAATCCCGGTTGGGATCGAACTTCGCCGCCGCGTGCATCAGCCCCAGGTTGCCGTCCTGGATGAGGTCGGCGAGGGCGGCGCCCTCCTCGGCGACGCGGCGCACCAGATAGACGACCAGGCGCAGGTTGCCTTCGACCAGGCGCTGCTGCGCCGCAACGCCGGCGGCGCATGCGGCGCGCAGCCGGACGCGGGCGGCGGGCGGGATGCGCACGGCGGCGTGCAGGCGCGCCTGGGCGCGCCGCCCCGCTGCGGCGGTCATGCCCAGCGCGCGCTCCTCGGCGGCGCTCAGGCGCGGGCAGGCGCTCAGGTCCTCCAGATAGGCGTTGAACAGCGCGGCGTCCGCCGCATCGTCCGGCGCCGTCTCCCGATCCATCCCGTGCCACGGAGACTCCTTGCGCTGCAGCATGGGTCGTCGCTCCTGCTGATTGCATCCCACCCGCCATGCGGTAGCATGACGGCGAACGCCGCTGCGCGCATCCGCAGCGGCGCGGCATCCGGCGCCGCCGCGCCATCCGCAGCGACGCCGGATGCCGCCGATCGGTAGAGGAGGCGCCCGATGATGCCCCTATCCGCAGGGTCCGACCCATTCGACTCATCCGACCCATCCGCTCCGTCCGACCGATCCCTCCGATCCCTGCCGTTGGCGCTGCCGCCGGCGCTGGCGGCGCACGCGCAGGCGGCGCTGCATGCGGCGGCGCTGCTCGCCGCCGCGCCGGATGACCCCGACGAGGAGGGGGCGGACGCGCCCGCCGCGACGCCGACGGCGCTGGCGTCGCTGCGCATCGACCCGGCGCTGCTGCCGCGCCTGGCGCTGGACGGCGAGCACGTGCAGCGCCTGGCGCACGCCTATGTCGCCGGCGCGCCGCTGCCGCCGCTGCTCGTCTGGCGCACGCCGGACGGCGACCTGACCGTGCTGGACGGGGTGCATCGCGCGGTGGCGGCGGCGCTGGCGTCGTAGATGCAGGAACCGCCGCCGCCCTCACGCCGCGCCAACGCCGTCTGCCGCCGCACCTGCTCCGACGCTTACCGCGTGATCAGCGGCAGATAGACCTGCGTCTCGCCGGCGCGGGCGCGGGCGACGGCGGCGAAATTGGCGCGCGGGTCGCCGCCGGCGGTGACAAAGTTCCCGCCGGCATACACCTCCGTCCCGCGGACGGCGAGGGCGAAGACCGGTCCGGTCAGCCCGCCGCCGACGGGATGCCACTGCTGACCGTCCCAGCGGGCGATGCCGTTGGCGTTGCGGACGCCGCCCGCGTCGGTGAAGTCCCCGCCGGCATACAGGTCGAACCCGGCGACGGCGAGGGCGCGGACCGGTTCGTTCAGCCCGCCGCCGACGGGATGCCACTGCTGACCGTCCCAGCGGGCGAGATAATCGGCGTCCGGGCGTCCGCCCGCATCGGTGAAGAAGCCGCCGACATACAGGTCGGATCCGGCGACGGCGAGGGCGAAGACCGAGCCGGTCAGCCCGCCGCCGACGGGATGCCACTGCTGACCGTCCCAGCGGGCGAGATAATCGGCGTCCGGGCGTCCGCCCGCGTCGGTGAAGTCCCCGCCGGCATACAGGTCGGATCCGGCGACGGCGAGGGCGAAGACCGGTCCGTTCAGCCCGTCGCCGACGGGATGCCAGCGTGCGCCGTCCCAGCGGGCGACATACCGCGCGCCGTCGCCGGCGCCCGCGTTGGTGAAGACGCCGCCGGCATACACCTCCGTCCCGCGAACGGCGAGGGCGAAGACCGGTCCGTTCAGCCCGCCGCCCAGCGCATGCCACCGTGCGCCGTCCCAGCGGGCGAGGGAGCTCGCGCCGTCCACGCCGCCGGCGTTGGTGAAGCGCCCGCCGACGTAGAGGTCGGAGCCGGCGACGGCGAGGGTGAAGACCGGTCCGGTCAGCCCGCCGCCCAGCGCATGCCACCGCGCGCCGTCCCAGCGGGCGATGCCGTTGGCGTTGCGGACGCCGCCGGCGTGGGTGAAGCGCCCGCCGACGTAGAGGTCGGACCCGGCGACGGCGAGGGCGAAGACCTCATGGTTGAGCGCTCCGGCGGCGGCGCCGCCAGGGGAAACGAAGGCCGCGCCCGTCCGGCGGAGGAGATAGATGCGGGCGTCGCCGTCGGCGTTCGTGAAATCGCCGCCGACATACAGGTCGGAGCCGGCGACGGCGAGGGCGAAGACCGGTCCGGTCAGCCCGCCGCCGACGGGATGCCACTGCTGACCGTCCCAGCGGGCGAGATAATCGGCGTCCGGGCGTCCGCCC
>Ga0308401_1000197_pt1 | contig 17904 bp, 16 predicted proteins | sample HotsprSampleOSM1_FD_203472 | JGI IMG/M metagenome (GOLD analysis project Ga0308401, IMG submission 203472) | Hot spring phototrophic mat microbial communities from Octopus Spring, Yellowstone National Park, Wyoming, United States - 20060913_OS-M1 ...
GGACGACAGATGTAACAGGGGTAATAAAGTTACCAGAGGGAGTAGAGATGGTAATGCCTGGAGACAATGTGAATTTGAGTGTAGAGTTGATAGCACCGATAGCGATGGAGGAGGGATTAAGGTTTGCAATAAGGGAAGGTGGAAGGACAGTAGGAGCAGGTGTAGTTACAGAGGTGTTGGAGTAAAAATATGAGAGATATTATATTACTTCAATGCAATGATTGTAAGGCTAAAAATTATTCAACAACAAAAAATAAGAAGAATACATCTGATAAATTACAGTTAAGAAAATATTGTAAATTTTGTAAAAAGCATACTGTACATAAAGAAACGAAAGCCTAATAGGCCAGTAGCTCTAACGGCTAGAGCACCGGACTCCAAATCCGGGGGATGGGGGTTCGAATCCCTCCTGGCCTGTTTTGTATATTTTTTGAGGTGAAAAATGATAGGGAAAATTAAAAATTTTTTCCAAGAAGTAAAAATAGAAGCAAAAAAAGCTAATTATCCCAAAAAGGATGAAGTAATTGCTTCTACGTGGGTTGTTATTGTAACAGTTGTTATAATCTCCTTTTTCCTTGGATTAATTGATTTTGTATTATCAAGATTTATAAGCGCGTTTATTGGGTGATGGAATGGCAAAACAGTGGTATGTAATTCATACAATGTCAGGGTTTGAAGAAAAAGTTAAATCATCTATTCAAGAGAGAGCAAAAACAAAAGGATTGGAAGATAAAATTTCAAGAATACTTATACCTACGGAAAAAATTATTGAGGTAAAAGGAAAAAAAAAGAAAGAATCAGAAAAGAAGTTTTATCCTGGTTATATTTTAGTAGAAATGGAGCTTAATGAAGATACATGGCATCTTGTTCGAACTACTCAAAGAGTAACAGGATTTATAGGAGGCAAAAAGCCTGCACCTATTCCTGAGGAAGAAGTAGAGATGATTTTGCAACAATTAGAAAAAGGTAAGGCACCACAGATAAAAGCTCATTTTGAAAAAGGAGAAACAGTTAGGATTACTGACGGTCCATTTACAAACTTTACGGGTTTTATTGATGAAGTTGACTCTGAACATGAAAGGATAAAAGTAATGGTAAGTATATTTGGTAGACAAACACCTGTGGAGCTCTCTTTTGCACAGGTTGAAAAGGTTTAAAGGAGGAATAAATTTATGGCAAAAAAGGAAGTAACAGCACAGGTAAAACTTGTAATTCCTGCAGGTAAGGCAAACCCTGCACCACCTGTTGGACCAGCACTCGGTCCCCACGGTATTAATATTATGGAATTTTGTAAACAGTTTAATGCACAAACGCAAAACATGGGTGATACCCTCATTCCTGTTGTATTGACTATCTACAAAGATAGGACTTTTACTTTTATACTAAAAACACCTCCTACAAGTGAACTTATTAAAAAGGCTGCTGGCATTATAAAGGGTTCTGGCGCAACAGGTAAGGAAAAGGTAGGTTCTTTAACAATGAAACAGATTGAAGAGATCGCAAAAACAAAATTACCAGATTTAAATACAAAATCCTTAGAAGCAGCAATGAAAATGGTAATTGGTACAGCAAAAAGTATGGGCGTGGAGATAAGGGGGTAAAAACAGATGGGAAAGAAATTGGAAGCAGTTAAAGAAAAACTTGATTTACAAAAAGAATATACATTAGAAGAAGCAATTAATATTTTAAAGGAAAACAGTTTTACAAAATTTAATGAAACAGTTGAGATGGCAATAAACTTAGGAATTGATCCGAGAAAATCAGATCAGGTTGTAAGAAATAGTGTAGTTTTACCTCATGGCACAGGTAAGGAAGTAAGAGTTTTGGTTTTTGCTAAGGGTGAAAAAGAAAAGGAAGCAAGAGAGGCAGGTGCTGATTATGTTGGAGCAGAAGATTTAATAGAGAGAATTCAAAAGGGTTGGCTTGAATTTGATAGAACTATTGCAACTCCTGATATGATGGGACAAGTTGGTAAGCTTGGAAAAATTTTGGGTCCAAGGGGTTTAATGCCAAATCCTAAACTTGGTACAGTTACCTTTGATATTGCCAAAGCAGTTAAAGAAGCAAAGGCAGGAAAAATTGAATACAGAAATGATAAAGGCGGTGTTGTTCATGTCCCAATTGGTAAACTTTTCTTTGAAACTGAAAAACTTGTTGAAAATGCAATTGCTGTTTTGAAATCAATTGTTAAAGCTAAACCACCAACATCAAAGGGTAAATATATTAAGAAAGTTGCCTTATCTTCAACTATGGGCCCAGGATTGAAGATAGACATATCTAAATTGAAACTTTAAAACAGGCTTTGCCTGTTAATATTAATCTGAGACAGCAGGTGCCATAGGGCTTAATGGTGAAGCCGCCTGCCGAGATTGGGAGATAAAATGGTTTATATTCCTTCAAATGCACTGCTGTCCATGAAAGGAGGTATAATCTGAGTACCACAAAAGAAACAAAGAAAAAAAGAGTTGAAGAACTTGTTGCAAGGCTATCAAAATCCAAATCATTTATTTTGACTGATTTTCAAGGACTTTCTGTTGCTGAAATATCTGAGTTAAGAAAGTTAATGAAAGAAAGCGGAGCAGAGTATAGGGTATGTAAGAACACTCTTTTCAGGATAGCCTTGGGAGATGCCCCATTTAAAGAAAATTTAAAAGACTATTTAAAGGGATGTACAGGAGTTGTATTTGGATATGATGATCCTGTTGTTGCTGTCAAAAAAACAATTGAATATTCTGAAAAGAATGAGAAAATTAAGCTAAAACATGGTGTAGTTGAGGGCAAAGTATATTCTCCTGAAGAACTTAAAGAAATTTCAAAGTTACCTACAAAATCTGTACTGCTTGGTATGCTTGCTGGTGGTATTATATCACCACTTAACAAGATGGCAGCTGCACTTCAGGCAGTTAACCTGAAATTACTTTATGCATTAGAAGCATTAAAAAATAAAAAAGCACAATAAAAGGAGGAAAGAATAATGGCAATTACAAAAGAAGAGGTTTTTCAATTTTTTGATAATCTTACCATTTTAGAGTTAAGCCAGTTTATTAAAGAATTCGAAGAAAGATATGGTGTAACAGCTGCAGCGCCTGTTGCAGTCGCAGCTGTAGCAGGTGCGCCAGTAGCGGCTCAAGCAGCTCCAGCAGTTGAAGAAAAAACAAGTTTTGATGTAATTTTAAAGGCAGCTGGAGACAAAAAAATTCAGGTAATCAAGGTTGTAAGAGAACTTACAGGATTAGGGCTTAAGGAAGCCAAAGATTTAGTTGATGGTGCTCCGAAACCAGTAAAAACAGGTGTATCTAAAGAGGAAGCTGAGACAATCAAGTCAAAACTTGAAGCAGAAGGTGCAACAGTAGAAATACAGTAAAAAATTTAAAAAAGAAGGAGAACCATGATAAAGCCTTTAAGAGAGAGAATAAACTTTGGAAAGGTGCCTCCCCTTGTGGAGGTGCCTTATCTTCTTGAATTTCAAAGAAAATCCTTTGAAAATTTTCTTCAAAAGGATGTTAATCCCGATGACAGAACAGAAATGGGGCTTCAAGCTGCTTTACAAAGCGTTTTTCCAATTAGTGATTATAATGGAACTACTACAATTGAATTTTTATCTTATACATTAGGAGAACCTAAGCTTACCCCTCATGAATGTATGGTTAAGGGACTTACTTATTCAGTTCCAATAAAAATGAAAGTAAGGTTGAATATATGGGACAAAGATGAAGAGGGTAATAAGTTTCTCAAGGAATCAAGAGAACAGGAAGTATTTCTTGGCGATCTTCCGATGATGACAGAGACAGGTAGCTTTATCATAAATGGTGTAGAAAGAGTTGTTGTAAGCCAATTACATCGTTCTCCTGGTGTTTATTTTGCTCCCGATAAGAGTAAAAGTAGAATAAGCGGAAGATTTTTATACGCAGCAAGAGTTATACCCGTTAGAGGGTCTTGGCTTGATTTTGAATTTGACTCTAAGGACCTTCTCTATGTTCGAATTGATAAAAGAAAAAAATTACCAGCCACAATTGTTTTAAAGGCTCTGGGTTATTCAAATGAAGATTTACTTAAAACATTTTATCCAATAGAAGAAATAAGAATAAAAGATGAAAATACGTACATAAGACTGGTAAGCGACATTCTTGCAGGAATAAGAACAAAGTCTGATATATATAGCCCTGATGGCAAAGACCTTATTGTTAAAGAAGGTAGTAAAATTACAAAATATGCTCTTAAGAAAATGAAAGAAATGGGAATAACTGAGATTCCTATTTCAAAAAGTGAAATAATCGGACGAATAACTCTTTCAGATATAGTTGATCCAGAAACAGGTGAAGTTATCATAGACAGCAATAAAGAGATTACAGATGAGGTTTTCCATAGAATATTAGCAGCTAAAATAGAAAAACTTCATCTACTTTTTATTGACAATGTTAACTATCTACCTTCACTTAGAGAAACCCTTCTTACAGATAAAGTAGAAAATAAGTCCCATGCATTAAGAGAAATTTACAAAAAATTAAGACCCGGTGAGCCAGCAACAGAAGAAGCTGCTGAGGAGCTTTTCTACGGATTATTTTTTGATCCTAAAAGATATGATTTATCAGTAGTGGGAAGATTGAAACTAAATCAAAAATTGGGATTAGATATTCCTCTTGATGTGAGAGTTCTTACTGATAGAGATATCATAGAAATTGTAAAATACTTACTTAATCTTAGAACAGGCAAAGGTGAAGTTGATGATATAGACCATCTTGGCAACAGAAGAGTAAGAGGTGTTGGTGAATTACTTGAAAATCAATTCAGAATTGGATTGGTTAGAATGGAAAGGGCAATAAGAGAAAAAATGACAATTACTGAAATAGAAAATGCTATGCCCCACGACCTTATAAATACAAAACCCGTTATGGCAGCTGTAAAGGAATTTTTTAGCTCAAGCCAGTTGAGTCAGTTTATGGATCAGACTAATCCATTAAGTGAGATTACCCATAAAAGAAGATTAAGCGCCCTTGGTCCTGGAGGATTAACTCGTGAAAGAGCAGGTTTTGAGGTAAGAGATGTTCATCCAACCCATTATGGAAGAATTTGCCCTATTGAAACTCCTGAAGGTCCGAATATTGGACTTATAACATCATTGGCAACCTATGCAAGAATAAATGATTATGGTTTCATAGAATCACCTTACAGAAAAGTTGTTGATGGTAAAGTAACCAATGAAGTTCATTGTTTAAGTGCCCTTGAAAGCGAAAATTACGTCATTGCAGAAGCTACAACTCCTGTGGATGCAGAGGGAAATATAATTGGTGAGTCTGTTTCTGCACGGGTCAAGGGAGACTTTAAAATGGTTTCTCCTCAGGAAGTTCAGTACATGGATGTATCACCAAAACAGATTGTCAGTGTATCAGCTTCTTTAATCCCATTTCTTGAAAATGATGATGCTAACAGAGCCTTGATGGGTTCTAACATGCAGAGACAGGCTGTTCCTCTAATACAGACAGAGGCTCCAATAGTAGGTACTGGTATGGAATTATACGCAGCAAGAGATTCTGGCTGGCTTGTTGTTGCAAAAAGAGCTGGAATTGTTGAAAGTGTTGATGCCACAAGAATTGTAGTTAGAGTCACAGAAGAGGGTGGTGGTGTTGACATTTATAAATTAATCAAATATCACAAATCTAATCAAGGAACATGCATGACTCAAAAACCTATTGTTAAAGTTGGACAGTTTGTCGAAAGAGGCACTATTTTAGCTGATGGACCTTCGATGGATAAAGGAGAGCTTGCTTTAGGAAGAAATGTCCTTGTTGCTTTTATGCCATGGGGTGGTTATAACTTTGAAGATGCCATTCTTATCAGCGAGAGATTAGTAAAAGAAGATGTTTATACTTCTATTCATATAGATGAATTTGAAGTTGAATGCAGAGACACCAAGCTCGGACCTGAGGAGATAACAAGAGAAATTCCGAATGTAAATGAAGAGCTTCTTAAAAATCTTGATGAAGATGGAATTATAAGAATTGGAGCTAAAGTAAAGGCAGGAGATATTCTTGTAGGTAAAGTTACTCCAAAGGGAGAAAGGGTTCTCACTCCAGAGGAAAAATTACTTTATGCAATTTTTGGAGAAAAAGCTGAAGATGTTAAAGAAAGCTGCCTTTATGTGCCCCCTGGAATTGAGGGTGTTGTTATAGATGTAAAAATTTTAACAAGAAAAGGAAAGGAAAAAAGCAGAAGAGCAAAGGCAATTGAAGAAGAGGAAATTAAAGCATTAGAGAGAGATAGAGATGATGAAATAAGAATACTTAAGGAGACTAAAGCAAGCAGAATAAGAAAAATTCTCAAAGATAAAGTTGTTTTAGAAGATGTAAAAAATCCTAAGGATGGAAAAGTCTTATGTAAAAAGGGAGAGAAAATTTCAGATAAAGTTGCCAATCTACTTGATGTAAATCAATTAATGAAAATCAAAGTTGAAGATCCTGATGTAAAGGCGGAGATAAACAGAGTTAATAAAGAAGTTGAACAAAATATTAAGCAAATTCACGCTAAATATAATGAAAAAATTGAAAGGATTCGTAAGGGAGATGAACTTTCACCTGGAGTTAATCAGCTTGTAAAGGTTTATATTGCAATGAAGAGAAAAATTCAGGTAGGTGATAAAATGGCAGGACGACATGGAAACAAGGGTGTAGTCTCTATGATACTACCAGAGGAGGATATGCCTTATCTTGAAGATGGAACTCCTGTTGACATAGTACTTAATCCATTAGGTGTTCCTTCGAGAATGAATGTAGGACAGATTTTGGAAACACATTTCGGTTTAGCTGCTAAAGCCTTAGGTTTCTATGTAGCAAGCCCTGTTTTCGAGGGAGTTAAAGAAAATGAAATAAAACAACTTCTTAAGAAAGCTAATTTGACTACTACAGGACAGGTAATATTATATGATGGGAGAACAGGTGAGCCCTTTGAAAGACCTGTTACAGTAGGTTATATGTATATGCTCAAGCTCCATCATCTTGTTGCCGATAAAATTCATGCTCGTTCTATAGGTCCTTATTCCTTAGTTACTCAACAGCCCCTTGGTGGTAAAGCCCAATTTGGAGGTCAGAGACTTGGAGAAATGGAAGTTTGGGCATTGGAAGCCTATGGAGCAGCTTATACATTGCAAGAATTTCTAACTGTAAAGAGTGATGATATAACGGGTAGAACAAGAATGTACGAAGCAATAGTAAAGGGGCATCCTGTCTTAGAATCAGGAGTTCCGGAATCATTTAATGTATTGATAAAAGAGCTCCAGAGTCTCTGCCTTGATGTAGAGCTTCTGGAGAAAAAGAAAAAATTGGGGGGATAAACCTTGAAAGAGGATATTTATTCACTTTTTCAAAAACCAAGAAATCAGAGAGATTTTGATGCTATAAGAATAAAACTCGCTTCACCTGAAAAAATACGCGAATGGTCCTATGGAGAGGTTAAAAAGCCTGAAACTATAAATTATAGGACCTTTAAGCCCGAGCCAGATGGTCTTTTCTGCGCAAGAATTTTTGGACCTATTAAAGATTGGGAATGCATTTGTGGAAAGTACAAAAGAATGAAGCACAAGGGAGTTATATGTGATAAATGCGGTGTTGAAGTTATTCAATCAAAGGTAAGAAGAGAAAGAATGGGACATATTGAACTTGCTGCTCCAGTAGCTCACATTTGGTTTGTAAGAGGTGTTCCGAGTAAGATGGGATTGTTACTTGATCTTTCAGTAAGACAACTTGAAAAGGTTATATACTATGAGGACTATATTGTTATTGACCCTGGAGATACTCCATTAAAGGAAAAGGATATTTTAACTGAAGAGGAATATAAGAAAAAGGTTGCAGAGTACGGACCAAGGTTCAAGGTTGGAATGGGTGCTGAAGCAATAAGAGAATTATTAAAGAATATCGATTTAGATAAAATTGCTTTGGAATTAAAGGAAAAAATTGAAACAGCCACATCAAATGGAATAAAAAGAAAACTCACAAAGAGATTGAAAGTTGTTGAGGCTTTTAAGAAATCAGGGAATCGTCCTGAATGGATGATACTTGATATTATTCCTGTTATACCACCAGAGTTAAGGCCCCTTGTTCCTCTTGATGGTGGCAGATTTGCTTCGTCAGATTTGAATGATCTTTACAGAAGAGTTATCAACAGAAACAACAGATTAAAAAGATTAATGGAACTAAAAGCACCGAGTGTAATTATCAGAAATGAAAAGAGAATGCTTCAGGAAGCTGTTGATACTCTCTTTGACAACACAAAGCGTTCAAAGGCTTTAAAAGCAGGAAGCAGAAGACCCCTCAAATCTCTCAGTGACATGATTAAGGGTAAACAAGGAAGATTCAGACAGAACCTTCTTGGTAAAAGAGTTGACTATTCAGGTAGATCTGTTATAGTTGTCGGACCAGAATTGAATATGAATCAATGCGGATTACCAAAAATGATGGCTTTGGAGTTATTCAAACCATTTGTGTTTAATAAGCTTGAAGAAAAGGGATATGTTACAACAATTAGACAAGCAAAAAGACTTGTTGAACAGGAAAAGGCAGAAGTATGGGATGCTTTGGAAGAAGTAATTCAAGAACATCCTGTACTTTTAAACAGAGCTCCAACACTTCACAGACTTGGTATTCAAGCCTTTGATCCAGTTTTAGTTGAAGGTAAGGCTATAAAACTACATCCTCTTGTATGTACTGCCTTTAATGCTGACTTTGATGGTGACCAGATGGCTGTTCATGTTCCTCTCTCCTATGAATCTCAGATAGAAGCAAGAGTACTTATGATGTCAGTTGGGAATTTACTTTCTCCAGCCAATGGAAAGCCAATAGTTGTTCCAACACAGGACATGGTTTTGGGTATATATTACCTGACTAAGAAAAAAAGTAATGCAAAGGGTGCAGGTAAAATTTTTGCTGATTCTGATGAGGTTATTTTTGCCTATCAGAGTGGAATAGTTGAAAAACATGCGCCTATTAAGGTCAAATTAAATGGAAAATTAGTTGAAACAACTGTTGGAAGAATACTTTTAAGTGAAATTGTTCCAAAAGATATTCCCTTTGAGATGATAAATAAGGAGTTTACTAAAAAAGAACTTGGTAAATTAATAGAGTATATTCATACAAAATATGGTAAAAGAGAAACAGTTTTATTTTTGAACAAAATAGAAAAATTAGGGTTTGAGACCGCTACACTTTCTGGTATATCTATCTGTATTGATGATATGCATATACCTTCAAAAAAGGCTGAATTAATAAGAGAAGCAGAAGCACAGGTTATGGAAGTACAGAGACAGTATGCAGAGGGTTTGATTACACAAGGTGAAAGATATAATAAAGTTATAGATATTTGGGCTAATGTAACAGAATTAGTTGCCGATGAAATGATGAAAGAACTCGGTGCTGAGGAAGGTAAAGAATTTACTCCAGAAGAACTCGCTGAAAGACGTTCTTTTAATAGTATATTTATGATGGCTGATTCAGGTGCCCGAGGTAGCATTGCTCAGATAAGACAGCTCGCTGGGATGAGAGGATTAATGGCAAAACCTTCAGGTGAGATTATTGAGACCCCAATTACAGCAAACTTTAGAGAAGGATTAACCCCTCTGCAATATTTTATCTCAACGCATGGTGCAAGAAAAGGGCTTGCTGACACCGCATTAAAGACTGCTAATGCTGGATATCTTACAAGAAGACTAGTTGATGTAGCTCAGGATATAATTCTTACAGAGACTGACTGTGGAACTAAAGACGGAATATATATTACTGCTTTGATAGAAGGTGGAGAGATAGTAATGCCTCTTGAGGATAGAATTTATGGGAGAACTATTGCTGAAGATATTAAAGATCCTCTAACAGGTGAAATTATAGTTAAGAGAAATATTTTGATAGACCAACCTTTAGCTAAAAAGATAGTTGATGCAGGAATAGATAGAGTAAAAATCCGTTCTGTTCTTACGTGCAGATCTAAATACGGAGTCTGCTCTAAGTGTTATGGAATGGACCTTGCCAGAGGAGAGCCCGTTGAAATAGGGGAAGCTATAGGAGTAATTGCAGCTCAATCAATCGGGGAGCCAGGCACACAGCTTACAATGAGAACCTTTCATATAGGTGGTGCGGCTACAAAAATAGTTGAGCAGGCTGTTTTAGAGGCAAAAGGTTCAGGTACAGTTAAATTTAATAATTTACACTATGTTGAAAGAAAGGATGGATCCTTGATTGTTCTTAACCGAAATGCACTAATAATAATTGTTGATTCATCAGGAAGAGAACGAGAAAAATACAATCTTGTCTATGGTGCTAAGCTTCTTGTTAAAGAAGGTTTTCAAGTTGAAGCTGGACAAAGATTAGCAGAATGGGATGCCTATACTACGCCCATCATTACCGAAATTGCTGGTAAAGTTGCACTTGGAGACCTTGTAGAGGGAGTCACTTTTAAAGAAGAGACAGATCCTACAACAGGTCTTTCCCATAAAATTATAATTGATTATCCAGCTACCTACAGACCAAGAGTAACAATAAAGGATTCAGAAGGAAAAACTGCAAAACTACCTACTGGTTCACCAGCAAGATATTTACTTCCTGCTGGAGCTATTCTAGTAGTTGACAAGGGTGATAAAGTTGAAGCAGGTGATATACTTGCAAAAATCCCAAGAGAGACCATAAAAACAAAGGATATTACTGGAGGTCTTCCAAGGGTTGCTGAACTATTTGAAGCAAGAAGACCGAAGGAAGCGGCTATTGTCAGTGAAATTGACGGAATAGTAGAACTAAAGGGTGTGCAGAAAGGCTCAAGAGTAATAGTTGTTAGAGGAGTTGATGAAACAAGAGAATATATTATTCCAAAGGGTAAACATGTTATTGTTCACGACGGAGATTGGGTGAAAGCAGGAGAACCATTAATTGATGGCTCTATTAATCCTCATAGTATTTTAGATATCTTAGGACCAACTGAACTTCAGAGATATTTAGTCGATGAAATTCAGAAGGTTTATAGACTTCAGGGTGTTTCTATTCATGACAAACATATAGAAGTTATAGTCAGGCAGATGATGAAAAAGGTTAGAATTGAAGATCCTGGAGATACCTCTTTTCTTATAGGAGATGAAGTTGAAAGAACCCTATTCATTGAAGAAAATGAAAGGGTTGTCTCGCAGGGAGGCAAGCCTGCTCAGGGTAAACCTTTATTATTAGGAATTACAAAGGCTGCGCTTTCAACAGAATCATGGGTATCATCAGCTTCTTTCCAGGAGACCACCAGAGTTTTAACTGATGCAGCCATAGAGGGTAAGATAGATGATTTAAGAGGACTAAAAGAGAATGTTATAATGGGAAGAATTATCCCTGCAGGAACAGGCTCTCCTCTTTATAAGGATACTCTGATTAAGGGAGAATTTTATAAGATGCAGATAGAACATTCTGTAGAAGAAATAACAGAGTGATTTGCTTTCAGGAAAAGAAAATAAAGATAAGCCTATTCCTAAATTCGTTGTAGACGTAATGCTGGGAAGCCTGAGCCGATGGCTCAGGCTTTTTGGTTTTGATACCTTTTACAGAAACGATCTGACTGATAAAGACCTCATTAAGATTTCTCTTCAGGATAGAAGAATATTATTAACTAAAGACAATGCTCTGGCAAAATCAAAGATTCTTAAAAATGTTCTTTTGATTAGTTCCGAAAAATTAGAACTTCAGCTTAAAGAAGTTTTGACATATTTGAGGAAAAATAAAATTGAGATATTGATTCTTCCTCCAAGATGTCCTTTATGTAATGGAGAAATGACACCAGTACAGAGGGAGGAAGTAATTACAGAAGTCCCTGATTATATTTCAATGACTACGAACCAATTTTTAAAATGCAAAGCCTGTGGAAAAATTTACTGGCATGGAAGTCATAAAGAAAAAATTGAATATCTAAAAAACAAGATACTGAAAGATTTAGAAATTAAGGATTCCTTATAAATTCGCCGCTTTTCCCTCCAGATTTATAAAGAAGTTTTATTCCTTCGATAATCATTTCCTTATCTACTGCTTTGCACATATCATATATAGTGAGTGCTGTAACTGCCGTTGCAGTCAATGCCTCCATTTCAACGCCTGTTTGAGCTGAGGTTTTTACCTTTGAAACTATTTTAACCTGTGAGTTTTCTAAATCAGGTTCAATTTCAATTTCTACTGAAGTTATCGGTAAAGGATGGCAAAGTGGAATCAGATGAGGAGTCATTTTAGCAGCCATTATTCCAGATAAACGAGCAACTTGAAAGACATCTCCTTTTGAAATTTCTTTTTTTATAATCATTTTTAAAGTTTCTGCTTTCATTTTGACAAAACCTTCAGTAACAGCTACTCTATTTGTTACATGTTTTTCTGTAACATCAACCATTTTTGCTCTTCCTTTTTCGTCAAAGTGAGTAAACATCTCTTTTCCCTTAAATATTTTTCTATCGTTCTTGGTCAGTTGGTCTAATCAAAAGTTCACTCACAGAAACATTTGTGGGTTGACAGGCTGCATAATATATTGCTTCTGCTATATCTTCAGGAGTTAAAGAATTCATCTGTTTTCTGTGTTTTATCCAATCTTCAGGCATATTTTCTCCCCAGTCTGTTTTTACAACTCCAGGTTCAATAACAGTAACACGGATATTATGTTTTATTAACTCTTTCCGAATTGATTCTGAAAAACCAATTACAGCCCACTTTGTAGCACAATAGACAGACCATCCCGGAATTCCTACTTTTCCAGCCACTGAAGAAATATTTATAATATGCCCACTTTTCTGCTGTATCATCATTTTTACTGCTAAATGGGTAAGATGAATAAGCCCTGTAAGGTTTAAATCAATGATTTCTTTCCATTCATTATAATCGCCATTTTCAATATAATTAAAAATTCCCCTTCCAGCATTATTGATAAGTATATCAAGTTTTTGAAAATTATTTCTGAAAATTTCAAAGGCTTTTTCAACTTCTGTTGGCCTAGAAATATCAGCTTTTGCAAAAATAACTTTAACTTTATATTGGTTTTGTAATGTTTCAGATATTTCCTTTAATGCTAATTCAGATCTTGATATTAACATTAAATGAGAGCCTTCTTTTGCAAACTTTTTAGCCGTAGCAAGACCTATTCCCTTCGAGGCTCCAGTAATTATTGTTACTTTGTCCTTAATGTCAAACATTTTTAATTCTTTATTCTTTTTGTCTCTTTTACTTTTTTAATTGTTTTGTTTTTAGAAACTTTCACTGAATTCTTTTTCTTAGAAGTCTTCTTTTCCTGATATAAATCCTCCTTTGAAGGAGTAAATTTATCCTTCGGAGGAATTTTAATTTTTGTCCCAGATTTTAGATTTGTGAAAATTTCGATTCCATTCATTTCATATAAAACTAAAGAGGATAGTTTTGTTTTTTTAGCAATTTTATATATTGTATCACCCTTTTGAGTAATGTAAGTGTCATAACTAAATCTTTCTTCAGGAGGTATTTTGTCAAATTTTGCCAAAAAAGTATCCTTTTTACCAGCAGGAATTCTTATCATATATTCCCTTACATTTATTGGAGTAGCCCATCTTTTTAGCTCAGGATTCAGTTCTTTTATTGTATTTGAATCAGTCTCAGCACATTTAGCAATTATATCAATGTCAGTTGGAGATGGTATTATTACTTCGTCATATTCCATTGGTTCGTGTTCTCTGAGATTTTCAAAACCAAAATTTTCAGGTTGTTTTGCAATTGTTATTGCAGCAATATATTTAGGAACATAATCCTTTGTTTCTCTTGGTAAGTATCTTGTCCCCAAAAGATTCCAATAATCATTCTCTCCAAATTTATTAATAGCCCTGGAAACCCTTCCCTCACCAGCATTATATGCTGCAAGAGCTAAAGACCAGTCACCAAACATTTTGTAAAGATCTCTTAAATATTTAGCAGCAGCTTCAGTTGATTTAATTGGATCCTTTCTTTCATCTCTCCACCAGTCTATTACTAATCCATATCTTCTACCAGTGCTTTCAATAAACTGCCAAGGTCCAACTGCTTTTGCAGGTGAACGGGCATTAACATTAAATCCGCTTTCTATTAACGGTAGATAAACCAAATCTTCAGGAAGTCCCTTTTCAATTAAAATTTCCTTCATTTTTTCTATATATTTTGTAGAACGAGAAAGCCAGATTGAAAATCTTTCTTTTAGTTTCTCGGAAAATAGATTAATTTTCTTTTCGATTAGATTTAGAAAATTTTCATTTTTTTCAGACAATAATTTGAAGTTATCGCTTACTGAGAAAATTATCTCTGTTTTATCATCTTGTTTTAATATTTTATGTGGCTCTTCTGAGTAAGTTACAGAGTAAGTTGTAAAAATTAGAAATAATAAGATAAGAGCAAATTTTTTCATCTTTATTTTATAACCTAAAAGCCCTTTAATTTTCAAGAGAACGAAAATTCTTCAGTAAATAATTTTTCTGAAATTGCTCAATCAATTAGAAAAGTTGTAGAATTTAAAATTAAAGTATTGCGTAGGAGGAATCATTATGGTAATGTTAGGTGTAAATGTTGATCATGTAGCAACAGTAAGACAGGCAAGAAAAACCTTTGACCCTGACCCAGTAATGGCTGCTACATTGGCAATCCTTGGTGGAGCAGATGGTATTACAATTCACTTAAGAGAGGACAGAAGACACATTCAAGACAGGGACCTAAGATTGCTAAGAGAAATGGTCCCCTGTGAACTTAACTTAGAGATGGCTGCCACTGAAGAGATGATAAATATAGCAATTGCCACAAAACCTGATATGGTAACTTTGGTGCCTGAAAAAAGAGAAGAATTAACTACAGAGGGAGGTTTAAATGTAATTGAGATTAAGGATCATCTTAGAGAGGCAATAAAAAAAATTAAAGATGCTGGAATTTTAGTAAGCCTTTTTATAAATCCCTCGAGAATTGATATAGAATGTTCAAAGGAAATCGGAGCAGATATGGTTGAGATTCATACAGGATATTATTCAGAAACAAGAGGAGAAGCTCAAAAAAGAGAACTTATTAGAATTAAAGATGCTGTCTCTTTTTCATTGAGTCTTGGGCTTAAAACTAATGTAGGACATGGGCTTAACTATTATAACGTAAAACCAATTGCCTCAATCAAAGGATTAAGAGCTTTGTATATAGGACACAGCATTATATCTCGTGCAGTTTTAGTTGGTATAGAAAGAGCTGTAAGAGAAATGAAAGAAATTATCAAAGAGGCAGAAAACATTGTTTAATGTAGATTTAGTTTACAGTTCTCTTTCTGACTATCTTTATGAAATAAAGGAACTTATTCAGTTTGAAGCTGAATGGAGATGGATTGTTGCTGAAGTAGCGAAAGTAAACATTGACAGAAATAATCGATGTTGGATTGAGTTGGTTGAAAAGAAAGATGACATAATTGTCGCTCAATCATCGGCAGTTGTATGGGAAAGTAATATTGAGACAGTTTATAACTTTCATATTAAAACCGGATTAGAACTTCAGGCAGGGATTAAAATTTTATTTTATGGTAAAGCCACTTTTCATGAAAGATATGGATTTAGAATTCAAATAAATCAGATTGATCCTTCCTACACTCTTGGAGAAATGGCTTTAAGAAAAAAAGAAATTCTCGAGAGACTTGCAAAGGAAGGATTAATTGACAAAAATAAATTACTTCCTATGCCAAAAATTATACAGAGAATAGCTGTTGTATCAAGCCAATCAGCTGCAGGATATGAGGATTTTCTTAAAATACTAAAGGAGAATTATTCAGGTTATAAATTTCACATACATTTTTTTGATGTTTTTGTTCAAGGTGATTTAGCATTACCGTCTATTGTAAATGCTTTAAAGAAATGTGCTGAAAATTTTAGTAAATTTGATGCTGTTGTAATTATTAGAGGTGGGGGTGCAGTTGTTGACTTACAGTGTTTTAATGAATATGAGATTGCAAAGGCGATTGCTCTTATGCCAATACCTGTTTTAACAGGAATAGGACATACAAGAGATGAAACTGTAGCAGATTATGTAGCCCATAGAAAATTTAAAACTCCCTCTGAGGTTGCCAAATTTATTCTTGATTTAGCAAGTTTTTTTGAGGTAGAAATTGAAAATTTAGTTAAATCAATCTATCACAAAGCAGAGATAATATTAAAGGAAGAAAAATCAAAAACAAAAAATTATGAAGAAAAATTAAAAAAAGCTGTGGAAAGTCTTTTGAAGGAGATAAATTCACATATTAAACTTTCATTAAATAAATTGGGAACAAAAGTTTTCAGTAAGATTAATGCTGAAAGGGACAAAATTTCTATTGCTAAACATTTATTTCAAAAGAATACAAATCTTTGCATTAATAAAGAGGCTATTAGAATTAATTATTCCTACAACAAAGTTATTTCAAGGACATCTAAATTTTTTGTAAGAGCAAATTCTGAGCTAAAATCTAACCTCAATGCCTTATCTCATAAATCAAAGAGTACTATTTTATTAAATAGTATGAAACTTTCAGGATATGACGATAAATTAAGAATTTTAAGCCCTGAAAATATACTCAAAAGAGGATACAGTATAACTTATTTAAATGGAAAAGTTTTGAAGGATTCAAAGGATGTAACTATTGGAGATAAATTGGAAATTAAACTTTACAAAGGTAAAATATTAAGTGAAGTGCAAAAAAAGGAGGATAAAGATGGAGAATCTAAGTTATTCTAAGGCAATTAAAGAAATTGAAGAAATACTAAAATACATAGAATCACAGGAGGTAGATGTAGATATTCTTGTTGAGAAGGTAAAAAGAGCAACAGAACTGATTCGTTTTTGTAAAAATAAATTAAGAACAGCAGAGGAGGAACTTCATAAAACTTTAAATGAACTTGAAGAAATTCCATCTTCAGAGGAAGAGGAGCCCTTTTGATGAGAAATTGGAAAAATAATGTTTTTTTTGTTCTCGTTGAACCAAAGAAAAGCGGAAACATTGGTTCTTCTGCAAGAGCAATAAAAAATATGGGGTTCACCAATCTTTGCCTTATTAATCCAGCTAGTATTACTGAAGAAGCAAGATGGCTGGCATGGAGAAGTGAAGATGTTTTAGAAAAAGCACAAATTTTTCACCAATTAGAGGAAGCTTTAAAGGATAAATCCCTTGTGGTGGGTACTACTCGAAGAAGGGGTTCAAAAAGAGGAGCAATATTAGATGTAAGATATGGTGTAAGGAGAATCTATGAGATAGCCCAAGAAAACAAAGTTGCAATTCTCTTTGGTAGAGAAGATAAATGTTTGTTTAATGAGGAAGTTGAAAAATGTGGATATTTAATAACCATTCCTACCGATGAACTTCAGCCGTCTTTAAATTTAAGTCAGGCAGTTTTAATAGTAGCCTATGAACTTATGCGACAGGAAGAAAAAAGGGATTACCCTATGGAAAGACAGTTTTATATCTCCCAAGATGAGTTAGAGAAACTATATGAAAGACTTTATGTAATCTTAAAAAAAACAGGATATATTCCCGAGAACATAGAAATTGAGAGGAGAATAATCAATAATTTTAGACATCTTTTTGGAAGAACAGGGCTTACTTTTTGGGAGTTGAAGCTTTTGCATGGATTGCTAAGTCATATTGAAGAGATTTATTCAAAAAAGGCATGAAAGACTCTATAATTCCAACTTCATAATTAAAGCATCTTCTTTTGGTAAAAGATAATAGTTTTTCCGTAAATTACAAATTTTAAAACCAAATTTTTTATAAAGATTTATAGCTGGTAAATTTGATACTCTAACCTCTAAATAACAAGTTTTTACTTTATTTTTTAACTTTTCAAGGATATAAGTTACTAAATTAGCTGCAATACCTTGTTTCCGAAAAGATAATTTCACAGCAATTGAGAGGATTTCAGCTTCATCAAGAACT
>Ga0308401_1000204_pt1 | contig 17577 bp, 13 predicted proteins | sample HotsprSampleOSM1_FD_203472 | JGI IMG/M metagenome (GOLD analysis project Ga0308401, IMG submission 203472) | Hot spring phototrophic mat microbial communities from Octopus Spring, Yellowstone National Park, Wyoming, United States - 20060913_OS-M1 ...
GATCAAGTAGTTCAGCTCGTCGGCGCTGAAGTCAAGCTCCTTGAGAAAGTCGCGTTGGTAGAGGTTAGGCAACATCAGTCTGAGGGACGGGCAGGGATTGGGCTTGCTTGCTGGCCAGCCACTTCCGAACCGTCGCGCCCAATTGGGCGAGCGGCGCGCGCACGATGGTCGTCTGAGGCAGAGCGTTGAGGAAGACCGCCCCGTAGCTCTTGGTCAACACGCGGCGGTCGAAGATCACCACAACGCCGTAGTCGCTCTTGCTGCGGATCAGCCGGCCAAAGCCCTGGCGAAACCGCAGGACGGTCTCCGGCACGGAGAACTGGTTGAAAGGGTCATCGAAGGTCTCGCTGCGCGCCGCGAAGATCGGGTCGCTGGGCACATCGAAGGGCAGTTTGCAGATCGCCAGCGCGCTCAGCTTCTCGCCTTGGATGTCCACCCCTTCCCAGAAGCTGCGCGTGCCCAGCATCACAGCGCGGTCGGCGCTGCGAAAGTTATCTATCATGGCGCGGCGCGAAAGGCCGCTGCCCTGCTCGAACACGTGGATGCCATCGCGCAGCAGCGCCGGCCCAAGCGCCCGCGCCGCAGCGCGCAGCCCAGAGTAGCTGGTGAATAAGGCCAGGCCGCGCCCTTCCGAAGCGCGGAAGAGCGCGATCAACCCCTGCTCCAGCGCCTGCTGATAGCCTGGTTGGCCTGGCTCCGGGATGTCAGTGACCAGGTAGAGCAGCGTGGACGATCGGTAATCGAACGGCGAACCGAGCGCCAGCGTATCGGCGTCGAAGGCGTGCAGCCGCTCTTTGACGTACTCAAAGCTGGGCTGCCCGTCGCCGTTGGCGGTTGCCGTGCGCAAGGTCGCCGAGGTCAGCACCACGGCTTTCTTCTTGTCCCAGAGGTGCGTCTTCAACAGCGCGCCGACGTGCAGTGGGGCTGCGTTGAGCGTCAGGCGCGGCGGGCGGTTGAGCTGGCGGCTGTCCTCCACCTCCACCCAGCAGATGCGCTCATCCGCAGACCCAAAGATAAACGCCTTCAGTTGTGCCTCACTTTCCTCCAGAAAGCGCACGCCCCCGGCCAGCCGGCCGATGAAAGCGTCAAAATCCGCGCCAACCTCGGCGTAGTCGTTGACGATCTTGAGGATGTCCCTCAGGTAATTGATCAGGCTCTTGATTTCGCTCAGCAGCGCTTCGCAGGCAAGCTCCACGCGCGACCAGCCCGGGCCGTTGCGCAGCGCGCGAGTCAGGCGCACCCGCCGCGCGTAATCCGCCGAATCGTCGCTCGGCTGGTCGGCGATAAAGGCCGCCAGTTCATCGAAGAATACCTTGGTTTGCTGCTGCGCCGCGTTCACCGTCTGGCTGGCCAAGTCGCAGCGGTAGAGCAATGCCGACCGCTGTTCGACGAGGAGCGCGTTGGCCTTGCCGGCAAGCTCGCCCAGCAGGCCGCCTTGTTGGCGCTGGCGGTTGGCGAGGTCGCCGAGCATTCGCTGCATTTCATCCCGATCAATGCGATAGGTGAGCGCCTCGGTGGCTGCCGCCTCCAGGTGGTGTGCTTCGTCCACGATTAAATAGTCGTATTCCGGCAGCGCGTTGTTCTCCACCATGATGTCGGACATGAGCAAGGCGTGATTGACGATCACCACGTGGGCGCTCTCGGCCAGCCGGCGGGCCTGGTAGAAGAAGCATTCGGTCGCGCTGCACGTGTTGATGTTGCACATCGGGTTCTGGGCCGAGAGGTGCTGGAAGATGGCCCGCTCAGCCGGCGAGGGGATGAACAGCTCATCGGCGTCGCCGGTCAGCGTGTTGGGCAGCCAAAGCAGAATCCTGGCCATCAAGCGCACCTCATCGGGCGTGCGCGGCCCGTTCCGACGCCATTCAGCGAAGCGCGTTGGGCATAAATAACGCGCCTTGCCCTTCATCACCGCTGCCCGTCCCGACTGATTCAGAATATCCACGACGGTGGGTACGTCCTTCTCGGCCAATTGCTCCTGGAGGTTGATCGTGTTGGTGCTGATCACCACGCGCCGGTTGTTCTGGATCGCCCACTGCATGGCAGGGATGAGGTAGGCCAGCGACTTGCCGACGCCCGTGCCGGCTTCGATCAGGGTCATCCCTTCCTCGTTGAAGGTGGACGCGACCTTGCGCAGCATCGTCATCTGCTGGGGGCGCATCTCATAGCCGGGGAAGCGCGCAGCGAATGGGCCGCCTTCGTCCAGCAGCTTCGCAAGCTGCTCGACGTCCAGCGGCGTGATAGTTGCTTTCGGCGCCAGCTTCTCCTCACGTAGGCGCGCCTGATGGGCAGCCTGGCGCTGGAGCGCGGTCTGGCCGGATGCCCCCACGGTGAGCTTTCGGCGCAGCGCCGCGCCGATGCTGGTGTTGAAGCGGCCAAGCGCCTGTTGCGCCTCGATGTCGCGCCAGAACTCCGCCAGCGCCCAATTGCCCCGCCTGGCGAGTTCGCCGATCTCGCGGACGACCTCCGGGGGCAGGTCCATGGCGCGCTCGAACAGTTTGAGGTAGAGCTGATGCGCAGTCCGCGCGTCGGCCAGGGCGCGATGGGACTCCGGCAGGTGGATGCCCAATGTCAGCGCCAGCGCGCCCAACGAGTAGCGACCGGCATGCGGTACCAACAGGCTGGCCAGCTCGAAGGTGTCCATTGCGGGGTTCCTCGCAAAAGGCGGCGGCGCGCTTAGGCTGCGAAAGAATCCCAGATCGAAGGAGATGTTGTGTCCAATGATCAGCGCGTCTCCAATGACCCGCTGTGCCTCGCCTAACGCCTTCCACAGGGGGATGCCTTCGCGCTGCACCATCGCATCTGTAATGCCGGTCAACTCGGTGATCCGTGGCGGGATGGGCATGTGCGGATCAACAAGGCTGCTCCATTCTTCCAGGATCTGCTCGCCGCGAAAGCGCACGATGCCGATCTCTAGGATGCGGTCGCGTTCTGGATCAACCCCGGTGGTCTCGATATCGAGCGAGACAAGCGTTCGCATGAGCGTGAGATTGTAGCGTATGCCCTTGCTGAGGGATGCATCTTCGGGCCCGATAGAAAAGGCGTATGCCCAACGACGCAGCCTTTCATCCCGAATTGGACCACTTCCCCAAGGTTCTAATCGCGCTACACTGTGGTTCATGCCTCTGTCTGTCGATCAACTGCGCGCGTTGTGGTCGGCCGGTGGGTATGTCGCCAATGGTTGGTGTTCCATCCCCAGCAGTTGGAGCGCCGAGCTCATGGCGCGCGCCGGCTGGGATAGCGTGACGCTCGACCTCCAGCATGGCCTATTGGATTACGGGCATGCTGTGCCCATGCTCCAGGCCATCGGTGCTGCCGGCGCGCTGCCGCTGGCACGCGTGCCGTGGAATGAGCCGGGCATCATCATGAAAATGCTCGACGCCGGCGCGCTCGGCATCATCTGCCCGATGGTGAACACGCGCGCGGAATGCGAGCGGTTTGTCGGCGCGTGCTATTACGCGCCGCGCGGCTACCGCAGCTATGGCCCGACGCGCGCTCGCGCGGCCTTCGAGAGCGACTACGAGTCCTCAATCGCGCCAAATGTGCTGACCTTCGCCATGGTCGAGACCGCCGAGGCGTTGGCCAACGTCGAGGCCATCGTCAGCGTGCCCGGCTTAAGTGGCGTGTACGTCGGCCCAGCCGACCTGAGCCTGAGCATGGGCAGCCCGGAGCGCAGCGACCCGACTGCACCAGCGGTGGTTGCCGCGCTGGATGCGATCCTGGCCGCTTGTCGAAAGCATAACGTGATCGCCGGCATACACTGCGCCTCGGCTGCCTATGCGCGCAGCATGGTTGCCAAGGGCTTTCAGTTCGTCACCGTCGCTTCGGACAGCGCCCTGCTGGCCGGCGCCGCGGCCTCGGTCGTGCGCGCCCTTCGCGGGGGCGCTCAGCCCGAGCAGTCAACCGGCATCTACTGAGATATGTTCACGCTCTGGTTTGACGCACCGCCGCCACCCTCGTGCTTGCCTTTGCTCGAAGGTGTGAAGGTGCTTGGGCCATCTCCCGATCTCGAGGGGATCGCGGAAGCTGAGGCGTTCATCTGTCCCGGCAACGTGCGCTACGACGGCGCGCGCATGGACCTTGCGCCCAAGCTGCGCGTGATCGCCCGGCTTGGGGTTGGCTATGAGAACATAGACGTCGCCGCAGCCAGCGCGCGCCGCATCCCCGTGGTCTATGCGCCCGATGCGCCGACGATCAGCACCGCCGAGCACACTTGGGCGCTGATCTTGGCGGTGGCGAAGAAGGTGGTCGCCGCAGACCGAACGCTGCGGGGGGCTGGTTGGCATGATTGGTTTCGGCTCGAGGGGCCGGGGCTGGAGTTGGCCGGGCGCACGCTGGGCCTGGTGGGCCTGGGTCGGATCGGCAGCCGCGTCGCGCAATTTGCGCGCGCGTTCGAGATGCGCGTGCTGGCCTTTGACCCTTACGTGAGCGAGGCGCACGCACGCGCGCTGGGCGTCGAGCTCGCCTCGTCCCTCGAGGCGTTGTTGTGCGAGGCCGACATCGTCTCGCTGCACGCGCCGGCCACCGACGAGACGCGCCGCATGATGGACGCGCGCCGCTTCGCTCAAATGAAGCAGGGTGCTATCTTCATCAACGTCTCGCGCGGGGCGCTGGTGGACGAAACAGCGCTCGCGGAGGCCCTGCGCCGGGGGCATTTGGCCGGCGCGGGGCTGGATGTCTTCGCCGATGAGCCGATCTCGCCCTCCCACCCGCTGTTGGCCTTCGATACCGTAGTCGCCTCGCCCCACATCGCAAGCTATACGGTGGCTGGCCATCACCGCATCTGGGAGACGACCCTGCGCCAAGCCCTGCAGGTGTTGCGGGGCGAGCGCCCACCGCACCTCCTCAACCCAGAGGTCTGGGAGACGCGACGACGGTAGCGATCAGTTCGCCGCCTGACGGTTGGCCTGCTTCATCGCGCTGGCCAGCCAGTCGTATGCCTCAACCCAGGCCTGTTTCACCTCCGGCGTGAACTCCCCATCGAGCACCTGTTCCAGCGCCCAGATCAACGCCGCGCCGAAGGTGTTGTAATCAGCCGGCGAGACGCCGTAGCGATAGTGGCGCTCGCCCAGGGAGCGCACGGCCTCCGCGATGGCCTCTGGCCGATCCAGGCCGCGCACGGCCAACCCGATCACCGTCATGAGCATGAGCGCCTGCTTCTTCATGTCGCCCTTGAACAGGGCGCGCAGGCCAGGGTCGATCTCAAACAGCCGGGTGTAGAAGAGGTCGCCGACCTGTTGAGCGATGGGGTCAATTTTGTCGAACGTCTTTTGCACGAGAGCTATCTGCTGTGCGTCCATAGGCGTATGCCTAGCGTACGCACGGGACATGACGCCGGCCTCCGGCAGGCGACCAGTTGTTCGGCTGGCCGAGCGGCCAGCATTGGGGGTGCTCACCAGTAAGGGCGACCGCTCGCGGGCTGCTCACTGGCGAAAGTCTGTCTATGGCGGGCCAACGGCGCTGCCGTCAGCCCAACTTAGGTTCTGCCCCCAGCCATTAGCGCGCCCCAGCGCTTGTTCAGCGCAGCATTTCGGACAACCAGTGATCGACGTCCTCGAGCGCTGCTTCATCTATCTGATGAGCGATCGGGTATTCGTGGTATGTCACCGCCGCGCCGAGCGCGGTGAACAGGTCACGCGCAGCGCGCCCTTGGCTCACCGGCACGACCTGGTCTAGCGCGCCATGCGCGATCAACACGCGCTTGCTGTTTAGCTTGACGCCGGGCGGCACAACTGCATCGGGCACAAAGCCGCTTATCAACGCTGCGCCGGCGATCAGCGCTGGCCGATGCATGAGCACAGCAGCGCTCATGGTAGCGCCTTGGCTGAAGCCAAAGAGCAGCGTGCGCTCCGGCGCGCCGCCATAAGCATCTATTGCTTCGGCCACGAACTGCGCCGCCGGCTCGACAGCGCTCAGGATGTCATCAGGCCGAACAAAAAGGCCATGCTCGTCCCAGATGAGCGAGAACCAGGCGAAGCCCCCAATGCTCAGCGCCAGCGGCGCGCGGGCGCTCACGATGTTAAAGCGCGGATCGAGATACGACGACAGTCCCATCAGATCATCCTCGTTGCTGCCATAACCGTGAAAGAGGATGAGTAGTGGCGTTGGGCCGACAGCCGTTGGCTGACGCGCAGGGCGAACGCGATGAATCAGCGAGAGTTGCGGGAAATCGTTGGCCATCTTTACCAGACGCCAATGTTACCGGTTGTGTCCGTGCGGCGAATGGTGATAGAGTAACGCACAATGAGCGTGACCACCCGTGTGAGCGAACGCGAAGCGAGTTGGCCAGACGCCGGCGGCAAGTTCGGCCCTTATGGCGGGCGCTTCGTGCCGGAGACGTTGATGCCAGTGTTGGATGAGGTGATAGAAGCCTACGAAGAGCTACGCGCCGATCCAAGCTTTCGCGCTGAGTATGAGCATTTGCTCAAAACCTACGTTGGCCGGCCTTCGCCGCTCAGCCACGCCCAACGGCTGAGCGCGCATTTGGGCGGCGCGCAGATTTACCTGAAGCGCGAAGACCTGTTGCACACCGGTGCACACAAGATCAACAACGCGCTGGGGCAGGCCCTGTTGGCTCGGCGGATGGGCAAACGTCGAGTGATCGCCGAGACCGGGGCCGGCCAACACGGCGTGGCCACAGCCACGGCCTGCGCGCTGCTTGGTCTGGAGTGCGTGATTTACATGGGCGCGGTGGACATGGCCCGCCAGTCGCCAAACGTCTTTCGCATGCGGCTGCTGGGCGCCGAAGTGCGCAGCGTGGAGAGCGGCAGCCGGACGTTAAAAGACGCTGTGAACGAGGCGATCCGTGATTGGGTCTCGCATCCACACGACACGTATTACATCATCGGCAGCGCGCTGGGGCCGCACCCCTATCCACTGATGTGCCGCGACTTTCAAAGCGTGATCGGCAGAGAGGCACGCCAGCAGATCCTCGAACAAGCCGGTCGCTTGCCTGATGAGGTGATCGCCTGCGTCGGCGGCGGCAGCAATGCAATTGGCATCTTCTATGGCTTCCTCAACGATGATGTAAAGCTGGTCGGCGTAGAAGCCGGCGGGCACGGGATAGAAAGCGGAGCGCACGCCGCGCGCTTCGCCGCGGCGTTACACGGCGACATCGCGGGGCGCGTCGGCGTCTTCCAAGGGATGAAGACGCTGGTCCTCCAAAACGCCGACGGACAAATCGCCGAGACGCACTCCATATCTGCCGGCCTGGACTATGCCGGCGTCGGCCCGGAGCATGTCTGGTTGCGCGATCAGGGGCGCGCAGAGTACACCTACGCCACCGATGCGGAGGCGCTGGCAGCGTTTCACGCGCTCTGCCGCTTCGAGGGCATCATCCCCGCCCTGGAGTCCGCGCACGCGCTCGCCGAGGCGATCAAGCGCGCGCCGCGCTACCCACGCGAGGCGATCCTGTTGGTGAACCTGAGCGGGCGAGGGGATAAAGACTTGAATACGGTGATGTCGCAGATGGGCGCGGCGGAATAGCTATTTGCCGCAGAAGTGCAGCTCACCCCAGTCTTGCACCCGCCCATCGTGCAAGGTGGCGAATAGCCCGATCTTGTAACCGCCTGGCGGCCAGTGCCGGCGGTTGATCCGAAAGTCATCCATCTTGAAGGGCACCTGCTGGCGCAGCCCGCGCGTCCCCATCCCGCATTCGTCGCCGCTGGGGTCAATGCGCAACTCCAACGATTTGATCCCGTAGATGTGCCAGCGGATCACCAGCTCATCGGGGTCTGGGCTGGCGTTGGGCACGAATTCAAAGGGCACAGGCGTGCAAAAGGTGTAGTCGGGCACGTTGTTGAGGCGAGCCGCCCAGTATGGATTTGACGGGTCGCAGGGTGGCTCGCTCGGCGTGGGGGTCGGCTGTGGCGTCGGCGGCTCCGTAGCCGTCGGCGCGAGGGCGACCAGTGCGACGGTTGTCGGCGCAGCCGTCGGCAGAGGGGACGGCGGGACAATGCGCGCCAGGCCGGCCGACTCATTGGGCTGCACATACTGTCCGGCCACCCAAGCGACCTTATTCTCCACGCGGACCTGCCACCATTGGCCGTCTTCGCTTTTGCCGATGACCTCGGCGGATTGGCCCTGGGTCAGCCTGCCCAGCAGGGCATAGCTGGTGCTTGGGCCGGCGCGCAGGTTGACGAAGGCATTGGTCACCACCACCCCCGGCGTCGGGGTGGGCGCGGGCGTAGGCGTGGCAACCGCTGTCTCGGTGGGAAGGACGATCGCTGTGGCGGTCGGCGCGATGCTCGGCTCAGGCGTGGGCGAGGGCAAAGCAGCCAGTACAGGGTCGGTCGCCGCGACTGGTGGTTGGACGTTGATGACGACCGCATCCGAGCGCGCGACGACCCGGTCCTCTGCATCGCGCGCCTCCGCATATAGCACGTAGCGCCCGGCAGCCGGCGGCGTCCAGGATGTGCTGGCCTGGGCCTTGGCCGGCATAGGCAGCACAGCCAGCCGCTCACCGTTGACCCATACGAGGGCATTGACGAATTGCGCTCCGTCATATTCCAGCCGGATGACGCTCTCCTGGTTTGCAGTGAGCGCCGCTGCGTGAGCAGGCTCGACGATGCGCAGCGCAGGCGGCTGCGTTTCGGGTGCTGCGCCGCAACCTGTGGCTAAGACGGCCAGCGCGACAAAGCCGTGCACCCAGCGAACGACCCTCATGGAGCCAAGATTCTAGCCGTTTATTTGGAGCACGTTTACAGTCAAGGTGATCTCAGTAAAGCGCAGCCTCGGCCGGCAGCCGCTTTGCGGCGAGCAGCGTGGCAAAGATTGGCAGGGGATGCTGTGCTCAGCATAAGAAAGTATCAACCGTTTGGCCTAGCTTTGGTCCCGCAGCCGGCGCACGAAATCATAGGCCGCCTGTGCTGGATCGGGCGCCGCGCCGGCAGCGCGGATCAGCGCGCTGGCGACGATCACGCCGTCGGCATATTGGCCAACCTCGCGCACGTGCTCCGGCTTGCTAATGCCAAAGCCGACCACGACCGGCTTATCGCCAGCCTGCGCCTTCACGCGCAGCACGTAGTCGCGCAGCCCTTCGGGCAGGCGGTCGCGCGCGCCGGTGACGCCAGCCACAGAGACGATGTAAATAAAGCCCGTGGCATGCTCCACGGCCAGTCGGATCCGCTCCATAGTGCTGGTGGGCGCGGTGAACTGAACCAGCGCCATCTGATGAGCGTTGCACGCTTGCTTGAGCGAAGCGTCTTCTTCAGGGGGCAGATCGGGCACGATCAACCCGTCTGCGCCGGCGCGCTGCCAGTCGGCGACGTAGCGGGCTTCGCCATAGGCGATAACTGGGTTGAGGTAGCCCATCGCCAGCAAAGGCTGCGTGACCCCGGAGGCGCGCGCCTGCGCCGCCAACGCGATGCAGCGGCTGACCGTCATGCCGCCCTCCAAGGCAACCTGGTTGGCGTGCTGGATCACCGGCCCATCAGCCAATGGATCGCTGAAGGGCACGCCCAGCTCTATCAGGTCGGCGCCGGCGCGGGCGATGGCCTGGATCACGCGCAACGAGGTCTCAGCATCGGGAAAGCCCAGCGACCAGTATGGCATCAGCGCTGGGCGGCCTTCGGCCCGCGCACGGGCAAACGCGCGCGCAATCTCGGCAAGTCCCATCCCGCTACGAATCAACGACTGGCCCGCCGAGCAAGTGATAGCGCCCGTTGAAGTAGAGCAGCGGCGCGTCATCGGGTCGCTGGACGGCAGCGGCCTGTACTGAGCCGATGAATATCGTGTGGTCGCCGGCGTCGAAGGCGCGCGCCACTGTGCAGTCCAAGTATGCGATTGCGTCATCCAGCACCGGCGCGCCGGTCGCCTCCGTGCGATAACGCACGCCCTGAAAGCGATCCTCGTTGTTATTCGGCTGACGGCCGGCAAAGCGATCTGAGAGATGCGCCATCTCCGGGGCGAGGAAGTTCACACAAAACACCCCACCGCGCGCGATCAGCGCATGGGTGCGCGACTGCTTGTAAACGCTGATAAATACCTCCGGCGGGTTGGCGCTGAGCGAGGAGAAGGCTGTGGCTGTCAGGCCGTGGATCGCGTCATCGGCGCGGGTGGTGATGATGGTCACGGTGCTGCCCCAGCGGCGCATCACCTGCTTAAATGTATCGGGAGAGAGCATGGTCATCCTTGACTGGGCGATGATACCCCGTTCAGTCCGGCCATTCGCCCAGTCGCACGCGCTCAACATGATAGCCGGCCTCGGCAAGGCGATGGATCACCTCCTGGCCGTGGTCTTCGTCGCGCACCTCCAGCACCAGCTCCAGGCCAGTGCGCGTGAGCGGCGCAAGCCACACCGCTCGGCGATGGATCACATCAATGATGTTGGCTCCACAGGCGGCGACGTGGTTGATCACCTGCGCGAGCTGGCCCGGTCGGTCGAGCACAGTCAGTTTGAGCACGATGATCCGCCCCTGCTGAACCATCACCTGCTCGATCACGCGCGCCAGGAGGTTGCTATCTATATTGCCGCCGCATAGCACGGCGCAGACTACGTCGTCTGGCTGGACGGCGACCTTGCCGGCCAGGAGCGCGGCGACGCCGGCAGCGCCGGCGCCTTCCACGACCAATCGGGCATATTGGGCGCAGTGGGCGATGCCGCGCGCGATCTCGTCATCGCTCACTTCAACCACGTCGTCCACCAAGGCTTGGATGTAGCCCAGGGTGAGTTCTCCGGGGCGCTTGACGGCGATGCCGTCGGCGATGGTGTGGGCTGAGGGCGCCGTAACCGCCTGGCCAGCGGCCAGCGAGGCGCGCACAGCCGCACAAGCGGCCGCCTGTACGCCGATGATGCGCACGCTGGGCTTCAGCGCCTTCACCGCGATGGCGATGCCGCTGATCAGCCCGCCGCCTCCAATCGGCACAAGCAGCGTGCTTAACTCCGGCAGCGCGGCCATGATCTCCAGACCGATCGTGCCCTGGCCGGCGATCACGAGCGGATCATCAAACGCGTGGACGAAGACCAACCCGCGCTCCGCTTGCTGCTGGCGAGCGAAGGCAACTGCGTCGTCAAACGTCGCGCCGTGCAAAACGACCTCGGCGCCGAAGTCGCGCGTGCTCACAACCTTGGTGAGCGGGGCAAATTCGGGCATGACGATCATCGCCGGCGCGCCGAAGATGCGCGCCGCCAGCGCCACGCCCTGAGCATGGTTGCCGGCGCTGGCGGTGATGACGCCTCGGCTGCGCTCCGCTTCGCTCAATTGGCTGATCTTGTTGTAGGCGCCGCGGATTTTGAACGAGCCGGCTCGCTGGAGCGATTCAGCCTTCACGTAGGTGCGCGCCCCAAGCATCCGCGTTAGGCGTAGCTCTGGCAACACCGGCGTGGGGATCAACTGATCGCGTAGGCGATGCTGTGCCGCATGGATGTCGGCCAACGTTACTGTCACCGGCGGCGTCATACGCATTGAAGTGTAATCCCTACTGCCACTGGCCGATGATTTAGAGCGCATATGCTTGACGTGACCGGTATTGAACGCAAGAAGGGTCACCGGTACTCCCGTCATCCCCGGTTACAGCGACGAATCGAGGCTCGCGGCTGATTGACGGCTGGGAGTGCCACGTGTGGATTACACAGGGTTAGGCATCAGTGACTTCGGAGGCTTGGTTAGGTGGGAGTTTAGATGCTTCGCTTGGCTAGAATGACAAGGGTGGGACAGAGCGCTGGTGATCTCCCGCGCCCTCCTTTTTGCTTTGTGGCAGCGAAGCATCTAAGCAGCTGCGTTGACCAGGGCCGCGCTGGCCCTGCGGTGCTTCAGTCGGGCGCGAGTTCAGATGCTTCGCTGTTGCGAAGAATGACAAAGGGGAGCCGCCTGGATGTGGCTCCGCGCGCTTTCGGTCAAGCAGCATTGCGCGTGAACGCACCTGGTGACAGGGCTGCTAATGCCTCCTCTCCTCTACGCAATACGCGCTATGCCTTGATCTTCCGATACAGCTCGGCGTTAAAGTCCGCCGACTGATGGCGGAAGTAGGTGTCGTAGAGGGCGGCGTAGTGGCCGCCGCGCGCCATGAGCGTCTCGTGGTTGCCCTCTTCGATGATCCGCCCGTGGTCGAGCACGATGATGCGGTCGGCCGCCTTGACCGTGGACAAGCGATGGGCGATCAACACCGACGTGCTGCCGGCCAAGATCAGGTCGAGCGCCGCCTGAATCTGGCGCTCAGTGAAGGGGTCAACGCTGGCCGTCGCCTCATCCAGGATAAAGATGGGCGGGCGCTGGGCCAGCACGCGGGCCAGGGCCACCAGTTGGCGCTGGCCCATCGAGAGGCGCTGGCCGCGCTCGCCGACGGGCGTGTGCAGACCGGCCGGCAGCGCATCCAACCACTCCCCGTCGCCGATCTGCCGCGCGATTGCTTCCACCTCGGCGTCGCTCAGCTCCGGCCGCGCGTAGCGGATGTTGTTCAGCACCGTGTCGTTGAACAGGAAGGGCACCTGGGAGACTATCCCGAGCTGCCGGCGGTAGGCGCTCAGGTCATAGCTGCGGATGTCGCGTCCGTCTATGAGGATTTCCCCATCCTGGAACTCGTAGAAGCGGGCGATCAGCTTGATGATGCTGCTCTTGCCGGCGCCGGTGTGTCCGACGAGGGCGACGCTCTCGCCCGGCGCGATGCGCAGCGAGAAGTCGCGCAGCACCTGCTGCTGCGCGTTGTAGCGAAAGTCCACCCGCCTGAACTCGATCTCCCCGCGCAGCCTGGTCGGGCGATGGCCCAGCGACGCGACCTGGCGGACAGACGGCTGGGCGTCTATTAAGGCGAAGATGCGCTCGCAAGCTGAGAGGCCGCCCTGGATTTGGCTCCAGAACGAGGCGATGTTGGTCAGCGGAAGCCAGAACTGCTCTAGGCTGATGATGAACAAGTACCAAGCGCCGACCGAGACGGCGCCGTCGAGCGCGGCGCGCCCGCCCAGATAAGCCATGATCGCAGTGCCTATCCCGCTCAGCGCGTTCAGCGTCGGGAAGACGTTGGAGAGGACAAAGCCGCGCCGCAGGTTGACCGCGTACGAGCGTTGGTTGATCTGCCGGAAGCGGTCGTAAATCGCCGCCTCCTGGCGGAAGCTCTTGGCCACGCGGATGCCGGCGACCGACTCCTGGATCGCGCTGTTGACCTCGGCGATCGCCCGAAAGCCGGTGCGCGTGACCATCCGCGCGATCTGGCGGAACGCCCAGCCCAGGAAGACCACGATCAGCGCCATGACCAGCAGAGCCAGCGTGAGCTGCCAGGAGATGGTGAACAAGGCGATGATCAACGCGATGATGATGGTGAACTGGCTGATCAGGTCGGAAAGCAGGAGGGTCACCTGCGAAAGCTCCTGCGTGTCGTTGGTGATGCGGGAGATGACCTTGCCGGATTGGTACTCGTCAAAGAAGGAGAGGTCGTGGCGGATGGTGGCGTTGAAGGCGTCCTCGCGCATCCGGCCGACCACATCGGCGATCAGCCGGACGGTGACTTGCCGGCGCAGGCGCTGGCAGAACCAACTCACTACGGAGAGCATCAACAGAACCAGGCACAGCGCCACGATGCCCTCCGGGCTGGGCTGCGCGCCCACGAGGTCAATCCCGCGCGCGATCAGCAGTGGACTGACCAGGCCGATCACGGTGACGGTGATCAGGAGGACGGCCAGCACGGCGAGCTGCCGGCGGAAGGGCGCGAAATACGCCGCCATGCGGCGCACCAGTTGCCGATCGCTATAGTGGCGGTCGTACTTCTCGGCAGCTAACCCCATGAACATCGCGCGCTCCTAATTAAGTGGGCGGTTGGCCATTTTCTAAAGCAATTGCCGGCTTGCGCCGCCGCTCCTCGGGCGCGAAGATCGCCCGATAGTCCGGCGATTGACGCAATAATTCCTCGTGCGAACCGCACGCCACGATCTGCCCCTGTTTGAGCACCACGATCAGGTCGGCCCAGCGGATCTGCGAGAGGCGGTGGGTGATGAGGAACGTTGTGCGGCCGCGCGCCACGCGAAACATTGCCTGTTGGATCAAATCCTCGGTGGCGCTGTCTATGGCGCTGGTGGAATCGTCCAGGATCAAGATGCGCGGGTCAGCCAAGAAGGCGCGCGCGATGGCAATGCGCTGGCGCTGGCCGCCGGAGAGCATCACGCCACGCTCGCCGACGATCGTGTTGTAGCCATCCTTGAAGGCAGTGATGAATTCGTGGGCCTGCGCGGCCTTGGCTGCCGCCTCGATCTCTTCCTGGGTCGCATCGGGGCAGCCGAACTTGATGTTCTCGGCGATGGTGCGCGAGAAGAGAAAGACATCCTGTTCGATGGTCGCGATCTGCCGGCGCAGCGCGTTGAGATCCCAATCGCGCACGTCCACGCCGTCCACACGCACGCTGCCGGCGTCCACGTCGTAGATGCGGTTGATCAGCTTGGTGAGGGTGGTCTTGCCCGCGCCGGTTTGCCCGACGATCGCCACGGTCTGGCCGGGCTTGACGCGCAGCGAGATGTTGCGCAGGGCCGGCTGTTCGCCTTTGTTATAACTGAAGGTGACGTTCTCGAAGACCACCTCACCTCGGATCGGCGCAGCGTAACCGCCCTTGTTCTCGTCCAGCAGCGTGGGCGCGTTCATCAGCTCCAGGATGCGCCGGGCGCTGGCGATGCCGGAGGCGACCTGCGGATAGGCGAACTGGGTGGCGAACGTCGGGAACTGTAGGAACATCAGCACCCCGTTGTAGGCCACGACGTCGCCCAGCGTGATCGTCCCTGCTTGATAGAGCAGCAGGCTGTGTAATAAGCCCAAGGCCATCGTCACGCCGAGCACGAGCGAGGGCAGGTAAAGCGACTCTATGTCTCCTTGTCGGACAAACGCAGCGCGCCAGGCGCTGACCGTGCGTTGAAAGCGCGCGGCTTCGCGGTCCTCCTGCGCTGCGGCCTTCACCGTCTCGACGCCCTCGATGGACTCGGCCAGCGTCGCGTTCATCTGGCCAAAGGCGCGCCGCACCTGCTCTGCAGCAGGGTTGAGCTTGCGCAAGTAGTAGGCTACGCTCACCGCGTATGCGACCAGGTACAACGCCGGCACGATCGCAAGCTGGGGATGGATGCGCGGCCCGACGATCAACGGGAAGATCAAGAACGCCCCCGACCCAACCACCAGGTTCACGCCGGGGTTCATCAGGAGGTTGATCTCGCGCACGTCGTTGGTGGCGCGGGCCATGATCTCGCCGATGGACTGGCGGTCGTGAAAGGCCATGCTCTTGCCGATCAGGCTGGTGTATAGCTCGTCGCGCGCGTCGCGCTCCAGGCGCTGGCCGATGATCTCTGAGGAGAAGTTGCGCCCTAACTGGAGGATGGCGCGAACGACCTGAGAGAGGACGATCAATATTGCGATCTGCCCCAGCGCTGCGAACGCGGGCGGCTGCGCGATCACCGCGTTGAAGGCCTGTCCTACGAGCACCGGCATGACCGCCGCGCCGCCGGCGTTGCCCAGCGCACCGATCAGGATGCCCAAGATGTAGATCTTGTAGCGCCAGATGTGCGAGAACAGCCAGCGAACCGGGCTGCGTTGATCTGAACGCCAAGCGCGCTCGACGGAGAACTCACTGATCGCAGAATGAGCGGGTAACGAAGCCGATGGCTGCACGATGTGCTGGTATTGTAAGGCAGCATGCTTAGGCTTGCCTGATTAGGATGCTTTCACCAAGCGGGGCGACCTTCCACTAAGCCGTGCTGCCGGCGAAGGCAGACCTATAAGAGAGTAGGGGACAGCACGCCTTCGCCTACCGTTTTGCCCGTGTCTATGAATGCCTCCGAACGCCGTGCTCGCTCTGCGTTCACTTGCCGCGCGGCGCGCCTCGGCGTTAGCCCTGCGCGCGAATCGCGCGGCCAACATGGGGGGCGAACTGCTTAAAGTTCTCCTCGAACTTGGCGGCCAGCGCGCGCGCCTTAAGGTCATAGTCGGCCGGATCCGCCCATGTCTCGCGCGGGCGAAGCACCTCCGCCGGCACGCCTGGGCAGCGCTCCGGCACATATACGCCGAACACCGGATCGGGATGAAAGGGCACGCCGCTCAACGAGCCATCCAGGGCTGCTGTCACCATCGCACGGGTGTAGGCGATCTTGATGCGCTGCCCAACCCCATACGGCCCACCGCTCCAGCCGGTGTTGATCAGCCAAACGGTGCACCGATGCCGTCTCAGGCGCTCGGCGAGCATCTCCGCATAGACCGTCGGAAAGTGCACCATGAACGGCGCGCCGAAGCAGGCGCTGAAGGTGGCCTGCGGTTCGCTGACCCCGCGCTCCGTGCCGGCCAGCTTGGCCGTGTAGCCGGTGAGGAAGTAGTAGATCGCCTGCTCCAGCGTGAGCCGGCTGATCGGCGGCAACACGCCGAAGGCATCGGCAGTGAGGAAGAAGATGTTGCGCGGGTGGCCGGCGATGCCCGTGCTGATGGCGTTGGGGATGAAATGAATCGGATAAGCGGCGCGGGTGTTCTCGGTGATCGCCTCGCTGTCCAGGTCAAGCTGGCGAGTATCTGGGTCCATCACCACGTTCTCCAGCACGGTGCCGAATTGGCTCAGCGTGGCGTAGATCTCCGGCTCAGCCTCTGGCGAGAGGCGGATCACCTTGGCGTAGCAGCCGCCCTCAAAGTTGAAGATGCCGCCCTCGCCCCAGCCGTGCTCATCGTCGCCCACCAGGGCGCGGCGATGATCGGCGGAGAGCGTGGTCTTGCCGGTGCCGCTGAGGCCGAAGAACAGCGCGGTATCGCCCGCTGGCCCGACGTTCGCTGCGCAGTGCATGGGGAAGACGCCTTGCAAGGGCAGCAGGTAGTTCATCACTGTGAACACGCTCTTCTTAATCTCGCCGGCGTAACCCGTGCCGGCGATCACCACCAGGCGCCGGCTGAGGTGCAGGGCGATCACCGCGCTCGGCCCGGAGGCCGGCGCGCGCGTCCCGTGCCGCTCCGGATCAGGATGAAACTCCGGCGCGTGCAAGATGGTCAGGCTGGGCGCGAAGTCGGCCAGCTCTGCCGGATAGGGCCGGATGAACTGGTTGTGGGCGAACAGCGTGTGCCAAGCGCTCTCCGAGATCAGCCGCACGTTCAGGCGATGCGCCGGATCCGCGCCGGCGTATACATCGCGGATGAATAACTCTCTGGTGTTGAGGTGCGCTTTGACATCCTGGACCAAGCGCTCGAACCCCTCCGCTTCAAGCGGTTGGTTGACCTTGCCCCACCAGACCTTGTCCTCGCTGAGCGGCTCGCGCACGATGAACTTGTCCTGCGGCGAGCGCCCGGTGAAAGGGGCAGTGATGGCCAGAAAGGCGCCGCCGGCGGTTAATTTGCCTTCGCCTCGGCAGATGGCCAGCTCGATCGTGCGCGCCGGCGAAGGGTTCCACGTTTGTTGAACGCCTCGGAGGCCAAGGTCGTGGAGGCCGTTTTTGCTGTGGGTCATCGCTGCTCCGCCGCCGCGCGCGATTCGATTCGCCAACGGCAATGAGAGTATATCCCGCTTACGGCGCGGGTGCGTTCACGGGCAGGGGCAACGATGCTGCTCGCCAAGAAGCGCTGCGGCGTAGCGCAGGCAGCCCCCGCCCTGTCATTCTGAGTGCCGGCGAAGAACCTCAGCTCGCGCCTGTCCAAATCGCTGCGG
>Ga0308401_1000210_pt1 | contig 17456 bp, 13 predicted proteins | sample HotsprSampleOSM1_FD_203472 | JGI IMG/M metagenome (GOLD analysis project Ga0308401, IMG submission 203472) | Hot spring phototrophic mat microbial communities from Octopus Spring, Yellowstone National Park, Wyoming, United States - 20060913_OS-M1 ...
GCGCCTCCAGGGTATCGTGACGACGAGCCTTACTCAAGGAGGGCTTGTGACAGGTCCTGGTCAGGTCCTGCGTCGGGCGGTGACGCCGGTTGCGCTCTTTGTGCTGGCAATGGCGGCGCGCTGGCCCCATGGACGATTTCTCACCGTTGATGAAGCCTACCACTGGATATCGCTCTCCCGGCGATTCGCAACCGCAGTCGCCACCGGCAACTTCGCCGACACCTTCTACTTCGGGCATCCTGCGGTTATAACGCTGTGGCTTGGCGCTGTGGGACACACGCTCTACGATGCTCTCACCGCAACCAGAATCCTCCAGGAACATCCGGCGACCTTCTACACCATCATGCGGTTACCGGCTGCCACGATCACGGCGCTTGCGCTCGCGCTGGCGTACCCGCTCCTGGAGCGCCTGACCGGTCGAACCATTGCGCTCCTGGCGGCGCTGCTCTGGATCGGTGAACCGTTCCTGGTCGCTCATTCGCAACTGTTCCATATGGATGCAACCCTGACGTCCCTGATGACGCTCAGCCTGCTGCTGATGCTGGTGGCGCTCCAGAGCAACACTCGCAGTTTCGTCCACTCGCCGTGGTGGATCGCCAGCGGTCTCGTCGCCGGTCTGGGGTTGCTGACCAAATCACCCACGCTGCTGCTGGCGCCGCTGGCGGGGTTGGTTGTGATCATCAGGCAGGGTCTGCCATCGACGCTAACCGTTCGCTCTGCGGTTATAACAATGGTGCGTTGCATCCCGCCCCTGGCAGTGTGGTGCGGCATGGCAGCGCTCGTCTGGATCGCGCTCTGGCCCGCCATGTGGGTGCGACCGCTCGCGACGACCTGGGGTGTTGTGAGCGAGATTCTCTTCGATGGCGGAGCGCCGCACCCGTGGGGGAACTTCTTCTTCGGTCGCGCCGTCGCCGATCCGGGACCGCTCTTCTACCTGGTGGCGATACCGTTCCGCCTGGCGCCGTGGACGCTGATCGGCGTGCTGATCTGGATCAGCTTTATTGTGCGCGATGGGAAAGACGCCTGGAAGGATGCGAATCGTCCCTTGCTGCTGCTGGCGGTGTTTGTCGTTCTTTTCGTTGCAGCGATCAGTGTTATGGCGAAGAAATTCGACCGCTATGCGCTGCCGGTCTTTCCTGCGCTGACAATCCTGGCGGCAGCCGGGTTCTCCCGTGGATACGATCTTCTGAGCAACCGGGGGATCATCGACGCCCTCAAACGTTTCGGCGTCGCACACCCATGGCAGTCGGCAGGGTATGTGCTGGTGGTAACGGCAGTGATCACCAATCTGATCTGGTACCACCCCTATTATCTGGCGTACTACAACCCGCTGCTCGGCGGCGGTGCAGTAGCCAGACAGGTTCTGCCGATTGGTTGGGGGGAGGGGCTGGAACTTGCGGCTGAATTCATTGCCGCTCAACCAGACGGCGGGGAGCGACCGATTGCCGTGTTCTACCAGGCTGTCCTGAGTCCGTTTGCGCCAGCAGGGGTTGCGCCGCTCCAGGCCATTCAAAATCCGCTGCGCGTCGATTATGCGGTCGCGTATATCGACCAGATTCAGCGCAACACGCGACCGGAACTGCATGCTCCATTACAGCGCGTGAAGCCGATCCATATCGTCCGGATCCATGGCATTGACTATGCCTACATCTATGAGGTTCCGCCACCGGTCATTGAAACGCCGGACACAGATTTCGGCGATATGGTTCGCCTCCACGGATACAACCTCGATGCATCCGCCATTCGCGCATCCGGGGCGTTGACAATCACACTGGTGTGGCAGGCGCTTGCACAATCCGACCGTGACTATATGATCTTTGTGCATATGATGAACGACGCGGGCAAACGTGTTGCGCAGGTGGATGTTCCGTTGGGAACGGAACACTGGCGCCCGCAATCATGGCAACCGGGCAGGCACGTTTCGATGGTGCAGCATTTTCCGCTGCCGCCTGATCTCGCTGCCGGAACCTATCGCCTTGCGATTGGCGTCTACGATCCGCAGACCTTCTCCCGATTGCCATTGCGAACCAATGGGGAGCGGGCTGACGATGCCGGGCAGGATGCGCTGCTTCTGACCCGCGTTACGATCCCTTGAAAGAGAGGGGAAGAAAGCGTTTCGCGATAGCATTCCTCTAACCGCGCTCCTCCGATTTTTCGGCGTGGCGAAAGAAACGCAGCGCCTGAACGTATCCCTGATTCTTCGTACCTGTCGTCACGTGATCATAGCACACCTCTCGCATTTTACACTCTGATAGGAAGATATAAGGTTTCGCAACATCGGCATCGCATATACTGCTTGCATCTTGTACCGGGTTGTCATATGATAACCGTAGGAAAAGGATGAGAAGAGATAGTGTCAGGTACACGTCGATATTGATCGAAAGGACCTGGATGCTCCATGTCGATCGGAATCATCGCCATTGTACTGTCGATTGTAGCAATACTGATAGTGGCCTTCATATTGTTCATTGTACGACCACGCGCTGCCCGACCAGATGACCTGCCGTTACCCGACATCGCTGAGATTAGCCAACCCATCGATTACACATCGCTACCCGAGGAGACGCCGCGTAGTCTGGGCGAGCGTTTCCTTGCAGCGCCGCTGGCAATCAAGGCGCTGGTTCTGCTCGCGCCGGTCGTGCTTATTGGCGTCATCGCTGCGCTGCTATTGACGTTTGGCGGATTGGGAGGTTCCAACGCAACGCCAACCCCCGTGCCGCCGCAGCCGCGCCTGGTGGTCGAGCGCGCCGAGGTAGCCGGTGCCGGAAAAATCGTGGTGGTCGTCCAGACTGAGAACCTGCCAGCGGGAGCAACACTGACTGCACTCATGCGTGAAGATGGTCAGGAGTTTCCCTGGTTCGACCCTGAAACTGCGCTGGCGCAACCCGATCCGCTGAGCGGCGCAGCGCAGATCGTGCTCGACCGCCGTGCCAACGCGCCAACCCCGCGTCAGGATGCGACCTATACGGTCATTGCCATCGCTTCGGATCAAAGCGGTGAAATCGCCCGATCCGATCCTGCGACGCTCGATGTACTGCGCCCCTTCGTCAATGATTTCTACGCCATTGCGGCGGAACCGACCGTTGCGCCAGCGCTTACGCCAACCGCTACCCAACCACCTGCAACGCCGGAACCATCGCCGACTGCGGTTGAGGCAACCCGCGAATTGACCGGAACCGCAACGATTGCCGGCAACATCCGGCGTGAACCCAACCGTGAAGCGGAAGTTCTGGGGCGCCTCGCGCTGGGAGAAGTCGTGACCCTGATCGAACGCAGCATCGACGGCGAATGGTACCGTGTCACGACATCGGAAGGGCTGAGTGGTTGGGTCAGCCGCACCCTGCTGGTAGTCGATCAGAACCTGGCAGCGCAACTGCCGGTCGCCACGCCGACCGATCTGCGCAAGGCAGCGGTGTTCAACGGCGGCAATGTGCGCACCAGCCCCAGTTTACGCGGCCTGGTCATCGATCAGATCAATGCGGGCGAGAGCGTCTTCCTGCTGGCGCGAAACGCGGATAGTACGTGGCTGAAGATCATCAACGAACGGAAGATGACCGGATGGGTCAGTCGCACGCTGCTGACGATTGCGCCTGATGACCTGCGACGTCTTCCGGTGTCGAACGAGACGGTTCCGACGCCGCTCCCTGCCACGGTTGCCGCGCTCCCGCCACCGCCGACTCCCAATGCGACGGTTCCGCCTGCGACCGGGTTGACCGCCATCGTGTTCAATGGCGGTAATGTGCGCGCCGCTCCAAATCTCCAGGGGCAGGTGCTCGATCAGATCAATGCACGTGAGACAGTGCAACTATTGTCGAAGACGCCCGACGGCAACTGGTATCGGATCACGAACGTTCGCGGCGTCACCGGTTGGGTCAATCGCACCCTGCTGACGATTGATCCCGATGTGGCGCGGCGGGTTCCTGTGGGGCAGTAATCCTGGGTGCATAAATGACTTTGCTGCAAAAACGCACCGCAGAGACGCCGGGGGCGCAAAGAACCCTGAAAACGAACACGATGGATGCATGGCGCAGCATGCGTGTGCGTGATGCGCGAGAGAATCTTCCTCTGCGAACGCCGCGTCTCTGCGGTGACATACCCTTTTTGCAGCGGACTCATAAAAACGCTCCCGCTTGTTTCGCAGCCGGCGGGAGCGTTCGTTGATCAAGCGTCGCGCTCACATCATTTTTCCGAGTTCGGCGGATCGACGGTATGCCGCCCAGATAGCATCGGAGAGGACGGTACGCAACCCGCCGCGCTCCAGTTCGTAGAGCGCAGCGGCGGTTGTGCCGCCCGGCGACGTGACGCCGTTGCGCAGTTCGGCGGGATGCCGCCGGCTCTGCATGGCATAATGCACCGAACCGAGCATGGTCTGCAACACGAGTTCTTCCGCCATGTAGCGCGGCAACCCCAGGTGGACGCCCGCGTCGATCATTGCTTCCAGCACCATAAAGATATAGGCGGGACCGGTGCCGTTGATGGCGGTCGCCATATCAAGATATGTTTCATCGTCAACGAACATCTGGCGCCCGAAGGAGCCAAGGATTGCGCGCGCCCAACCACGCTGCTCCTCACTGACGGCGGACGATGCCGTCCAGACGGTCATCCCTTCGCCGATCTGCGCTGGCGTGTTGGGCATGGCGCGCACCACAGCGCCATGCGCCAGCCCCTGAACATAGGTGCGGATCGGAACACCGGCAGCAATCGATATCACCAGTTCCCCTTCCCTCAAAGCGCCGCGTAGTTCGGGCATCAGTTTGGGAACCGTTTGCGGTTTGACGGCAAAGATCGCCACCTGCGCCCAGTGCGCCGCTTCCAGGTTATCATCGGTGACGCGCACGCCATACCGCTGCTCGATCTCTTCACGCCGTGCGGCGCGCGGTTCGGTGGCAACAATTTGATCGGCAGCGATCAGATTCTGTTTCAGTAAGCCGCTGATCATGGCTTCGCCCATGACCCCGGCGCCGATCACTGCAATGCGCAAATGATGCAGCATAGATGCTCCTGTCCTCATCTCTTCAAACGTACCCGGAAGGCGCTGCGTGCGGATCAGGCGGACGGTTCCAGACCAGGCACGGGAAAGCGCGCACAGAGCGCCATCACCTCTTCGCGCACGCGATTGATGACATGATCATCATTGATGTGCGTGATCACATCATCGATCAGCGCGGCGATCTGTTCCATCTCCGGCTCTTTCATGCCACGCGTTGTCAGGGCAGGCGTTCCCAACCGAATGCCGCTGGTGATCAGCGGTGGTTTGTCATCGTTCGGCACGGCATTCTTGTTGGTCGTAATCGCTGCCCGATCAAGCGCCTCCTGCGCCGCTTTGCCGCTGACCCCCTTGTTGCGCAGATCGATCAGCATCAGGTGATTGTCGGTACCGCCGGAGAGCACGTGATACCCTCGCGCGATCAGCGCATTCGCCAGCGTCTGCGCGTTGCGGATCACCTGGCGCGCGTAGGTCTCGAATTCGGGTTGCAGGTTTTCGCCAAATCCAACCGCCTTGGCAGCGATGACGTGCATCAACGGGCCGCCCTGAACACCGGGGATGACCATTTTGTCGAGCAGTTCCGACATCATCAGGGTGCGACCGCTCTTCGCCGCTTTCAACCCAAACGGGTTCTCGAAATCCTCTCCCATCAGGATGATGCCGCCGCGCGGTCCGCGCAGCGTCTTGTGGGTGGTCGATGTGACGACATGCGCATACTTGATGGGGCTGGGCAGCAACCCTTTGGCGATCAACCCCGCCGGATGCGCAATGTCGGCGAAGAGAAATGCGCCGACATCATCGGCGATCTGGCGAAACACGGCATAGTCGATGGCGCGCGAATAGGCGCTTGCGCCGACCGTGATCATCTTCGGGCGCTCGCGGTGCGCAATCTCGGCGACCTGCTCATAATCGATGCGCTCGGTCTTCGGGTCGATGCCGTATGCCACGAAGGTGTACAACTGACCCGAAAAGTTCACCGGCGATCCATGGGTCAGGTGCCCTCCGTGCGCCAGGTTCATGCCGAGCACTTTATCGCCGGGACGCAGGAACGTGAAATAAACCGCCATATTCGCCTGTGATCCGGAGTGCGGCTGGACGTTGGCATACGCCGCGCCGAACAACTCCTTGACCCGCTCACGCGCCAGGTCTTCCACCTGATCGACCCATTCACATCCGCCATAGTAGCGTGCGCCCGGGTACCCTTCGGCATATTTGTTCGTCAGCGCCGAACCCTGCGCTTCCATCACAGCGCGGCTGGCATAATTCTCGCTGGCGATCAGTTCCAATCCGTCGCGCTGGCGGCGCATTTCGCCATCGATGATGCGCGCCACTGCCGGATCGCTGCGCCAGAGCGTCTGAAGCGTAGACATGGACAGAACTCCTTCCGGGATTGTCGCTGTCTGCAATGCAAACAGCACCAACGTGCGCGGCGAACGGAGGTTGCGAAAACCCCTGGCGTGCTGCATTCGACGCCGCCTCGACGAACGAACACGCCGCCTGCCGGATTCACCTGCACCGGGTCGCCAGAACCCTCCGATAACTTTCACATTATACTGTATCGGCAAACGGTATGAGGTGAACAATGGTTTATCTTCAACAGAAGCATGTTCTGATCACCGGCGCGTCCTACGGTATCGGCGCTGCGACGGCGCGGGCGTTTGGGCGGCGCGGAGCGCACGTGGCGCTGCTGGCGCGTACACAGACGGCGCTGGAAGATGTGGCGCGCGACATTCGCGCAGCCGGAGGCGCGGCATCGGTGTCTCCTGTCGATCTGACCGATGCACAGGCAGTCGATGCGGTTGCGCAACGGGTGATGGCCGATCTTGGTCCCCCCGACATCCTCCTGAGCAACGCTGGCACCGGACGCTGGCTCTTCATCGAAGAGACGACGCCGGAAGAGGCGGTTGCCATGATGGCAATGCCCTACTTTGCTGCCTTCTTCATCACGCGCGCGTTCTTGCCCGCCATGCGCGCCCGCAATCGCGGATGTCTGGCATATGTCAACTCACCCGCCTCGCTTGTGGCATGGCCCGGCGCGGCAACGTACACCGCCGCGCGCTGGGCGCTCCGCGGGTTTGTCGAAGCGCTGCGCGCCGAAGTGTACGGTACCGGGCTGCGGGTAACCACAATCATTCCGGGGGTGGTGGCAACCACTTATTTCGAGCACAACCCCGGCGTGCTGGATCGGGTGCCGGGTCTGGCGCGGCGCCTGCTACGCCCGCTCACCGCAGAACAGGCGGCAGAGGCGATTGTGCGCGGCATTGCGCGTGGCGAGCGCGAGATCGTGCTGCCGCGGATGCTGCGTCTGCTCTATGCCGCACACGCCGTCGCCCCCGGTCTGGTGCGATGGCTGACCATCCGAACCGGCGCTCGACGACCCTCCGGCGCCTGAATGCCGGTGATGGTGAATGAATGCGATCTTCACGGCATGAGGTCATAACCAAGCGAGAAGTGAATATAATGTATACTAACAGTTGGACGCGCGCACAACACATTTGCGCGCTCACAAAGTGAGAGACAGAAAGGGGATCAGTATGGCTCGAATCGCAATCCACGGTTTCGGTCGCATTGGACGCTCGTTGTTGAGAGTCGCTCTGAAGGAAAACCTCTGGACCCCCGTTTCGATCTCCGATATTCGCGACGTGCCAACCTTTGCTGCCTTGTTTGAGGTGGACTCGAACTATGGGCGCTGGCACGAAGAGGTGATTGCGCGCGACAACATGTTCGTGATTGGCGGGCGCGAGATTCCGTATTTCAACTCATTGAACGAACTGCCCGACTGGGCGGCGCTGGGGGTCGATCTGGTCGTTGACTGCACCGGTCGCGCAACGGTGCGCAATGTAGCGCAGCAGCATCTGGATCGCGGCGCGAAGCGCGTGCTCATCAGCGCACCCAGCAAGTCGCTCCAGGACTGCGATGCCGTTCTGCTGGCAGGCATCAACCTTGATACGTTCGACCCCGAAAAGCACAAGATTGTCAGCATGGCGAGTTGCACCACCAATGCGCTGGCGCCGGTCGTCAAAGTGGTGCTGGAGAACTTTGGCATCCACCATGGTCTGTTCTCGACGGTTCACGCATACACCAACACCCAGTCGCTCACCGACCAACCGATGAAAGATCGGCGTGATTCGTGGGCTGCGACCGAGAACATTATTCCTTCATCGTCGGGCGCAGCGCGTGCGTTGCAGTTCATCTGGAAAGACTTGAAGATCACCGGCAAAGCGTACCGGGTTCCGGTGCGCACCGGCAGCATCGCCGAGTTGAACCTGGTGACCGAGAAGCCGGTGACGGTGCAGTCGGTCAACGACGCCTTCCGCAAGGCGGCATCCGAGCCGCCGCTCAAGGGCATCATGGGGGTGCTCGAAGATGAATGGGCATCGTCGCGCATCGTCGGCGACCCGCACTCATCGATCGTCGATCTGCCGCTGACCCAGGTGATGGGCGATACGTTCCTGTCCGTCGCTGCCTGGTACGACAACGAGATGGGGTATGCGATGCGCCTTGCCGAAGTCGCTGCGCGCATCGCCGTCTAGCCTGGGGTTATGTCCCGTGTCGGCGGTCGTCTGCCTGATGCGAGGTGTGCGACCGCCGGGCATCTCCTGTATCTCCTGATGGTTGCTCTGTGGCAGGCGAAGGCGTCGTCTTCGCCTGTTCTTCCCCGATGCGTGTATCTGTCGAACTGCCAGTCTTCCTCTACCACCTGCGAACCGCAGCGCCGACTACCCATCCACGTCGGACGAAGGAGCGGTAGTATAATGAGACGGTGCTGAAAAGCGAAAGATAGTGGTCGCCTGAGCGACAGTCTTCACTCCCCGACATATTGCCCTGCCCGCACAGGTACGCAGAGAGGGAGCAGTCCCAGTGTTCGACGTTCACCAGATCGATGTTTCGCCGTGGCTGCTGCTGACGCTTGTCAGCGTGCTCCTCGCACTCTGGTATGTCCAGGATGTGATCGCTGCGTTTCGCACCCCACGGCTCGATCCACATCCCGGCCTTCCCGACGACGGTCCGCTGGTGACGGTCATCATTCCTGCCCGGAACGAAGCAACGCGCATTGGCGCGTGCCTTGAAGGACTGGCGCAGCAGTCGTACCGCCGTTTCGAGGTGATCGTTGTCGATGATGATTCGCACGATGGCACTGCCGATGTGGTGCGCACCTACACAGCATGTCTTCCATCACTGACAGTTCTGTCATCCAAAACGCTGCCGCACGACTGGGCTGGAAAGTGCTGGGCATGCTGGCAGGGCGCAAACCATGGGCGCGGTGGGTGGCTGCTGTTTCTTGATGCAGACGTCGTGCCGCGTCCGGGTTTGATCGCCGCGCTCGTCGAACGCGCACGCGCCGGACGTGACATGATCACGCTGGTACCGCTCATTCACCTGACGTCGTTCGCCGAGCGTCTGGTTCTACCGCCGTTCATCGGGTTGATATCGGCTATTTACCCGTTCGACCGGGTGAACGATCGGTCATCGCCGCTGGCATTTGCGATCGGTCAGTGCATCATGATGCGCCGTGAAACCTACGCTGCGATCGGCGGTCATCGCGCAGTGCGTGGGAGCGTGCTCGAAGATATGGATCTGGCGCGGTTGGTGAAGCAGTCCGGATATGCGCTCGAAGCGGCGCATGCTCCCGATCTGCTGGAAGTACGGATGTACAACGGTTGGGGTACGCTCACCGAGGGATTGAAGAAAAATGCGGTTGCCGGTTATCGCAGCGGCGGAACACGTTCCGGGTTGATGGGTTTACGCCTGGGGTTGATGGCGACGATGCCATGGAACATGCTTGCGGCACGTTTTGCGTTGACGCTCCTTAGCGGTGATCCGGCGCTGGCGCAAGCGCTTGCGCTGGCAGGCGTCGCACTGCTGCTGATCGGCGCGATCTGCTGGGGGATCGTTCTTCGTTATCGCTTCCGTATCTCGCCGGTATGGGGCGTGCTCTACGGTGTGGGAACAGCCGTCTATTTCGCGCTCGCTGCGCAGGCGCTGCGCCAGATCCGCAGCGGCAAGGGAGTGGTATGGAAGGGGCGTATGTTCTTGCGCTGATGGTTTTCAAGGTCGTTCATACCTCGAGTTGAGACAAACCACTGTCCCTGCGTGATGCGTCAGGGTTGGAACAGCACCTGAGCAATCGAGTTTCAGGCGGTTTGGGCAGCAGAATTGCCCCCTTGTGCAACGTCTGGTCAGGAGGTCTCGTATATAATACTGCGTGTTAATAGCCAAAAGGGGAGAAAGATATGAGTCTTCTGCAACAAGGTCTTTCTACTGCCAGACAAATCCTGGGGAGCGGCGAACTCGAACAACTGCACATCAAAGCCAGTGACTTCATTTCCCAACGATCAGGCAACGAGAGTGGGGCAACCAGGATCGAGCAGATGGATGTGCTGCTCGACGAAGCTGCCGAGTTGCTCAACCGAAACCTGCAACTACGTGACAGCCGCGGTCAGGTAGCCAATGTTATTTCACCGGTCGTCATCCCGCGTGATCCGCGTTCTAAACTCTGGATAGTCGTCACGATCATCCTGGTAGTGATCGGCCTGATCGGCTGGCTATTGAGCGTGATTATCGACACCATTTCGTTTGGGCTGACCAACCTGACCCTTGTATTGTTTGGTCCCCATTACTGGCTCATCATCGTCGGGTACGTTGTCTACAGCCTCTGGCGCAACTCCTTTATTATGGTGCCAGATGGTTGTCAGGCGCTGATAACCCGTTTCGGCAAACTTGAAGAGATCGCACCGGCGGGGCGAAAAGTACTGCTCGACCCCTGGAAACGGGTGAGCTACATTGTCAACATCACGCGTGAATATCCGTACAATGCTCCGATCCGCGAAGCGCCGACGGCTTCGCGGGTCAATGCCTCGGTAGACCTCTTCCTGCAATTCAAGATTGAAGACCCGGCGGCCTTCATCTTCACATTGGGCGGCGCCAAAGGCTTTCAAGAGAAGTTGCAGAATGCGGTGAGCGAAGTTACTCGCGCCCTCATTTACGAACAACGGGCGGAAGCCATCTACGATCTGGTCGGAGAGAGCACTCAAAACTTGCTCAACACGCTGAATCAGCAATTTCTCCCTGCAGTACGCTTCGTTAATGCCAACATCACCCATGCCGAGCCATCAAGCCAGGAGTACCGGATCGATCTCGCCAAGCCAGAGATGATCCGGGTCGCGAAAGAGGCATACACCTATGAATACCAGCTGGCTCTGCGCAAAGAACAGGACGAGGGCGATCTCAATCGTGAATTGACCAGCCTGCGTGAGCAGTTGTCGGCCATTCAGGCTGAAATTGCAACCTATCAGGCCCAGATCGACACAGCTCGCGAAAAGGAGATCTATCGAGCGAACGCTTACGCCAGCCAGTTGCTCAGCGAAGCCGAAAGCGCAGCACGGGCCAATGCCGCGTTGCTTGAAGCTCAGGCGCTCGATATTCGTGCGGTAGGTGCAGCGCGATACCCTGAAATTTTGCAGTACCGCTATCAACAAGATATTCTTGACCGACTTGAGGCAGTGGCCGACCATCTGCCGCAGATTGTACAGGTGAGCGGCAGTGATGAGGCGGTCATCGACTATCTGGCATTGGCGCAGCGTATGCTGGGCATCACCGACACGCAACTCTATTCACCCGAAGATGTCGCTGCGATCCGCCGTCGCACGCAAGAGATTCGCCAGCGTATTCTGGAACGGGACGAACAGATCAGGCTGGTGGTTGCAGGCGAGACTCATCAGGCCGAGACGAAAGGAGACAACCGGTGAGCGATACGCGACGTGAATTTTCCCGTATTCGTGAGGCAGTAGCAACCTGGAGCCTTATCCGGCAACTCCTCCGTTCCGGCGAAGAGGGCCAGCTGGTACCGGTGGTGATCCCCAAAGACCGGCGGCGGGCACGCTGGCTTTTCCCGCTGGCAATCAGTTTCTATCTGCTCGGCGTTGCCATCTTCAGCGGAGGCATTGTTGGCGGTCTGGCTCTGTTCCTGGCACTGTTGATGCTCATCATAGCGGGTATTTCGTTCTTCCTTGGGGCGATCGTTGAGATCGAACAGGGAACGACCGGCATCCTTTCGCGCTGGGGGCAGATCGTTGGCGTCATACCGCCAGGTCGTCACTATCTGTGGTGGCCATGGGAAAAGGTCGAAGCGGTGGTTGACACCAGTACCGAGATTCCCTACACCGCACCGGTGATGGCAGCGCCAACCCGCGAAAATGTGCCACTGAAATCGATTGAGTTTTTCTTGAAATTCCGGATTGAAGACCCGATAGCCTTCATCCGTCGCCTGGGGGCAAGCAACTTCGACCTTGTTCTGAGCAGCGCCGTCCAGGATGCCATTCGCCAGCGGGCGCGACGGGTCGAAACCGAGCGTGCTTACGACCTGCGCGGAAGTGACGTCGGCGATATGCAAGAACTGCTCAATCGGCAACTGGCCCGTTATGGCGTCCGCATTACCGGCGCCAACATTCCCGATGTCCAGTTGCCCGATCAATACCAGCAGCATCTGGCCACGCGCGAGCGGGTTGCGAAAGAATTGCAGGCCTACGAACGCGAGTGGGAGCTGATCAAAAAGCAGCGGATCGATACGTTGCTACTGGAGATCGAACGCGCCAAAAAGGTACGCGATGCCAAACTGGTTGAGGTGCGGGAAGCGATTAACAAGGCTCGCCAGGATGTTGCCCGCATGCTGCAAGAGAAAGAGACTGAAGCGCAGCGAGTACGCTGGGAGATCGAGGCGCGCGGTCGGGCGACTCTGCGTCAGGCTGAGAACGAGGCGCGCAGTCTGGAATATCTGGGACAGGCCTATCAGGATAACCGGGCAGTCTTGCAGTACGAACTGGCCCGACGCCGCTTACAGGTCGCCGAGACGCTGATGAAACGCGCACCGCGTCCAATTGTGATCCAGGGCGATGGTGGCGATACTTCAGCACTGACGACGTTGATCGCGGCACGGTTGCTGCCCAAATTGGCTGGAAACACTGATGGTGCGACGGAGTAAAGGGTATTGTTTCCAATTACGGCGCTCCGGTGAAGGTAAAGTAGATATCGGCGCGCACACCGCTGCTCGTGCCGCGATAGTGGTACCCGTACACCCCCGTTGGATTCCGGGCGCCGAGTTGCACCCCCAGCGCAGGTGATACCCCGATGCGCCCGCGATTGTCCGCCTGTACGGGGGTGTTGAGCACATACAACCCGTCAGGTGACGTCACCCAGAACTCCAGCGTTTCGTTGGCGCGAAAACCGCTCGCCGTCAGGCGGAACGTGGTGCGCTGACCGCCTTCGGCAGGAGAAACCGATGCGTTGCGGCTCGTGGCAGGACGCGGCGTTCCGAGCGGTGCGACATAATCACGGGTCAGTTTGAACGGCGCCGTCACGGCGCGACCGGTGCTTGCGCCCTGCGCCGTGACCGTCCAGATCCCCTGCTGATCGCGATCCACGCGAAATGCGACGCGCACGCTGCCACCCTCGCGCTGCACCAGACGCTCATCGATTGGCTCAACGCCAGCGCCAGCCGGTCGCGTCAACCAGACGCCAACTTTCTCGTTCGGGTCGAATCCGCTGGCGTTGAACACAAAGCCAGCGCCGGGAGGCGCCGCGAGGGGCGTGATTGAACCGGCGCCGCTCACACGCAGTTCGTTGTGGATGAGGATGCCCAGGCGCGCAGGATCGCCCGGTTGCTGGGCTGGCAGCGGCGGTGCTCCTGACTCGACGCGAAATGTGCCGATCGCCTGGCGACCGCTGTTGCGTCCCTGCGCAGTAATAAACCACGTGCCGACACGGAAGGTCGCATCGATGGCGATCCGAATGTTCGCACCGCTGATCGAACCGCTGCCATCGGCAGTCGGAGATTCGGGGATGCCGCGAACCGACTGGTCCGGTGCAGTCAACCAGAGACTGACCGGTTCATTCGGCTGGAAACCGCTTCCCTGGACGATGACCGCCTGCCCGAACCCTGCCGTCTGCGGCGTGGTACCGACGAAGACCCCGCCCGGTTGACCAACCGGCGGAGCGACGCCGACGAAAAATTGCGCGATGCCAGCGCGGTTGCTCGTTTGTCCCTGCGCAGTCAGATACCAGCGTCCCCGCGCATAGTCGCGCGTATTGAAGCGCACCTGCGCATACGAGATCGAACCATTGACATCGGCGAGCGGTTGTGGTTCGAGCGTTGTCGGGCGACATTCGCACTCCGGCGACGAGATCAGGAAGCGAACCCGTTCGCCGGGGCGAAACCCTTCGCCCTCGATCCGGAAGGTCTGATCAGCCTCGGCGATGACCCGCGCATTCGCGTACAGGCCCGGACGGAAGGGTGGCGGCAATGGGGTGCCGTCCTCATTCAACGGCTGGTCAGGCGCGATATTGGGGGGCCAGGGGGCGCGCAGTTGCGCTGGCGCCAGCGCCTCGCCGAGCAAGCCAAATTCGACACGACTCGGAAAGAGACGCAGTTCGAAGCGGTGCCGTTCAAAGTACTGCACCAGCGTCCACTGGCCATTGATATTTTCGGAGATCTCTTCGCTGATCGGGTAGCCAAAGATTGCGAGACCGCCGCGCCGTTCCCAGGTTTCCTTGAAAAGACCGCGCAGCGTATGGTTGGTTTCGGGGAAGTAGCGGATGCGCGCTGTGCTGGGTTGGGGCGGCGCCTGCGGGAAGATGCGATCACCGGTAAACTCGCGCCCCAGATGACCGAGTTGCACCACTGGCGGATTGGCCTGCGCCAGTTCGAAGCGCGCGCGCTGGAACCACTGCACGATCCGTCCGTCGGAGCGGCGGTACTCTTCGGTGATCGGGAAGCCGAAAATTGCGACGCCGCCGTTGCGCTCCCAGTAGGCGCGGAATGCGCCGCGCAGATAATGTCCTGTTTCCGCAAAGTAGCGAAGATCACTCTGCGCTGCAACCGACGGCGCCGGTGTGATGATCCCCGGCGACGCCGTGATGAGCAGTATCACGACCAGGCATAGCCATCGCCATCTCGTCCAGCGTGCAAACACGGCGCCTCCTTCCGGGATCGTGTTGATGCAATGCGATCCGGCTGGCGTATTATGGAGATTGAGAACTTCATCCGGTATGCGCCTCGTGCCGTCGGGCTCAAGCCCTCGGCTACGCAGGGCGAAGCCCGCCTGCGCGGGCTAGAGCGGATTATTTATTCAAAGACCATGAGACGCCAACCGAATCACCATATCCCTGCATGACATATCCATTGACAGGTCATGCAGATTATCCGGCACTCTGTTGCGATCCTATCTTACGCTTTCGCATGACCATTGTCAAGCGTACATGTGCAGATCACCCCGCAATGAATTCCTCCGTCAACCGTCGTGCTTCGTTATCGGTCATCTGTTGCGGCGGCGTCTTCATAAAATAGGCGCTCGGACCGATCAGCGCGCCGGCGATCTTGCGCTCCAGCGCCAGTTTGACGCAACGAACCGCGTCGATCACCACCCCTGCGGAATTGGGCGAGTCCCAGACTTCGAGTTTCAGTTCCAGGTTGATCGGCACATTGCCGAACGTCGTGCCCTCCATGCGAATGTAGCACCATTTGCGGTCTTCCAGCCAGGGCACATAATCGCTGGGACCGACATGCACCGCGTCGTCGGGAAGGTCGTAATCGAGTTGACTGGTGACCGCGTTGGTTTTGCTGATCTTCTTGCTCTCCAGGCGTTCACGTTCCAGCATGTTGTAGAAATCGGTGTTGCCGCCAAAATTCAACTGATAGGTGCGATCAAGGCGCACGCCACGTTCGCGGAACAGCGCCGTCAGCACGCGATGCGTGATAGTCGCGCCGACCTGACTCTTGATGTCGTCGCCGATGATCGGCAACCCGCGTTCCTCGAAACGTTTGCGCCAGTACGCCTGACTGGCAATGAACACCGGGACACAGTTCACAAACCCGCATCCGGCGTCCAGCACCTGCTCGACATACCATTTTGTCGCCATTTCGCTGCCGACCGGCAGATACGAGACGACGACATCGGTGCGCGTGGCGCGCAGAATGCCGACAATATCATCGGTCGAACCTGGCGCCTTGCGCACCTTCTGGCTCAAAAATTTCCCCAGACCATCGTGGGTCATGCCGCGATGCACCGGCACACCGAGGTGCGGCACATGCGCGAAGCGATACGTATTGTTCGGCGGCGCGAAGATAGCCTCCGACAGGTCTTTGCCGACCTTTGTGTCGGCAATGTCGAAGGCTGCGGAAAACTCGATGTCGCCGATATGGTAGCCGCCCAGGTTGACGTGCATCAACCCTGGAACGAATTCGTCGGGTCGAGCGTTGCGATAGTACTCAACACCCTGCACCAGCGACGAGGCGCAGTTGCCGACGCCAATGATTGCCACACGAACTTTTTTCGACATGGAATGCGCGATCCTTTCCGTGGTTTAAGAGTTGACCGTAAAGGCTGTCAGACGCGCCATGATACCACTGTTCGTGCGGTGTCCTTTTCCAAAGACGACCCACCGACGCCTGGCAGCATCAAAGGCCGCCTGCGCGACATGGCGGAAGAGGAAGAGTAATGTCGCTACCTGCGGTCATCCCTGCGAAGGTAAGTGTTCACATGTCGCCTGGGAGCGAGGGCATCTTGCTCTCGTAGATGCGGCGAGGACGGGACGCCCTGGCTCCCAGGCGCGTGTGTTCCCTCAGGTGTGCACGGTTACGGGAGAAGATGTCGTAGTTGAGTCCATGGGAATGGGAGCAACCCTATCATTCGAGCAATCGACTATAATACTGGGGAAGTCAACCGTGCGACTTCCGAGACGCTGCAATCTTAGACGGAGACAGGGCTATGAACGTTCGCAGACTTATCGTTGCGCCTGGGATATTTGCTGTTGCGGCTGTGCTATTGGCAGTCTCAGCCATCATGTATGCAGCCGGTGGGCAGAATGGTCAGGACGTCGCGCTGGCGCCGCAGATAGCGGGGCCCGACATACCGACGCCTCCGCAGCCGTATGTGTCCACCGCTCAATCTGCGACCAGCCCGGTAGCCCTGTCCTCCACGCTGAGTTACTATTTCATCAGTGGAAACACGTTTACGCCTGGCGGACCAGTTTCTTACTCGCGCCAGGTGACCGGGTGTGTGAACCAGATGCCTCTGGGCATTCCGTTCTCTGCACCGGTACACTTGCCACAAGGATCGCAGGTGGTGTCGATCACACTCTATACGTCTGATGCAGTGATCACGACGACCACCAGTACAGCCTATTTCATTTTGAACGATGGCAAGGGAAACGGCGGATATTCGGTGTCAGCCACAAGCCCGTCCAATACGAGCGGCTACCGGCAAACCAACAGCACAGAGAACAACCCGGTGACAATTGACAACCAGAACTACAACTACCTGGTGGAATGGCGCAAGAATTTGAGCGCGCCTGATTCGGCTTCATTGAGTTTGTGCGGGGTGCGGGTGGCGTACTACGCGCCGCTCTCTGGAGCGTTGCACCTGCCAATTATCTTGAAGTAGTCGATGACCAGGCGCCTTTACCCGGAACACTC
>Ga0308401_1000215_pt1 | contig 17310 bp, 14 predicted proteins | sample HotsprSampleOSM1_FD_203472 | JGI IMG/M metagenome (GOLD analysis project Ga0308401, IMG submission 203472) | Hot spring phototrophic mat microbial communities from Octopus Spring, Yellowstone National Park, Wyoming, United States - 20060913_OS-M1 ...
GCGCAGAAGCGCACCGAGGCGCGCATCGAGGAACTGGCCGAGGCGCAGAAGCGCACCGAGGCGCGCATCGAGGAACTGGCCGAGGCGCAGAAGCGCACCGAGGCGCGCATCGAGGAACTGGCCGAGGCGCAGAAGCGCACCGAAGCGCGCGTCGAGGAACTGGCCAGCGCACTGACCGAGACGCAGAGGGTGGTTGCGGAGCTTGCAGAGCTATACAAACTCCTAAACAAAGATGTCGCAGTGCTCAAAGGCTTTATGCTCGAGCAGCGTTATCGGCTAAACCCAGGCGCATTCTTCTGGCGCGAATATCGCAAGCTGCGTGTGCTTAACCTTGCTGACCTAGATCGCGTGGACGAGGCGTATGCGCGCGGTGAGTTCTCGCCCAAAGAATGGAAGGCGCTGAACAAACTCGATCTGTTGCTTTTGGGGGTGACTGGCAAAGGGGATGAGCGACGCGAGGAGTATCTGGCGGTGGAGATCTCTTGGGTGGTTGACGTTTATGATGTCGAACGTGCTCATCAGCGCGCTGAGCTGCTGCGCCGGCTTGGCTACCCTGTGCGCGCCGCCGTTGGCGGCTCTGCTATCTTAGACGACGCAAAGGCGCGCGCTGGTGCGCTCGGCGTCATCGTCGCGCTGAATAGCGAAGATGACGATGACGGCGATGAAGAGGCTTAAACGCTCCGACTGCCATGATCGTGCTCGACGGTGCGATGGGAACCGAGCTGGAGCGCCGTGGCGTGAACACCAAGCTGCCCCTCTGGTCGGCCGTTGCTATAGACGCTGCGCCGGATGTAGTTGAACGCATTCACAGCGAATATCTCGCAGCAGGTGCTCAGGTAATCACGACCAACACCTTTCGCACCAACCTCCGCGCACTGCGCAAGGCTGGCATGGCTCATCGCGCCCGTGAACTCACCCAGCGCGCAGTCGCGCTGGCTCGTCGCGCACTTCAAGACCACCCCGGTTCAGATAAAGCGATGGTCGCCGGCAGCATTGCGCCAGTTGAGGATTGTTACTCGCCAGAGCTGGTCCCCGGCGATGCCGACTTGTTAGAAGAACATGCTGTCCTCGCCGGCTATCTGGCAGATGCCGGCGTGGATCTGTTGCTGATCGAGACGCAGAACACCATCCGCGAGGCAGTTGCTGCCATGCGCGCTGCGCGGGCCACTGACAAGCCAGTCTGGATTAGCTTCACGCTCAACGACAAGAATCAACTCCTGAGCGGCGAATCGCTGGAGGATGCGGTGCGCGCCGTGTTGCCCTGGCAGCCCCAGGCTGTGCTCGTTAACTGCGTCCCAGTACCTCAGGTCGCTTCTGCCATCAGCCGACTACGCGCGATCGTCCCCGCCGATATCCCGATTGGCGCATATGCCAACGCTGGGCGCGTGGACGAAAGTGGGCAATGGACGATGGAAGGCGGCGTATCACCGATCGAATATGCCGACGCTGCGCGAGAGTGGCGCGCTTTGGGCGCGACCATCATCGGCGGTTGCTGTGGCACAACGCCGGCACACATCGAAGCCTTAGCACGTCAGTTAAACGACGGGCAACGCGGATAATCCGCTCGATCGCAAAGTGCGGCCTGGATGGCTCGCATGACAGCTAATGCGATATGCTCCCGCCAGGGCCGCGCCGCCACTTGGACGCCTACCGGCAGATTCACGCTCCCCACGTCTACTTGGCTCGCTACTGCATTCACGATATCCAAGGTGCGCTGCCTCGGCTTAGCCTCTTCCAGCCGCACGCGCGTCACTGGCACCACGCCGGCAGGAAAGCCAAGCAAGTTGTAAACGATGCTATAGGCACCGCCGGTTATCAACACACGGCTCGTGCCGTGTGGCCAAGCCGGCGAGAAGCAAGCTGGGCTAATCAGAGCATCCAGCGGCCCGATCTCAGTGCGGTCCATCGCGGCCAGGAAGTCACGACGATACGCTTCGATTGCGCCATCGAGGTCGGTTGCATCTTTGGTGGGGGCGCCGACGTTGCGAAGTTGCCAAGCCAGTTGGCGCTGGCCTAGGCAGTGAAGTGCATGCGCCACACAGCGCACCGTTTGCTCCGAGCGTTGGGCCAACCAATACAAGGCTGCGATTTGCGGCTCAGGTCGATCGTGAGCCAAGGCAGCACGAAATGCGGCTGCGCCGTTAGCCGTCAACAGGCGTATGTAGGCTGCTGCGGCCCGACGCAGATCAGGAGGACGCCATTCGGTGACCTGAGCGCCGGCGGCCTGGACGATGGCTGCTGCCTCGCGCACGGCGCGGACTACCGCCGGCGAGGGCGGCATGATGCCGTCGTCTGTGTAGAAGCCCACCCGCAGCTGCGCCAGCGCTACCTGCTTGGGATCACCGAGCGGCTGAGGAGTAGACATCTGCGGATGAGGCAATGTCCCAATCAACCGCATCACCAGCATCAAGTCATCTACGCTGCGCGCCATTGGCCCAACCACCGAGGCCACCGGACCAAACGAGAACGGTACGTTAGGAGCAAAGCGGCTGTAGTCATGCGTGCGCCACGTGGTGGGCTTGAGGCTGGTGATGCCGCAAAAGCTGGCCGGCAATCGCACGCTGCCGCCAATATCCGTGCCCAAGCCCAGCGGCGAGCCACAGGCAGCGATGATCGCGGCCTCACCACCGCTGCTCCCACCTGGCGTGCGGCGAACGTCCCAGGGGTTGTTCGTGCGACCGTAGAGCGCGTTGCTGCTCTCGTTGTAGATCAGCGCTTGTGGCACGTTGGTCTTGCCAAGGATGATCGCGCCGGCTTCGCGCAGGCGGCGCACATAGGGGTCATCCGCAGCAGGATAGTCGTGCCGGCGCGAGGGCATGCCAAACGTCGAAGGCGTCCCGACCAGGTCTAGGCACTCCTTAATGGTTATCGGCACGCCATGCAAAGGACCGAGTAACTCGCCGCGTGCCTGGCGCGCATCTGCGGCGCGCGCTTCGTCCATCGCCTGCTCGAAACGAGCCACGACCACCGCGTTCAGGCGCGGATTCACGCGCTCGATGCGCGCGATGTGCGCTTGGACGACCTGGACAGCGGATACGCGGCCAGCAGCAATCAAGTCGGCTAACTCTGTGGCTGAATACTGGGTGAGTTCTTTCATGGCTTGCAGCGGTGGTAAACGGAAATCGCTTCAGAATACTGTATTAGCCTATCTCGCGCTGAGCACGACGAAAGGGAATGGGTAAACGCAGTGCCTTCGCCCGCTCAGGTTTTGCCCTAGGCCATGAATATGCACCTACGCACACCCTTCTCCAAGTAGGCTACAATCTTCTGGGAGATGGGATGCGACTCCAGATCGGACGCCGACTTGTATTCGTTCCCTAACCCAGCGATGTTGGTGGTGCTCTCTGGACCGTCGGGCGTGGGCAAGGACACGCTGCTCAGGCGGCTGAAGGAGCGCGGGTATGACTTCACCTTCGTCGTCACCATGACCACCCGCCCAAAGAGAGCGGACGAGGTGGACGGTGTGGACTACATCTTCGTCAGTAAATCCACCTTCGCCGACATGATGCAAGCCGGTGAGTTGCTGGAGCACAGCGTGGTCTATGGCGATTACAAAGGCATCCCCAAGAAGCAGGTGCGCGACGCAATCGCCAGCGGCAAGGACGTACTGATGCGCGTGGACGTGCAAGGGGCAGCCAAGATCCGCAAGATCGTGCCCAACGCAGTGACCATCTTCCTGGCTCCAGAGAGCGAAGAAGAGTTGATCCGCAGGCTATCCGAGCGCAAGACCGAGACAGAGGATGGGCTAAAGCTGCGCATCGCAACCGCGCGCGAGGAGATGAAGCGCCTGTGCGAGTTCGACTATGTCGTAGTTAACCGAGCTGGCCGCCAGGACGAAGCCGTGGATCAAATCGTCGCCATCATCACCGCCGAGCACTGTCGGGTGGGCCGCAAGCCGGTCTGCTTGTGATGGACTTTCGTTCGCGTTTCTCCTTGCGCGGAGGGACCATTGCGCCTATCCCGCTCGGCCGGCCGCGCTGGACATACATCATCATCGGGATAGACGTTGTCATCTTTCTGCTCATGACCCTGGCTGGCGGGACGCAGAATCCGGATGTGCTCGACCGCTTCGGGGCGAATACCGCCTGGCTGATCGCCGGCCAAGGGGAATATTGGCGGCTGTTCACGGCTAACTTTATCCACATAGGGATACTCCATCTCGCCTTTAACATGTTCGCCCTCTATCAGTTAGGCCGCCAGATCGAATCTCTCTACGGCCGGCCGCGCTTTCTGGCCATCTACTTGCTAAGCGGTTTGTCGGGGACGGTGTTCAGCTATCTGCTGACCCAGGGGCGTTCGGCCGGCGCTTCCACCGCGCTGTTCGGCCTGTTCGGCGCGTTGCTCGTTTACTTCTATAAATACCGAGATGACTTCGATGGCTTTGGTCGCCGGCAGCTGATCAACCTGGCTGTCATCTTGCTGGTCAACGTGCTGATTGGCCTTTCGCCCGGCAGCAACATTGACAACTGGGGTCACATCGGCGGCTTTGTGGGCGGCCTATTCCTCGGCTGGTTCCTCTGTCCGCGTTATGCGCTCGTGGATCCGTTTGTGAATGCATTTGCGCCGGCTCTTTCTCGTCGGGTTGAGCTTTCCAACGGCATCGTCATGGATACCAACGCGCTCTCGCGCCAGGCGCTACCGGTTGCGATATTTATCGGCGTCTTGATCATGCTCACCGCGCTGGCGACCAGCCTTCAACAGCCCCGCCTGTGATGTCCGCGCGTCCCCCACACCATGCAGGCCGCAGCTACTTTGCCGATCCAGGCCGGCTGCGCGCCTCGGTCGAAGCGTTCATCGAGGACGCCGCCCAGCCTGCCTTAAGCGGAGCGCTCTGTGCGATGGTCGTGCCCTACGGGACGCACGGCGAGATTGGCCCGCTGGCCGGTCGCGCCTACAAGCTGCTGCTCAGCCTGCCGTCGCCCTCAGCCCCGCTGTTGATCCTCGCGCCGGCTGCCGAGGAAGGCGGCTCAGCCATTCAGTGCGATCCATTGCCTGCCTACGCTACCCCTCTCGGCCAGATGCCGATCGATGAGGCCGTCCTCAATAGTCTTGAGCAAGCTGGCCTGCCGACCGTCCGCGCGCCGGACGGCGATCCTCACATCGAATCGCATTTGCCGTTTGTGCAGGTCGCGCTAGGCGACGAGCGGTTCGTGCCATTGCGCGTCCCCGCCGGCCTGGACCTCGCGGCGGCAGCCTGGGACGCTGTGGGCGAGCAGGTAAGCCTGATCATCGCCATCGCCAACATACCGGCCGGAGACGCGCTGAGCGCACTCATGCGGTTGGACGAGCGTGCGCTGATGTCCCCTGCGGCCCGTCATCGCTGGCCGCTCATTAGCCCACCGGCTGGTTCCGCTTTGCCGTCCGCCGATCGAGCGGTATTGGCGCTGGCAGTGAGGCTCGCCAAAGCCAAGGGAGCCACCCGTGCTGTCCTGCTGGACAGCGTCGGCGCGCGCGCTGCGCTAGCGCTTTACCGTGCTTGATCAACGGGCCGGCTGCTTGGCCAGCTCCTCCTCGATGAGCGCACGAAAGGCCTCGAATGGCTGCGCGCCCACCAGCGGGCGACCATTCACCAAGAAGGAGGGCGTGCCGCTCACCCCCAACCGCTGACCCTCCTGCGCGTCGCTGAGGACCTGCTGCTGCATGGCGCTGTCGTTGAGACAGGCAGTGAACGCCTCTAGGTTCAGCCCCAGCTCGGCAGCCAGGCCGGCCAGCGCTTGTTTTACGCTCGCCTCGTCGTCGCCACCGCCCACCTCGCTGCTGAAGAGCTTGCCGTGATAGTCCCAGAAGCGCCCCTGCGCGCCGGCGCACTCCGCTGCCTGCGCCTTCCAAACCGACGATGGGCGCAGGAAGGGATAGTGCTTGTAGCTCATGCGCACCTTGCCTGTGGCGACGTATTCGCTCACCAGGCGGGGGAAAGTTTCCTGATAGAAGCGCCGGCAAAAGCCACAATTGAAGTCGCTATATTCCACGATGACGATCCTCGCGTTTGCGTCGCCCATCGTGTTCTGGGGGCGGGTGACCACTTTGGGCAGGAAGGGCTGGGGATCGGAGAGGATCACCTCGTTGCCCGATGCCGAGGCAGCGCTCGGCGCTTGTGCTGTGCCGGGTGGCAGGCTCGTGCTCGTCTCGCTCACCTCGTTGCCTGACGCCGGCGCTGCGCTCAGCCTGGCGAGGTTGGTGCGTTGCGATTCGGTCGTGGCGCCAATGACGAGAAACGTGATCAGAGCACCGACGACGGCGCCGGAGATAAACCAGATGACCTTCGTGCGGGTTGCCTCCATGGGCGCATGTTCGGTTTGCATGTTTCTCCTCTCGCTGGGAGGGTCTTCCTTGCGGCTTGTTACGGGGTGGATGATGAGGTGCGCCGCTGTATGAGCGAATCATACAACTGCAAATAGTCATGCACCGTGCGCGCCGTGCTGTAGTGTTGGGCGATGAACGCGCGCGGCTTGACGTAGCGCGCGCGATGGTCACACACGTCCAGGATCGCCGCGGCCAGCGCCGGCGCGTCGCCCGGAGGCACGACGCTGCCCATGCCGGTCGTCTGGACAGCCACGCGCACGCCGGGCAGGTCACTGCACACCACAGGCGTCCCGCACAGCATGGATTCCACCTGGACCATCCCAAACGACTCGGTGGAGTTCAGGCTGGGCAGCACGGTGACATCGCACGCGGTATAGAACGCCGCCAGCGCGCGCCCCTGCAACGTGCCGACGAAGGTCCAGGCTGGACCGAGCGCGTCGAACGCGGGGCGCAAGCGCCGCGCGTAGGCCTCTTCGCCGATCACGTCGCGATAGGGTCCGGCGAAGAGCACCCGCGCCCCTGGCCGCACCTGGCGGATGATCTGCAGCGCCCGAACCAGCACCTCGACGCCCTTCTCGGTGGCGAGCCGCGCACACATGCCGATCAACGGGCGCTGAGCCGGCGTGATCTGCCATTGATGCCGGAATGCCTCAAGGTCATCGGGCGCTGGCAGCGCGATCTCGATCGGCGGCGGGATGATGGAGAGCTTGTGTCGGTATCGCATCAAGTAGCGCGAGTGGCGCGCAAAATCCTCGGTGTATGACACAACGCGATCCACGGCATGGCCCGCGATGCGATTCATCAGGTTGATTACCCGCTGCACCATCCAGTTGAACGGCCCATCGGGCAGCCGAATATCGCCATGCACGGTGAGCAAGGACGGCTTATGGAACAGACGGGCGTTGATGGCGACGCCCGCGCCGTCGAACTGGGGGAGGTGCAGATGGACCAAGTCTTGCGAGGGCAAGAGCCAGCGCAGGGTGACGCCAAACGCCGGCATCAGGACGCCCTTGCTGATCCGCGCCAATACCGGCACGCGCACCACGTCAACGCCATCGCGCCATTCCCTGCATGGCAGGGCGCGGTCGTATTGCGAGGTGAGGATGGTCACCTGATGGCCAGCATCAGCCAGGCCACGCGCCAGCCGCTCCACGTAGATCGTCAAGCCGCTGATGTGGGGGCGGTAGTAAGTCAGCACGTGGAGGATGCGCATTGGCCTCTATCCCTGTGCATGCTGGCTCTGGCCTGCGCTGGCCGGCTGCAACTGACCCAATGACAGGCCAATCCGCAGCAGGCCGAACACCCCTAGCCCAATCAGCGACAGTTGCTGGGAGAGCGACCAGACAAAGACGAACGCCGTGGCCTGGGTGAGGTCAATGTCGAACGGGACGACCAAGGCAGTGCGGGCGAAGAACTGCACAGGGCCCAGGCCACCCGGCGCCGAGGGCGCTGCGCCGCCCAGGTTGGCTGCCACCAACATCAGCCCTGCTTGCTCCAGCCGCGCCGGCAAAAACGCGGCCATCACAAAGTAGGCCAGCAGCACCTGCACCAGCCAGATGCTCACGGTGGTGATCAGCACAATCATGAACCGTCTGAGGGAATTGATAAGCCTGAAGCCAGCACAGAAGTCGCGGTATCGCTGAAGCCAGCGCTGGGCATGAATCCTCGGCAGGCGCGCCAGGATGCGCGCTGCGACTTGCTCCACGCGCGCCGATTGCCAGAGCACGACCCCCAGCCCTAGCACCAGGGCGATGACGAGGCCCGCGCTCAACGCTGCTGCGCGCGCAAGGGTGACATCGGTGGGGATGAAGGCAGCAAAGCTGGCGAACATCAATACCACAGCGATCAAATCCAGCAATCGCTCCACGACCACCGAGGACATCGCCGTGGCCGTGCTCACCGCCGTCCGCTGGCCAATCACCACGGCACGTCCAATCTCGCCCATCCGAAACGGCAGCATCATGTTGAGCATGTAGCCGATGTTCATGGCGTGAAAGACCGTCTCGAAGGGCGCTTCGCCCATCAGGGTGGCCCAGCGCCATGCACGGATCAGCAGCGCGGCGAGAAAACACGCCGCAGCGGGGATCAGCCAGGTTGCCTCTGCGCGGGCGATGGCGCGCGCAAAGGCGCTGAAGTCCACGTCGCGCAGGGTGAAGTAAAGCGCCAGGGCGCTGATCGCCATCCCCAGCCAGAACTTCCATTCCTTTAGCATAGCGCGTGGCCCAAGCGGTCCAGCAGGGCGGCGACCTCTGATTCAGGCGGCGATACGCTGCCCAGCGATGCTGCGCCTTCTCCTTCTAGGCCGTGAAAGTCGCTGCCGCCGGTGAGCAACAGGTTGCGCGCGCGGGCGATACGGACGAACGATTCCACTTGTTCGGGCGTGTGCAAGGGGTAAAAAGCCTCTAAGCCATCCAGGCCGGCCGCGACCAGCTCATCAATTAAGTCTGCCAAGTCGCCCAGGTATAGCCCTGGGTGGGCCAAGACAGCCAAGCCGCCCGCCGCGTGGATGAGTTGCACGGCCTGGACAGGCGTGAGCCCCAGGTGGGCGACAAATGCCGGCTTGCCTTCACCCAGATACAGGTCAAACGCTTCGTTCTGCGTGGCCACGACGCCGGCCTCGACCATCGCGCGCGCCACATGCGGGCGGCCGATCACGGCGTCGCCGGCGAGGGCGCGCACGCGCGCGAAGGGGATATGGATGCCCAGGCCCGCCAGCTTGTCCAGGATCGCGCGGGCGCGCGCTTCGCGCACGCCGCGCAGCGCGTCGAACCTGGCCTGGGTCTCTGGGTCGCGCGGCTGAACGCCATAGCCGAGCACATGCACTTCGCCGCCCGGCGAAAGCGCGCTGATCTCGACGCCGCGGATCACCTGCACGTGGAGGGCCTGGCCGACCGACGCCGCTTCCTCGTTGCCGGCCAACGTGTCATGGTCGGTGATCGCCAGCAGCGCCACGCCGCGCTGATGGGCCAGGCGCACGACCTCTGCCGGCGTGTGACGACCATCCGATGCTGTGGTGTGGCAGTGCAGTTCCGTCCTCACGTGTTGCGTGCCGAGCATTCTACGTGAATCGCTGCGAATGGCGTGGATGCGTTCGCCCATCGTACCGCCCGCCCAAACCATGGGCAATTGGTGGGGTCAGGGGGTTGCGCTCATGCAATAGGTTGCTCGCGCGCCGCGCGGCTTGTCGGGGTGAACGCTGCGGGGTCGCCGACACGCTCATCCTGAGCGCAGTACAACGCTCGCTTGGCCAACGCACAACGGCGTCACAGCGGCCACTCGTTCGTCATCCTAGCGCCAGCGAAGGTCTAAACTTGTGCCCAACCAAAGCACAACGAGGCCATCGGAGGCTGCGTGGGCGCAGCCCGCTAAATGGTGAGGCAGAGAGTGGTGGCTTCACGGGGGTTTTTTTGAGTCGGGCAGGCGCTGTGAGGCTTTGCTGCGCTTGGCCAACGATATAGATAATAATTATTCACCTATACCTTTCCTAAAGTGTGATAGGTCTTCTACTTTTATTATACTGCAAGTGTGTGTTGAACGCACAACCCTCGCCTAAAAGGAGATGCCTGCTCCAGTTTGTGCGCCCATTGACAGCGGGCCGACTTACTGTTAAGATCGGGGCATAGCAGATGTTCAGCACACTGCAGTTCATCACCCCAGCAGCGAGCACACCACATGCGCCGCACCGAGTTCGCGGTGGGTGGAGCTGCGTGTGTATCGCGCGGGCCCGCCAGCGCCCGTAAGCGCCGGCAGGTCCGCGCAGGTCTTCTCTTCCCCCTCTTTTCAGAAGACGGACGTTGAGTGTCAGTTCCCGATTTAGCGATCAGCGACTTGGTTTAGGAGGTTGTAGAACATGCGTTCTGAACGCCTGATTTTGGGGAAATCCTTTCGTCGTGACCAGAGACGGTTGACGTTTGGCGTATTCATTGCCCTGGCGCTGGCCCTCTCGGCCTGCGCGCTGCCCTCGCCGCCGCCGGCCCAGCGCCCCGCCGAGCAGCCCGCTGCGCCGACGAATGAGCCGATTTACATCGGCGTCAGCGGCCCGCTGACCGGACCGAACGCGCGCTACGGCGTGCAGTGGAAGAAGGGCTTTGACCTGGCGCTGGAGGCGATCAACGGCAAGGGCGGTGTGCGCGGCCGCCGGCTGGAATACATCTTTGAGGACTCACAGAGCGACCCCAAGCAATCCGTGATCGTCGCCCAAAAGTTCGTGGCCGACCCGCGGATCGTGATCGAGCTGGGCGACTTCAGCAGCCCAGCCTCAATGGCCGCCTCGCCGATCTACCAGCGCGCCGGCTTGGTGCAGTTCGGCTTCACCAACTCGCATCCGGACTTCACCAAAGGCGGTGACTATATGTGGAGCAACTCGGCCACGCAGGAAGACCTCTCGCCGGCCTTGGCCGAGTTCGCCTACCAGACGTTGGGGTTAAAGCGGCTGGCGGTGTTCTACCTGAACACCGACTGGGGCAAGGCCACCTATGACCTATTCCGCAAGCACGCCGAGAAGATCGGCGCGGAGATCGTCGCGGCGGAGGCCTATTTGCCCGATGAGAAAGACTTTCGTTCGGCGCTGGTGCGCGCGCGCGACGCGGATCCCGATGGCCTGGTGCTGATCTCCTATCAGGCCGACGGCGCGCAGATTGTCCAGCAGGTGGCCGCCGCCGGCCTGAAGGTGCCGATCGTCGGCGCATCGTCGTTGCACTCGCCCGACTTCATCCGGCTGGGCGGCGCTGCGGCGGAGGGCGTGCTGATCCGCGGCCAGTTCTCGCCCGAAGACACGCGCCCGATCGTCAAGGCCTTTGTGGACGCCTATCGCGCCAAATACAACGAGGAGCCGGACTTCTTCGCTGCGCACGCTTACGACACGATGAACATCGTCGCCGCCCTGATCGAGATCGCCGGCCCGGACCGCAAGGCGATCCGCGACGCCTTCACCAAGATCAAAGACGTGCCCAGCGTGATCTACGGCAGCGTGACCTTCGACCCGGTGACCCGGCGCGTGTCCAAACCACAGTTCGTGGACTTGGTGGTGAAGAACGGGAAGTTCGTCCCGTGGGACGGCACGTTGCCCAACGGCCGCGGCTGATGACTAACATGAAGATGAACAAACGCGAGCGGGTGGAGGCCGCGCTGAGCGGCGCGCCGGTGGACCGGGTGCCTGTCTCGGCCTGGCGGCACTTCATCCCGGAAGAACGCTCGCCTGAGCAACTCGCCGCCATCAGCCTCAAGCACTTTCACGAATTCGACTGGGACTGGCTGAAGCTCAACCCGCGCGCGACCTATTACGCCGAAGCGTGGGGCAATCGCTACGACTTCGACGATTACGACTCGGTATTCCCTCGCCTGGTGGAAGGGCCGATCCGCTCGCCGGCCGATCTGGAGAAGATCGCGCCGGTGAGCGCCACCGGCGGTGTCTTCGGTGAGCATCTCGCGCTGGTGCGCCGCGTAAAGGCCGGCATCGGCGAGGCGCACTTTGTGCAAACGGTGTTCTCACCGCTCTCCGTGTTGAGCTTTCTGCTGGCCCGTCCACCGCAGCACAACGCCGATCAACTGGTCCAGGCGCAGTATGACGCGCTGCGCGGCGCCATCATCGAGAACCCGCAGGGCGTGCACGCTGCCTTGGAGGTGATCGCCGACGTGCTGGCTGCCTACGCTGCGGCAGCGGTGGACGCCGGCGCGAGCGGGATCTTCTTCGCCATCGTCAAGTTGGCCCGCCAGGGCGTGTTGAGCGAGGCCGAATATGCTGAGTTTGGCCGGCCTTACGACCTGCGCGTGTTGCAGGCCGTGCAAGGCGCGCCGTTTAACTTGCTCCACATCTGCGGCCCACGGGTGTACTTCCCGCTGGTGCTGGACTATCCCGTACACGCCATCAACTGGGCGGCCCTCAACCAGGACAACCCCACAGTCGGCGAAGCCCAACGCCTGACCAACCGCGCCCTGGTCGGTGGGGTGGACGAGCTGGGCACACTGCAATTCGGCACGCCGGAGCAGGTGCTGGCCGAGGCGCAAGCGGCCATCCGCGCGACGGGTGGGCAGCGCTTCCTCCTCGCGCCTGGCTGTGGCACGCGCATGGACGTGCCAGATGCCAACCTGCGCGCTCTGCGCCGCGCCGTTGAGCTGCCGCGCTAACCGGACATGCCGGACTTCGCGCTGCGCACGCTGGGCGACCAGCTCATCAATGGGCTGGTGATCGGCAATATTTATGCGTTGATCGCTATCGGCCTAGCGCTGATCTTCGGGGTCGCTAATCTGATCAACTTCGCCCACGGCTCGGTATATATGGTCGGCGCTTATGTGGGATGGGTGGCGATCACCTGGCTGGGCTGGCCGCTGCTGCCGACCTTCGTCCTGGTGGCCGTCGTCTGCGCCGGCTTGGGCCTGGCGATAGAGCGGCTCGGCCTGCGCCAACTGCAAAATCAGGCGCGCATCGCGCCGCTGCTGGCCACAATCGGCATCAGCTTCGCCCTCGACCAGTTGGTGCAGATCGTCTTCTCGCCTAACCCACACGCCTTCCCCAGCCCGCTGCCGGCGACGCGCATCGCGCTCGGCGGGGTGAGCATCGGGCTGCTCGACCTCTTGATCGCGGGGATCACGATCAGCGCAGCCGCGCTGCTGTTCGCCTTTCTGCGCTTTACCCGCCTGGGCTGGGCTGTGCGCGCCACGGCCCAGGATCGCGAGGCAGCCCAGCAAATGGGGGTGGATGTGGACGCGGTCAACGCGCTCACCTTCGCCATCGCCTCGGTGCTGGGCGGCATCGGCGGCATGTTGATCGGCATGTACTTCACCTCGGTCTATCCCACCATGAGCTATGGGGCGATGATCAAAGGGTTCGTCGCCAACTTGATCGGCGGGCTGGGCAATGTGCCGGGCGCGGTGGTGGGCGGCTTGCTGCTGGGGCTGATTGAGACAATGGGCGTGGCATTGCTCGGTTCAACGTATCGAAACCTGTTTGCCTTCGTCATCCTGATCGGGGTGCTGGTGGTGCGGCCGACCGGCTTGTTTGGAGTGCAGCGCGCGCTGCCGCCGGAGCCGCTCACCGGCACGTTTGTGCCCAGCAGCCAGCCGGTGCGCCTGCCGCCCTGGCTGGTGGCGGCTGCCTTGGTCGCTGCTGTCCTGCTGCCGTTTATCTCAACCGATCCCTACCTGCTCCAGATCTTCACCAGCGCTTGGCTGTTCGCCATGCTGGCGCTGAGCATCACCCTGGTCACCGGCGTCGCTGGGCAGATCTCGCTGGGCCAGGCTGGCTTCTTGGCGATCGGCGGCTATGCCTCGGCGCTGTTGAGCATGCGCTTGGGGTTGCCGGTGGAGCTATCGCTCATCCTGGGGGCGATCCTGGCCGCCGCCATCGGCACACTGCTGACTTGGCCGGTTTTTCGGCTGCGCAGCCAGTATGTGGCGCTGGCCACGTTGGGCGTGGGCGAGGTGATCAACCAGATCGTGCTGACCTGGGAAGACCTCACCAACGGCCCGCTGGGGCTGAGCAACATCCCGCCGCTGTCGTTCTTCGGGCTGCCGATCACCCAGAACGCACCGATTTACTGGGCCGCGCTGGCGTTGCTTGTCGTCAGTGCGTTGTTCCAGTGGCGGCTGATGCGCTCGCACCTGGGCCGCACTTGGCGCGCATTGCGCGACGATGACGTGGCCGCGCGCGCCTTTGGGGTGTCGCCCGACCGCTACAAGGCGCTCGCTTTCATCGCCAGCGGGCTGGTGGCCGGCTTAAGCGGCGCGTTCACCGCACACATGTACTCGTATATCAACAACGAGACGTTCGCAGCGACCACGTCCATCCTGGGGTTGACAATGGTGATCCTCGGGGGGATGGGCAACATGGCCGGCGCGGTCGTCGGCGCCGTGGCGCTCACTGCACTGCCGGAGCTGTTTCGCCCGCTGGCCGATGCGCGTTACCTCATCTACGGCCTGGTGCTGTTGCTGCTGGTGCGCTTTAGGCCGCAGGGGATGTTGGGGACGGTCTGACGGGCGCTCGACTTTATCAGCACACTAACGATCCAAATAGTCAGTAGCGGGCGCAGCCGCTGGCGTGAGCACATGAGAGTCACCAGCATCCCCATCACCCTAAGCAAAGCGACGCTTGTGCCCGACTAAAGCGTCGCGGGCCGCCGCGCCCTGGTCAGCGCAGCCGCTAGCATGACAGGAGGGGTTGGGCATGAGTGACTTCTTGGGGCTTTGGTCGGGCGGAAGTTGAGCTCTTCCGCCTAGGGGCACAACGTCACTGCGCCCCTCGCACGACCGTGAGGCAGACATCGGATGGGCGATCAGCGTCACGGGACTGGTGTGGCGAGCGAGCGGCCCACGCCCCGTCGGTGAACGCACCCTAGGCGCACATTCACAGTTCTAAAATACCAGCCTAGGAGATCGCCCATGCTTCAGCCAATGCCAAGCGTAAACGGAGAATTGCTCGCAGTTTCCTCTGAAGACTGGATCGCCCGCGACCGTGAGGTGGTCAGCCCGGCCATCTACCGCTACACCGAGATCGCCTTCGCGCGCGGCGAAGGCGTGTTCCTCTACGACTTTGAGGGCCGGCGCTACTACGACATGGCCGCCGGCATCGCCACGATGAACGTCGGCCATTGCCATCCCCGCGTCGTCAACGCGATCGCCGACCAGGCGCGGACGCTCATCCACGCTGCCGCGCACGTCGGTTACATGGCGCCCTACGTGGAGATGGCCGAGACGCTGCGCAGCCTGCTGCCGCCCCCGCTGGACCGCGGCAAGGCGCTGCTGGTGAACAGCGGCAGCGAAGCGGTGGAATCGGCGATCAAGCTGGCGCGCGCGGTGACCGGCCGCAGCATGGTGCTGGCCTTCATTGACGGCTTTCACGGCCGGCCGATGGGCGCGCTGGCGGCCACCGGCAGCAGCAGCGGCTATCGCCGCCACTTGGCCGGCCTGCTCACCGGCGTAGAACACGTGCCCTATCCCAACTGTGGGCGCTGCGCTTTCGGCCACGGGCCGCGCACACCTGACCAGTGCTGTGGCCAGTGGCGCAACTTCATCCAGCTCACGCTCGACAAGCTGGTGCATCCGGACGACCTGGCCGCGATCCTCGTCGAGCCGATCGCCGGCGAGGGTGGCTACCTCATCCCGCCGGACGACTTTCTGCCGACCCTGCGCGCCATCTGCGACCGCACAGGCGCTTTGCTGATCGCAGACGAGGTGCAGACCGGCCTGGGGCGCACGGGCAAGTGGTTCGCGGTCGAGCACAGCGGGGTGGTGCCCGACATCGTGGCGATGGGCAAGGCGATCGGCGGCGGGCTGCCACTGGGCGCGATCGTCGCCCGCGCCGAGCTAATGGATCAGTGGTGGCCGGGCGCGCACGGCAGCACCTTCGGCGGCAACCCCGTCGCCTGCCGAGCCGGGTTGGAGACCATCGCCATCATCCGCGAGGAAGGGTTGATGGACAACGCCGTCCGCGTCGGTCGTCGGCTGATGCAGCACTTTCAGGCTGCTCGCGCCCACCTGCCGATCATCGGCGACGTGCGGGGCAGGGGGCTGATGGTAGCAGTGGACTTGGTGGATGAAGGCGGCCAGCCGCTGGCCACCGACCGCCTGAAGCAGGTGATCAAGCTGCTGGGCAAGCGCGGCGTGGTGGTGACCAAGTGCGGCCCTAGCGCGCTGCGGCTGGCACCAGCGCTGATCCTCACCGAGGCCCAGGCCGACGAAGTGGCGACCCTGATCCTCGACGCGCTGGCCGAGCTGAGCTGACCATGCTGGCCGTCGTCAAGGAAGGCCCAGGCCCTGGCTTTGCCCTGCGCGATGTGCCAAAGCCCGAACCAAAGCCAGGCTGGGTGCGCGTGCGCGTGCGCGCCGTCGGCATCTGCGGCACGGACATCCCCATCTTTGAGGGCGTCCGCAAAGTGCCCTACCCGCTGATCCCCGGCCACGAGTTCGCCGGCGAGATTGACGCGCTCGGCTCAGGCGTGCATGGCTGGCGCGAGGGCGACCGCGTGGCGGTTGGCCTGGTGATCGGCTGTGGCGAATGCCCTGCCTGCCGGCGGGGCGAGGAGAGCCGGTGTGAGCGAATCACCGAGATCGGCATCCACATCAACGGCGCATTTGCCGAGTATGTGCTGGCGCCGGCTAAAGTCCTCCACGCCCTGCCAGCGCACTTGAGCTATGCCGACGGCGCCTCGGTTGACCCGCTGGCGTCTAGCTATCGCGGCATCCGTCGCTTGGCGCTCCAGCCAAGCGACGACGTGGCGATCTTCGGCCTGGGGCCGATCGGCCTCTACGCGCTCCAGGCCGTACGCGCCCACGGCGTCCGGCGCGTGATCGCAATCACCCCACGGCCTGGCTTGCGCGCCGACCTGGCCCGCGCGCTGGGCGCAGACGCGGTGCTCGCAGCTGAAGATTGTGCTGACCTGGTCGAAGGCGTGCGTGCGGCCAACGATGGTCACCTGCCCTCGGTGGTGATCGAGGCCGCCGGCAAGCCAGCAGTCGTCGCTGACGTTGTGCGCGTCGCGGCGATCGGCGCGCGCATACTGCTGCTGGGCATCTTTCACCAGCCAGCGACCTTCGAGCCGGCGCAGGTTATCCGCAAGGAACTCGCCGTTTTCGGCAGCTTCTGCTATAACTGGGATGACTTCGCGGCCAGCCTCGACCTGCTCGCGCGCGGCCTGGTGCAGACGGCACCGGTGATCACGCACCGCCTGCCGCTGAGTCAAATGGGCGAGGCGCTGGCCGCGATCCATCGCCGCGAAGCGGTGAAGGTGATCCTAGAACCTTGAAGGACACTCTTCTATATCAAGCTAACTCTCATACAAAAAGGAGTGACAACCAACTATGAGGACGATTCCAACCCTACCGATTCGCGCGTTGAGTGCTTTGTTCACCGCCAGCCTATTGCTGGCGGCGTGCGCGCAGCCAGCGCCGGCGCCGCAGCCCCAGCCGGCAGCGCCGGAGCAGCCGACTCAGCCTGCCCCGACCCAGCCGGCAGCGCCGACCGAACCGCCGGCACAGCCTCAGCCCACGGAAGCGCCAGCGCCGGCAGCCGAA
>Ga0308401_1000218_pt1 | contig 17247 bp, 12 predicted proteins | sample HotsprSampleOSM1_FD_203472 | JGI IMG/M metagenome (GOLD analysis project Ga0308401, IMG submission 203472) | Hot spring phototrophic mat microbial communities from Octopus Spring, Yellowstone National Park, Wyoming, United States - 20060913_OS-M1 ...
GGTCGGAGAGGGGGCGTGTTCGCGCCATGCCAAAATCGTCGGGACGCTGTCCGTCCACTGCGCCGGCAGCAATCGCGTCGAGCATGTCGGCGGGCAACAACCCGCCCTCGGTGATGATGGTTTTCATAGGTATGACATTATCAGATCGCCAGCACCGGCAGGAGCACATACACCCCCAGGATGTCGGGCGGTCCGGCAGGCGTACAGGTACAGCGTCGTTGCGTTCCGCCGATCTGCGACCAGACGCGCATATGAGATTCACGCAGGCGCAGCGCGCGTTCGCGGCTGATCTGGTCGAGCGCGGCGTCGAGCGCGGGCAGAGCGTCGAGGACGGCGCGCAGCGCGATCAGGCGCGCATCGCGGGGCAGATTTTCGGCGGGTTGCGCCGTTTCGAGCAACGCCAGCGCCTCCGCCTGATCGAGCCAGGTCGGGCTGGCGGGGCTGCCGCGAAAGCCGGTCACGATCAGTTCTTCGGCGAGGAGCGGCTGCGTATCGCGCTGATGCCCATGCTCGATCAGCATCCGCACCCGCAGCAGCAACAGGCAGGTGCGTTTCGTCACTGCGCGGGTGCGGATCACCCCTGATCGAGCGGCAACCGGCATAGCGTCGGCAGGCGCCATCCCGGCGGGGATCAGCGCAGTTTCGAGCAGATAATCGGCGAGCGCCACGACCAGCGGATGGTTGCGTTCGAGCGCCTCGACCCCTGCGGGCGCCGGTTCGGTGAAGGTCACCAGCAGGCGCCTGTCGGCGTCAGCCAGGTGCGCAACCGGTTCACGCACCGGGGCGGGCAGGCGCGCCAGCGGCACAGCGAACACCGGCGCCGTCGCACCACGAATGCCGCTCACCGGCGTCAGCGCCGCATTCAGGCGGGCGCACGCCGCAGTAACGAAACGTTCGACAGCCGCCGGATCGCCAAGCGCGGCATCGCTCTCTTCCAGTTCACGCGCCACCTCTTCCGGCTTGATGCGCCGCTGCGCAAAACGGGTGCGGCTCTCCTGCTCCCGGCGCGTCGCCCGATCCCACGCCAGTTCGATGCGCTGCAACTCCTGCGATTCGTCGAGCAGCGCCGCCTGCCGGTCACTATCGAAGAGGGTGAGTTGATCGACTGCCGGTTGGAACAGCGCCGCGATCAGCGCCTCAACGACCGTGCCGCTATCCACCGGCAATGGCACGCTGATGCCGAGCGTTTTGTGAATGCGCACCGCCTTGCGCAGCAACACCTTCATCACCGCCTCGTCCATGGGGTTATCCTGCCCATAGAGCAACACCGTGCGCACAACCGCGCTCCGCTGCCCATAGCGATCCACTCGCCCCTCGCGCTGTTCCAGGCGGTTGGGGTTCCACGGCAGGTCGTAATGCACCACTGCATCGAAACTATGTTGCAGGTTAATCCCCTCGCTGAGGCAATCGGTCGCCACCAGGATGCGCTGGGGACTGCGCTCCAGTTCGGCAATCATCAGGTCGCGCTCCTCTTCGGAGCGTTCGCCGGTAACCGAGATCACCCGCACATCGGGACTGTGCTCGAACTCCCGCGCCAGTTCCGCCGCAACATAATCGGCAGTGGCGATGTAGCGGCAGTAGATGATCGGATTGAACCCATCATCGATCAGCGTGCGGATCACCGGGATCAACCGCTGGAGTTTGAGGTCTTCCGCGCCGCGCAGGGCGGCAGCGCGCGCCGCGAAGCGTTCCAGGCGGGCGCGCTCGCTGCGGGATGGACCGGACTCCGCGTCGGCGAACAGGTCCGCCGTCTGCGCCGGTTCCAGGTCGTGCGCCTGATCCTGATCGGTCGGATCGATCACGAAGGGGCGGATGAGGTCGGCGTCGAACCGGTCGTCGTCGGCATCGGCGAGGCGCAGCGGCGCAGCGACATCCGCAGCGCGCAGGCGCAATGCGCGTTCGGCGGCAGCTGGACTGCTCATCACACACCGCAGCAGGGCGAGCGCCGCCCAGTAGCGCGCCCGGCGCCGCCAGCGCAATTGCGCTTCGGAGGCGCGCCCACCAGCGGGCGACGCATATTCGGCGCGCACCTGTTCACGGGTGAACGCGAACACATCATCGAACAGGGTGCGGTACGCCGACCCGCGCGGCAGAGTATACGTCACCTCGGTCGACTCGCGTTGCGGGAAGGGGGTCACATCGTTGTTGCCGAGCCAGCGTTGCACATCGGCGCGGCGGCGCTGCACAAAGTGGCGCGCCAGCCGGTCGCGTTCCGCATCGCGCATATGGTCGAGATCGAACGCAGCGAACTCCGGATCGATCAACCCGATCAGGCGCGCAAAGGCGTGCTCCACGCCGGAGTGCGGCGTCGCCGTCAACAGGATCAGATGCCGGTCGGAGCGCGCGGCAAGATCGCGCACCAGCGCATAGCGTTGCTGTTGCGCGCCGTCCCCCATGCCGATGGCGGCGTGCGCCTCATCGACAATGATCAGTTCAGGCGCAGCGCGCAGGAAACTATCCCGGCGGCGTTCGCTCTTAACATAATCGATACTGACAATCGTGAACGGGAAATGTTCCCAGATGCTCACATCGCCGCGCGGCAGGCGACGTTCGAGCGCGGCGGCGGTACTGGCGCGCACCACCGTCGCTTCGAGCGCAAACTTATGCTGCAACTCACGCTGCCACTGGTCGCACAGATGGGGCGGGCAGATCACCGCCATCCGCGCAATCTCACCGCGGTCGAACAGTTCACGGGCGATCAGCGCCGCTTCAATCGTCTTCCCGATCCCCACATCATCGGCGATCAACAGGCGCACCGGATCGAGGCGCAGCGCCATCAACAGCGGCACAATCTGATAGGGGCGCGGGCGAAACCCCAACCGCCCCATACAGCGGAAAGGACCGGCGCCGCTGCGCAGGCTCAGGCGCGCCGCATCGCGCAGCAACGCCCCACCCTCGAAATCCCCCATCGCAGCCGGGTCGGGCGGCGCAAACGACGCCGGGCGCACATCGTGCTCTTCGAGCGGCAGGAAGACGCCGCATACCCCGGATGCGCGCCCGCCGAGCGGACGCAACAGCAGCAGGTCATCGTCCTGCGAGGGGAGCACCACCCATTCGCGTTCGCGACAGCGTACCAGTGAACCGACTGCAAACCGGGGCATACTCCTGAAGCCTGTTCTGTTTTAGAAACCACGGATCGTCGCAACGAATGTGGTTAGAAGAACCCATGCCGATCGGTCGCATACCTGCCCATCCGTGGTTGAATTATAGCAGTTCTCACAGAGGTCGAACCTGTTGAACAGGGTTGAACCCTGTGAACGCTGTGCCGCTGCGGTGAAATACCCTCTTGACTTCTGTGCATAAGTGCACCGCAGAGACGCGGAGCGCGCAGAGAATGCCAGAAACGCATGTTCTCTGTGAACTTTGCGCCGCTGCGGTGAAATATACCTGAAGAAACGATGGATGAGCATGGATATGATGGATGGGCACGGAATGCTGTCAAGAAAAATTCGTGCCAATCCGTGTTCTCTTTCATCCGTGTTGAATTCGTTCCGCCAGCAACCGCAGACCATTCGCCACGACGATCAGTGTGCTCCCCTCGTGTCCGATAACGCCAAGGGTCAGAGGAATGGCGCCGAACATGGCGAAGACCATCAGCACCGCTATTACGGCAAATGCGAATGCCAGGTTCTGGCGCACAATGGCCCGTGCACGTCGCGCCAGTCGCAACGCGCCCGGCAGACGACTCAGATCGTCGCTCATCAACAGCATGTCGGCGCTCTCCAGCGCCACATCGGTCCCGGCAGCGCCCATAGCCACGCCGAGCGTCGCGCTTGCCAGCGCAGGCGCGTCATTGACGCCATCGCCGATCATGGCGACCGGTCCGTAGCGTTGCTCAAGTTCGCGCAGCACGGCGACTTTCTGCTCCGGGAGCAACTCAGCGTGCACCTCGTCCACACCGAGCGCCTGCCCGATCGCCTGCGCCACCTGATGATTGTCGCCGGTCAGCAGCACCACCCGCTCGATGCCGGTGCGCTTCAACCGGGCAACCGCCGCCGCTGCTTCGGGGCGCACCGTGTCGGCAATGGCAATGATGCCCCACACTGTGCGCCCGCTCCCCAGCGCCACGACCGTTCGCCCCAGTTCCTGCTGCGCAGCGATCTGCTCCATCAGGTCTGGCGACAGGTCGAACAGCATCGGGCGTCCAATCGTCAAGCGCTGCCCCTGGATCGTTGCCGTTGCGCCGGCACCGGTCAACGCCTCGAAGCCCGACGCCTCGATCACCGGAAGACCGCGCTCATCGGCGCCGCGCACGATAGCTCGCGCCAGCGGGTGCTCCGACGGGCGTTCGATGGCGGCTGCCAGCGCCAGCAACCATCGTTGTTCGGGTGACAACGGTCCAATCTGGTCATCGGGGATCGGTTGCGCCGGATGTTCTGGCGCATCGGCGTCGATAAACGCCTCTTCCAGGCTGACAGGGGCGCCATCGACCGGAATGACCGCCACGACGCCGGGGCGTCCGGTGGTGAGGGTGCCGGTTTTGTCGAACGCCACGACCCGCACCTGCGCTGCTGCTTCCAGGTGCCGCCCGCCTTTGAACAGAACGCCGCCGCGGGCTGCGGAAGCAAGCGCCGAGAGGAGCGCCGCCGGGATCGAGATGACCAGGGCGCACGGCGACGCCACGACCATCAACGTCATCGCACGGTAGAGGGTCGTCTTCAGATCCCACCCCAGGAACAGCAGCGGAACAATGATCGCCAGCAGCGTCAGCCCGACCACCGCATAGGCATAGTACTGACCGATCACCCGGTCGGTGAAATCCTGACTCTTCGCCTTCTGTTCGCGCGCCTCGCGCACCACCTGCACAATCCGCGCCAGCGTCGAGTTTTCGACGGAAGTCGTCACGCGTACCTCAAGTGCGCCCTGCCCATTGATCGTCCCGGCGAACACCTTCGCGCCGGGTCGTTTCTCAACCGGCATCGACTCGCCGGTGATCGACGCTTCGTTCAGCGCCGACTCGCCGCGCACAACCACGCCATCGGCGGGGACCTGCGCGCCGGGGCGCACCAGCACAATCTCGCCGACCTGCACCTCCTCGACCGGGACGCGGACGAGTGTTCCATCGCGGTACACCTCGGCTTCCTTCGGCGTCATATCGAGCAGCGCGCGGATGGAAGCGTGGGTGCGCCCCATCGCATACGTTTCGAGCGTACCGGAGAGCGAAAACAGGAACATCAAAATAGCGCCCTCGCGGGGTTGCCCGACAATCGCGGCGCCAACCGCTGCAACAATCATCAAAAAGTTGACATCGAACTGACGCTTACGCAGCGTTTCCCAGGCCTCCTGGATGCTGTAGAAGCCGCCGCTGGCATACGCAACGGCATACGACAGCCAGGCGACCCATCGTGGCAGCGTCGTGAAATCCTCGACGACCCAGCCGACAATGACCATCACCAGGGTCAGCGTGGTCAGGCGGATCATCCAGGGCAACGCCGCCAGTTCCGCCTCTTCCGGCGTCAACGGGCGGGTTTCGGCGGGCAGCATGCGCAGCGTCGCACCGGCGCTGCGGGCGAGCGCCTCGATATCCGCCACATTGACACGACCGCCGTCATACCGCAAGGTCAACACACGTTCCTGCTCGTCGTAATGAACGGCAAGCACTCCAGGACGGGTACGAAGTTGGGTAATGAGTTCTTGGGTTGACATCTATGCATCCCCCTCCTGTTGAAGGACACGACGATCTTCAGGGTCCAGGCGCGCCAGCAGGTCATCTCCCAGGCGCGCAAAGATCCGTTGAGCGAACAGTTCCATCCAGACGAACTGATGGGCAAGCGAGACCATATTCGGGTTGGTCGTGACCGTTGCCGACGTCGTGGCATGACCGCTGGCAATCAGGCACTCGTGGTCATCCGCCACGATGATTAGCGTTTCTTCCATCTGATGCAGCGTGGTTTCGAGGTGCGGATGCCGCACCACCTGACCGAGATCGAAAGCCGCGTTTCCGGTCAGGATCACGCCAAGTCGCACCCCGCGCGCGTGCGCATCGGTCAGCGCCATGCGCAGTTCAGTAACGTCGTCGTCGGTCAGCACCAGCATCAGCTCCACCTGCGCGCGTTCGATCATTTCGCGAGCGTAGTGCAACGCCTCACGGCGACCGCTAAAATTCCACAGCCTGCCTTCGTCGCGCGGGCGGTAGAGCGGCGCCAGGCTGGCGCGCAGTTCGGCGACGCGCTGACGCAGCCCCTGCTCATACCGGTCGAGCAGCATATCGGGCGACACCGGGCGATAGAGTGTAGCTTTCTCATCGAAACTCTTCAGCACCGCGCCGCGCGCCTCGAGGCGTCCCAGCGCCTCGTAGACCATCGAACGCGGCACGCCGGCCAGTTTCCCGACCTGATAGCCGGTGGCCGGATGTTCGTGGAGCAGCGCCAGGTAGACCTTCGCCTCGTACTCGGTGAAACCAAGCGCCGTCAATTGTTCGATCACGTCCATAGTCGTTTGTTTCCTTACTAGTAGTTAGATTATAAACTACTATAGAGAGATGTCAAGGGGGGAGTTTTAGCAAGGAGGTGTGATTGACGTATCCTTGTTGAGTTGCTATACTTGTACCCCGGTTTTCTGGATAGTCACACATATAGGGAACAATGCCCGTACATCGACGCATACTGATCATCGGCCTCGATTGTGCTGAACCCGAACTGGTGTTCGACAAATGGCGCAACGAACTGTCAACGATAGATAGTCTCATGCGGCAGGGTGTCTACACACGTCTGGAGAGCTGCATTCCGGCTATCACGGTACCCGCCTGGGCCTGTATGATGAGTAGCCATGATCCGGGGCAACTAGGTATCTACGGTTTTCGCAATCGTGCCGATCACAGTTATGCTCGAATGAGCGTAGCAAACTCTCGTTCGATCACTGTTCCGCGTCTGTGGGATATACTCGGCAGGGTGGGGCGCCGTGTTGGTGTGGTTGGCGTTCCTCAGACCTATCCCGTCACATCTGTTAATGGCGACCTGGTCAGTTGTTTTCTGACGCCCAATGCACAAGTGCAGTTTACATATCCGCTATCCCTCAAGCACGATATTGCTCGCTGGATTGAGGGCGAATTCTTGATGGATGTGCCGAATTTTCGGTCTGAAGACAAGGAATCCATCCTCAAGAATATCTATCGAATGACGGATCAGCATTTTACTGTTTGCAGGAGGTTGTTGGAGCGAAAGCGGTACGATTTGTTTATGACGGTTGATATGGGAGTAGATAGAATCCACCATGCCTTTTGGAAACATATGGACCCTCGACATCCCAAGTACATCCCAGAAAGTTCGTTTGCGTATGCTATTCGCGATTATTATCGTTTTGTCGACGAAAAGATTGCAGAACTATTAAGACTGGTTGATGACGATACTATTGTGCTTATTGTCTCTGATCATGGCGCGAAAGCGATGAAAGGTGGTTTTTGTTTGAACGAATGGCTTATTAATGAAGGTTATCTGGTACTGACTGAATATCCCGATACCCCGATGTCACTTGAACAATGTCGCGTAGACTGGTCGCATACACATGCATGGGGTGCAGGTGGATATTATGGTCGTCTTTTCCTCAACATTGCGGGCCGTGATCCAGATGGTATTGTTGCACCGGGCGATGCAGATCGATTGCGTAGTGAAATTACGACAAAACTGGAGTCATTGCTCGATCATAACGGAACGATAATGGGAACACGTGTATTTTGGCCCGAAGCGATCTATCATGAAGTTCGAGGTTTTGCTCCCGATCTTATTATCTATTTTGGTGATCTGAACTGGCGATCAGTAGGAAGCATCGGAGGGAAAACATTATACACTTTTGAGAACGACACTGGTCCTGACGATGCTAATCATGCACAATATGGCATCTTTATCCTCTACGACCCGCGGCAAGCGGGTGGTGGACGTTATATCGACACCATGAGCATTTACGATGTTGCGCCAACCTTGCTTCACCTTCTTGATATGCAGGCGCCATCCAGTATGATAGGAAAGGTGCGGGATCTGTGGGCTTGAGCGTTTCTGTCGTTATTCCCAGTCTCAACTCTCTGATGATCGACCAGGTGCTTGCTGCGCTTCGCACGCAGAATACACCGCCGGATGAGATTCTGGTCGTTGGTCTGGATAGAGCAGGTTTGGTCAAAGAGGACGCTCAGGTACGGTTAATCTCAACTGGCAGGCCGGTCAGCCCTGCACAGGCGAGGAATCTGGGTGCACGCAGCGCACACGGAGATGTCATCTGTTATATCGATGCAGATTGTATTGCTGCTCCTGACTGGACCAGGCAGCTTCTAGCGCACCATGCTCGCGGCGCTGAGATCGTTGGCGGTAGTATTCTGGTTGAGCGCACCCATTACTGGCAGTATTGCGACAATCTCGCTGCATTCGCCCCATTTCTTTCGGTGAGTCCTCCCGGTCCTCGTCCATACCTGCCCAGTCTCAATTTGAGTATTCGCCGTGCATTGTTGATGAAGTTTGGCGGTTTTGACGAACGATTCACGTTTGCTTCTGGCGAGGATACCGACCTGTGCTTTCGGTTGCGACGCGCAGGTTATACACTCTGGTTCGAACCGCAAGCGGTTGTTGTGCATCGTCATATGCGCGCATCTCCTGGTGATTTGTGGCGTCATCTCTATATGTACGGCAAAGTGTATGCTGAGATCTATCCCCACTACCCGGATCTTCTTGGCGTCTGGCGACGAATGCGTGCGAGCATCGCCTTTCCAGGCGCACTGCGTTTGCTTGGTCCAGCGCTTGCTGCCTTTGATTGTGTCGAACGTCTGATCCGCTGGCCCTATCTATGGCGCTATCTGGATGCTACTCCTGCACTGTTGCTGGCATCGCTCGCGTGGTACCATGGCGCGGCAACAACTCTTCAGATGCAGCAGCATACAAACGTGGTCGGCAAGGTATGAAGGATGTATGGACGATCTTTACACCGAATCAGGCGCTACAATTTCTTGATCAGGTGCGCATCATAGAAGACGGCGTCGATCAGGAGATTCGCAGTTCTGCACCCCGGGAATTATCCCATTATCGTCTCATCCATACGCGAACATGGTTGCGTGCGCTTCATGTCATTCGGCGAGTGTTTCCGGTGATCGATCGCCCGTTGCGTGTTCTCGAGCTTGGCGCATCTCCTTATTTTTTTACGGCTCTGCTGGCTCATCATATTCCATGCGAGATTGTTGCCTCGACACTCCCGGCGTTGACCTGGCCCGGTGAACCACTGGATATCCGTCCGTACCCTGTGGTTCTGGCGTATGGTCGTGATCAGCAGCGCTTTCATTTTCAAACGTGGACGTTCAATATCGAAAAAGACCCATTTCCCTTTGCCAGTGCTTCGTTCGATCTTGTCTTGTGCATGGAAGTGATGGAACATCTCACATACTGTCCATCGCACACTCTTGCTGAAGCGCACCGTGTTTTGCGTCCTGGTGGGAAAATATTGATAACAGTGCCAAACTACCTGCGATCTCAGCGAATCCTTCAGGTTGCACTCGGCCGACCCGACGATTTTCCCTATGTAGGTACCGGTATACAAGGGCGTCATCAACGTGAATTGACGTATGATGAAATGAAGATATTACTGGAGGCTTGTAACTATCGTATTGATTATCTTGATGTTGAAATTGTCTGGCCATGGGAACCCGCTATGACGCTGCCGGGCAGAGTGCTGGCAGCCTTGTTGCACGGATTTTTACGTCTGCCAATAGCATATGCCCGCAAGCGCCGCGAGTTGATCATTGCTTTGGCAACACCGATCGGTGAACCACGGTTGGGATACCCGTCCCAACTTTACGATGATCCGACGGCGTTTCCACAGCGCCTGCCAGTTTGAGGGAGGAAGCTTTTGCCAGCACCGGACAACATTCTGGCGCGATATGCTGCAATGTATCGGTTAATTCACGATAGCGCGCTTACCTTCTTACAGGCGTGGGAACGAACGCAGAGTCCACTCAGGGTTTTGGAAATTGGCGCAGAGCCATATGTGTTCACAGCCCGTCTCCTTGAAACATTCGATTGGGATGTCCACTGTGTGAGCGTGCCGCCATACATCTGGCCCGGTGAAATGCCCTCCCCTCAGTATGTTTGTGTGGATCTTCAGATACACGAACGGAAGCGCCGGGTTCCGGTGACGCTCCTCAATGTTGAGCGGGATTCGTTGCCCTATGCGGATGGTTATTTCGATGCTGCGCTGTGCATGGATGTTGTGCAGTATCTTGGTTACCACCCAACCAGGATGTTCTATGAGCTGCGTCGAGTGTTGCGCCCCGATGGTCTTCTGTTGCTCACGATGCCGAACGGGTTGAGCTTGCGTCGCTTACTCTGGTTGATAGGGGGGATTGTCGATGCCGATCCATTTACTGCTCGTGGAGTATATGCTCGTCGTCAACGCAGTATTGCGCCTCAGGAAATTGATGCACTGATCTCGGGATGTGGCTTTCGGATCAAGCGCTTTGAGTTTCTCAACCTGGCATCGTTGCCGGACTCACCCCTGCCGCGATTGCTGGCAATTGCGGCGCAGGTGATCACGAGCGTTGCGTTACCGCCGTTGTACAGGCGGCGAGATTATATTGTGCTGCTTGCTACCGCCTCGCGCCCACTTCAGGCAGCCTATCCCGATGGTATGTATCATCAAGTGCGCCTGTATCCGCCGTTGACCTGAGCAGCGCAGGATGAGTCGACCATACGAAAGGCGTTAGTGACAAAACGTCGGACACTTTGAGCACATAGCCCTGAGAGGGTATGTTTACATAAAGAAACGCTTGTTATGACACACTGGGCGCTACAGGCCGCACGCAATACCATACTGATCGTACTTGCTGAAGTACTGGCGCGGATCGCCAACAGTATTCTCTTTGTGCTCCTTACCTGGCACCTCGGTGAAATCGAAGCGAGTCGATATACATTAGGATTTACATTTGCCCTTTTCCTGATCCAGTTCTCTCTGGGTGGGATAGATCAACTACTGACCCGTGAAGTGACAAAGGCGCCGGAGCGCAGCGATGTCTTTTTAGGAACATTTCTCCTGGTAAGATTTCTTAGTTCGGCCTTGCTCTATATTGTATTTATTTTATGGATTATTGGTCCATTTGGTTATGATCGAGCGACAAATCAGATTGTTTTGATTGTTGGGGCTACTTTTGTTCCTGATAGCTTGACAGTCTTGTTTCAGGCGTTTTTAGTCGCAAAAAATCGAGTTGCATATGTTACGTTGTTTGGTGCGATTACCGGTATAACTAAGCTTGTTCTGGGGTTTTTGGTGGTGATTTCAGGTGGAAGCGCTCTGTTTGTCGCATTTATTATTCTGATAACGAGTATCTTTTCTTTGATACTCCATTCGCTTTTAGTCATTCGTCGATTTACCAGGTTATCAATAAGTTTTGAGCGCGACTTTATTTTCGTAAATGCCCGATCAGAGTTGCCTTTACTGATTATCGCAATATTGACAACTCTAGAGGGTACTATTGATGCTATTATGCTATCACGTCGATTCGGTCCGCTGGAAGTAGGTGTCTATGCGGCTTCTGCTCTTTTCTTGAATGCTCTGATGATTGTTCCAACTGCATTTCGTCAGATTGTTCTTCCCTTAATAACGACGCAATATATTAATCAGAAAGAGAAAGCCTTTGATATCTACAGACAATCGGTAAGAACGCTATTAATAATAACTTTGCTCTTAAGTGCGTCACTGACTATAAATGCTGATAAAATTGTTCCAATCATCTATAGTGATTATTTCTCGGCTACTATCCCCGTTCTGCAAATTCTTATCTGGTCATTCGTGTTCACAACGCTGCTTGTTCCTGGAGGACGTCTGATACTTGCGGCAGGACAACAGTCAGCTTTCGTTCCTCTGCTTATTGGAAGCCTTAGCCTGAATATTGTACTCAATCTTATACTTCAACCCGCACTTGGCGCGAAGGGCGCCGCAATTGCACGTGTGGCATCTTCTGCCCTGATGCTGGTGCTTTCATTTGTGTACGTGCAACGTGCTATCTATCGCTGGAACGTAGCGCCTGTTCTCATTGGACCTCTCAACGCAATCCTGGTTATGCTTGTGGTTAATGCAGGTTTGCGCTGGGTGGGCATGCACTGGATAGTTGCTCTGATCATTAGCTGGTCGGTTTATGCTGGCGCGCTTGTGACATTGCGTGCCGTAAGTGCGACTGAGCTACGACGTTTACGCGACCTTCTGTTGCAGCGGATTGCGCAACTGACACCTCCCTGATACAATCTCTGGCAATCTCCCGTATGTTCAGAATGGAAAAGCATATGTATCGCATTCTTGTTATTGGACTCGACGCAGCAGGGCTGGATCTGATTGAGCCATGGATAGCTGCGGGGTATCTGCCTCATATTGCGCATATCCTTCGCACCGGTGCGTATGCGCCAATGCGTTCCACTATTCCAGTTATGTCGCCGCCAGCATGGACGTCTCTGATCACTGGCTTGAATCCCGGAAAGCATGGCGTCTACGATTTTGTGCGTCTATTGCCTGGAAGTTATCGGCTATATAGTACCCGGCGCGATCAAACAACATACCGGACCATCTTCGATCATGCCAGTGCTTATGGTCGCTATGTTCTTGCAGTTAATATTCCTATCACCTACCCACCGGCGCCGGTGCGCGGGATCATGATTTCTGGTCTTGGTGCGCCACGTCAGGGGCGTTTCGCGCATCCAGGCGAGTTGGAAAAAGAACTTCACGTATGGGAATATCGCCGCGATATAGATGTTGTCTTTGCTCCTGGTAAAGAGCAGGAATGGATTGCTGATCTTCAGAATGTGACCCGCTCGCAAACCGATGCTATGCTGCGGTTGCTCAAGCGTGAGCCATGGGATCTTGCGATGCTGGTCTATCGAGCAATTGATGAGGTGGAGACGTATTTCTGGCATCATATGGATCCCACCCATCCGCAGCACGATCCTGAGAAGGCGAAGATGTACGGATCGGCAATTCTTAAAGTTCATCGGTTGCTGGACGAAGAGATTGGGCGGCTGCTGGAGGTAGTCGGTGATGATACGATCATTGTGCTTGCATCGGATCATGGCGGCGGTCCAGTGTATAAGGAAGTCTTTCTCAATGTCTGGCTCGAACAACAGGGATGGTTAGTGCGACGGCGCACGCATCCTCTGAATGAGTGGCGTAAGAATGTCATGCGTCGCCTTCACCTGACCAGCGATCATCTGGCGCCGATGCTTGATTTCCCGCTGGCATGGCGGATTCGTAATCTTATACCTCAACGCCTGCAGCATGCGTTGGTGCCCGAATCGTCGGTGACACTGGCAGACGTGGTTGACTGGTCGCGAACGCGAGCCTACAGTTTTGGCAATATTGGTCAGATATATGTCAATCTGCGCGGACGTGAGCCACAAGGCATCGTCGAACCAGGCGCCGAGTATGAACGGTTGCTGGACGAGATAACGGAGGCGCTATATGCGCTCACTGACGAGGGGCAGCCTGTTGTAGACGCCGTATATCGAGGGCGCGATCTCTACACCGGTCCGTATGCTGGTTATGGCCCGGATCTCAACATCATCATGCGCGGCATGACCTATGTGACGCAGTCATGGCGTGAAGCGGCAGGTCATCAGATCTTTAGCATCTCAGGCACGCACTACACGGGTATTCACCGGCCTTTGGGAATGCTGGCGCTCAGTGGACCGCCAATCGCCGCTCTGGGTGCGCAACCCGAAGTGCAGATCGTCGATGTTGCTCCGACATTAATGTGGCTTTCTGGTCTGCCCATCCCTGATGATGTCGATGGTCGCCCTCTCGAGGAGTTTGTGCAGGATCATCGCCTGGGATCACCAACATTCATTCATGTTGAGCAGGTAACCGGTCCACTGGCGCCACGTGCAACGTGGACCGATAGCAGGCAAGAGCAAGAGGTGCTGACACGCTTGCGCGAATTGGGGTATCTCGAATAGTAGGTGGTAATCTAAACAGACATACCAATTAACCCGAAGGGAGTATTGTGCTGACACAGAAAAGATGTATCTTAATACCCAAATCGATGGTGCCGTTCCATACAACCAAGGAGTAGATCGCATGATCAAACAGTTCTTTCGTATCGCCACGGCTCTCGCACTCCTGCTAAGCATCACTGCGGTTGTAAGTGCGCAGAGCCAGTTGCCGGGCAGTGGTTGGTTCACGACGACCACGATCCAGAATGTGGATACCGGTACTGCAACCGTAACACTACAAGTCTATTCGGGTCAGGGTCAGTCTCCTCAAACCTCATCGGCAACGGTGAGCATCCCGTCTGGGGGGAACAAGGTCTTCATTCCTGGCAGTGGTCAAACAGGTTCGGGGACGCAAACAGTGTTCGACGTAAGCCCGCAACTGTCTGGTCCTTTTAGTGGATCTGCGGTCGTTCTTGCCGATAAGCAGGTCGTCGCAATTGGGCAGTTGGGGAACAATGTACCGCAGGGATTTCCTTCATTGGGAACTGCTGGCGGGTATGCAAACGGTTTCTATCGCGGCGCGCTCACGAGCGCAGCTACGATCTCCTACCCGGTTGTGAAAAACAATTGGGCGGGTAAGACGACTGTGTTCGCTATTCAGGCAGTCGGTGGTAACGTCAACTATACAGCAACGATCACCAGTAACAGTGGCGCCACTCATACGAAGAGCGGCACAATTGACGCTAACCGGTCGCTCATCCTCGGTCCTTCTGATTTCAACCCGCCGATGCCTAGTACAAACTGTGGGACGAACGTCAACACCTCTCCGTGCTTCGGTTCGATTGAGGTGACGGCGACAGGCGGCACGCTCGCCGGTACTGCGATTGAGTACCGTGTCGGTCAGTCGCCAGCGACAGAAGTTCAGTCGGCGGCGATGTTTACGTCGAATGATGCTGCCCAGACCCTCTTCTGCCCAACCATCAAGGCTTCGTACACGCTGGCTCAGAATCGAACGACCGGTATGACGGTTGCCAACGTGACGAGCAATCCCGTTACGGTCAATGTTGTGTTTACCGTATCTATCGGTCCGGGCGGTGCAGGCACGCAGTACAATTCGAGTGCGACAATCCCTGCCAAGAGTTCAGTCAACTTCTCAAAGTTCGATGGCAATCTTGGTGGAATGCCTGATGGAACGCTTGCTTCAGCAAAGGTGACATCAAGCGCCCCCAACTCGATTATTGCCGTCGTCAATGAATCGAACCCTGGCGGTAATCCTATCAAGTCGACGGCATATACCTGCTTCAGTGAGCAATCTGCAACGCAGAAAGTGGCAGCGCCGCTGGTCAAGAAGAATCTGGGTGGGAGCACCTCTGGTCCAACGGTGCAGAATGTGAATACAAGTGGCTCTTTCCAGGTGAGTGCAACCTATGTCTGTAGCGACAATCAGACCTATACGCCATCTACGACACCATCGTTGATCAGTCCGTCGCTGAGTCCGGGTCAGGCGCACACCTTCTTCAATCCAGCGGGCATTCCCGACGGTGTGCTCTGTGCTGTGACGCTCGATGCTGGCTCTGGCAATAAGATCATCGCCGTCGTTCAGGAAACGTCGGACTTTGCCGGGTCAAGCCCTGCAAATCTTCTGGACACCAAGAACTACGAAGGCTTTAACCTGCCATAGTGGCCGACCGCCTTCTGAATAGATCTGGCGCAGAGGAGCAAATTGCTCCTCTGCGATTCTTCGTGTACTCTACGTCCATGATCGCCTGCCTGTCGGTATGCTCACGGGGTTCTCGAGTTTGTGGACAGGATTTGAGAGATATATGGAGTGCTATGAAACATTTCTTCGTTGTCATGGTGCTTTGTTTGACAGTTCTGGCATCATGTGGCTCTCAGCCCGCTTCACCTGTGCCATCCCCAACATCCTCCATCCAAACGACACCCAACCCATATCCCTACCCCGCTCCTCCTGCTACGGGGGCCTATCCGCCTGCAGAATTGCGCCAGGGACCTCCATTTACGATTGACGGACCGGTGACTGCTGCTGAGGGGCTGGTCCACGGCAGCGGTCCTGCAGGAGTTCCTATTCGAATTGTTAATATTACCCGTGGCGCCGAGGAAATCGCCACAGTTACGATCGGTGATGATGGTCGATTCAGTGCGACAATCGCAGGCAAAGTTTCATCCGGTGATCGGATTGGTATTATGCTTGGTGATGTTCGGGGGACGCGGTTTAATCGGGAGGATTTTCTGAGTGGACCAGGGTACCAGGATATTCCGTTTATTGGTATCATATTTACCAGTATCCTTGTTGAGTGACCATTACCAACGACAATGCAATCTTCTGATGCAGAGTTCGACGCTCTTGGACGTGGCCTACCTTCAGGAGCTCATCATTACCGGGCGTTTGTCGGTCCGCCAGCAACATATGATGTTGTTGGCGCCCTTCAGTTTAGTTTACTGATTGCTCTTGGGCTTCGTGAACATCATACGCTGCTCGATATTGGCTGTGGCTCCTTGCGTAGCGGCAAACTGTTCATTCCTTACCTGCTTCCTGGAAATTATTTTGGCATTGAGCCAGAGCAATGGCTTATCGAGGAAGGTATTACCAGAGAACTTGGTCATGACCTTATCCGGCTAAAACGTCCAACGTTTAGTAACGACAATTTCTTCACACTCAGCATCTTTAATCGTCAGTTCGATTTCATTCTGGCACAGTCTATTTTCTCACATACCTCAAAGGCGCAAATTCGTCGCTGCCTCGCAGAAGCCATCAAGGTTATGTCCGCCTCGTCGCTTTTCGTGGCTAATTATGCGATTGGCGAACAAGATTACGAGGGTGATGATTGGGTGTATCCGGGTGGGGTAACCTTTACTCCTCAGTCAATGGAGCAATTTGGTGCTGAATATGGATTGAAAATGATACCAATCTATTGGCCACATCCACACGGTTTGTCCTGGATAGTGTTCGTTCGTCCGGGAAACGAAACGGTAGTAGGATCGCTTGCACAAAATCCAGTCCAATTACAGCAAGCGTTGCTGGTATGCAAGCGCAGGTTGGAGGAAATCGAAGAACATCCATACGTAAAAATGGGAATGTGGGTTCGACGAAAATTGCGTCGATTGTTATCTCCATCCGATGGAATATATCCAACACCCCGACAATGACGTGTGAAGTCGGGTTTGTCGAATCAAAAACCTAGAATAGTACTTTGGAGAGAAGACCTGAGTCGGGCTTAGTCATTCGGTACCAGCGGCAGGAATACGCTGTAGAACGCCTGATATGCGTATACGTGATCCACAGCGCCGTTCTGGTCGCTTCCCCCTGTGATGTAGATATAGTTGTTGAGCGCCTGAACGCGTG
>Ga0308401_1000219_pt1 | contig 17201 bp, 19 predicted proteins | sample HotsprSampleOSM1_FD_203472 | JGI IMG/M metagenome (GOLD analysis project Ga0308401, IMG submission 203472) | Hot spring phototrophic mat microbial communities from Octopus Spring, Yellowstone National Park, Wyoming, United States - 20060913_OS-M1 ...
CTCGATCAGGAACAAGGCGGGAACGCTCACATGATCCAACATGCGCTCGAGAGCAGCCTGCAGCGGGCGGGCTTTGAACGGCTGGCCGGGTTTGCCCAGGTAAGCAAACACCGCTTCCAGGCTTTGCATCTCGGGCATCAGGGCTTCCCGCTCGAACCAACCGATGCTGTCGAGCCTCTGCGCCGCTCGCACTCTGGCCTGCCGGTAATACCTACCCAGGTCGTCGTCAAGTGGGTGGAAGTCGAGGCTCGAGCCGATCCAGTCGGCGAAGCTGGTGAGGCCCGCCAGGCGCTCGAAGGCGGCGCCTTTATAGATGTAAACCTTAGGGGCCTCCCCTACCTCTAGCACCTCGAGCACGGCATCGAAAAGCTCGCGGCGCACCCCGTCCCAGTCCGCATTGCCTTTCTCTCTTTTGGTCGAAGCATTTTTCAGGTCGTCCCCCGTTGCCCGGAAGCCGTGGTGCGCGCCCACCGCCGCCGCGACGTTCTCAGCAGCCCTGCGCTTCCAGCCCCTGACCTCGAGGAGTTCGGGCAGCACCGCCTCACTGATCACGCTGTGGGAAAGGTCTTCGGGCGGCGGGTCAGGCCATGTGAGCCCCGCTGCCCATACGCGCTCTTTGCCCACGTCCCACTTCTGCTGGAAGGCCGGGCTGGCCTTACCCAGGTCGTGTAGCCCCGCCAGGGCGCAAGTCCAGGCTTTGGCTTGCTGGCAGTCGAGCTGCAAGTCCTGAGCGTATAACTCGAGTGTCCTGGGAGGTTCACGCTCCAAGATCACCTCGGCGCAGGCGGCCACATCGAGCAGATGAGCGATAAGCGGATGCCAGGAACCGTCGCCCTTCTCCCGGTCGCTTTTCGCCCATAGCGCTTTTGCCCTGTCCGACAAGCTCATGTTCGTAGCCTCCCACCTTACCGTGACAAATCCTGTCACGGATGGTTGTGATCTTCCAGCTCGTCCTTTTTATACCGGATTCAAAAAGATAACCCAAGTTGCCACCTACAAAACGCTGGCCAGGCGCCTGAAGTTGTGGGCAAAGATGAAGCCCCACACCTTGAGCACAAAGCCCTGGAGGGTGGTGGCATGAATCCCATAAGGGGAATAGCTCGGTCAGGGCGGAACCCACCGACTCGATGATCTTCCTGCCCAAGGTGGCGATGAACTGACCGGGTTGGTGGTAGCGCCTGGAGTTCCCCTTGCGAATAGCTCACAGCCGGATGCCCTCGGCCATCGCCAGGTCGTCCTCTGCCAGGTCCCTCGATCCACGTACAGCGCACTTCCTTGCGCCAGGTCCAGCGGCAACAGGTACAGCCCCTGCGCAGCGGCAACAGACCCCGGGGTGCACAGCACCTCGGTGATGAACGGGTGGTTGTTGCAGACCAGGTGCAGCTTCAGGCCGTGGAAGTAGGCCCGCTTGCTGGGAATGTAACCCCGGTAGGTGAGGCCGGGGGCCAGGCAGCGGGGTGCGCGGACGTTTTCACAGACTGGCAGGGGGAAGGTATCCAGAACGCAGTGCTCCACCGAGGACAGTTCAGGGCAACAGCGACGGTATCCAGTCAGACAAGCTGTGCAGTCGGCGGCGGAAGCGGCTGCGGGAGGGGATAGAGACCCTGCGCTTTGGCATAGGCCAGGGGAAGAAGAGGGCGGCCAGTAGACGACGCGGGCGGGGGTCTTGCGCTGGGGGTCGTCCTTGTGTCCGAGGGTCTTGAGCAGATCGTTTATAATGCAGAAGGCCACTAGAACAGTCCAGTTCATAGTGGCCTTAGTTTTTGCTTTCTAGCTCGGAATGTCTAGGTGGCAACTTGAGTTATGATAACTGCATATGATGAAAGCCTGCCTTTGATGGAAGGATGTTGCCAAACCACTCAGCAGCTACCGTTGCAGACGCACTTGCAGAGGTTCAAACCCTCGCCACAATCGCACGGGCTCTTCTTCAGTTCCTGGCAAATGATGCGGAAGAAGCAGTCCAGGGCGTCGGGGTAGAGGATGGGGGCATTGTAAAGTCCTTGGCCTTGCATCTTCCAAGTCCCGCCATTGTAGGTGGCGTAGAAGAAAGGTGCTCCGCCCAGGCTTTGGCGGCACAGGGAATCTGTCCCACATCTTAATTGCAATCCTAGGATTGCAACTAGGTACTGTGGTAGGCCGGATCCACCCTGATCCGGGTATCGTGTCAACCCAAAGCATGTTCAGCTTGAGCATGATGACCGTCCAGGGGCCTACTTTTGAGGTCCAGCAGGGGTAGTAGTAGCCCCAGATACCCACGATCTCGGCAAGCTGAGCTGTGTTTAAGTTGGGGGTGATATTGGCCACCAGGGCATCAGTGGAAGAGGCTCCCAGCCACCCCTTCACCGTACTTACAGGGAGGTCCCAGCAGAGCCCGGGGCTGGGGCGGCCATGGCAGAAGGAGCCTATATAGCATCTTCCAGGAATAGGAGTGATGGGCCGGCCTTGGTCGTCAATGCAGCGGCCCCCTGCGGGAGCTGCACATGGAGGAGCAAGCTTTCTTAGAAAATCTGAGAAATCGTGAGTGTGAAACACATCTGTCGCCAGGGAAAAACACTTTTAGGCTGTAGCTGAAACCGCCCCTTTTATATACACCAAACGGCATGCTATCCTCCTTTGCTTTCAGTGAAGACAAAGCAAAATTATGGACTGTTCCAGTCTAAAATTGCACGCAAAAAATACAAGCCCTTGTATGCGGGTGATCCTTCACCTCTGTGCGGTGTTGCTGGGCCATAGTCTCCCGATCTTCGTGCTCCCGCCACATCCCCTAACCCCCTTTTTCACCGGTCTTCACGCTTTGGCTATCCGCACTCTTGGCAGTCGGGTAGGGGTTGTGTCCCACCTTGATGCGCGTTTTCTCCCGCAGGGTGGTGTGCAGTCGCTCAGGAAGCCCACTTTTTCGCCACAGCCCAAAGTAGTCGCTTTCCAGTGGGGCAGGCCACTGAGCATCATGCGTCAAGGGCAGTCAGAGCGGGTGATGAGCCTGGGGATGGCCATGGCCCTGGCCCTTTTGGTCTACGCCCTGGGGGAATGGGAGCTCAGGCGAAAGCTCTTGGAGAACCAGGCCAGCCTGCCGGACCAGAAGGGTAAGCCTACCCAAAGACCCACCCTGCGCTGGGTCTTCCAGCTCTTCATCTGGGTGCGCCTGGTGGTGCTGGAGGGTAGGCCCCGGGTCCTCAACCTGGCCCCCCATCACGAGACCGCGGTGCGCCTACTGGGGGCACAGCGATATTACCTCCTGGAGTGAGGGGGGTGCGGAATGTCGGCTCTACGTCCACAAGGCCAAGAAGGACTCGGTGCGCTACGTGCCCTTGTTGCCTGCACTGGCCCAGGAGCTGCGCCTGCACCTGGGGGGGCGTACCCGGGGCTACCTCTTCGAGAGCAACCGGCATGAGCGCTACTCGCCCCGGGCCATCCAGAAGCTCATCCGGCGGGCCGCGCAGGAGGCGGGCCTCGAGAAGCGGGTCTACCCCCACCTGCTCAGGCACTCGGTGGCGCAGATCCTCCTCGACCGGGGGATGCCCCTGGAGCAGCTACAGAAGTTCCTGGGGCATAAAGACCTCAGGATCACCCAGATCTACGCCGAGAGTTCGCTGGAGCAGGTGAGAGAAAGCTACCGCCGGGTGTTCATAGGGGATTAATTCTGTCCCTTTCCAAGGATGATTGTTCGAATATTAGCCTCATCCCCGCGTTCTCCCACCAATAAGTGGGTTTCCTCTGCCATGCGATCCCAATCGGGGTTGTAGCTTTCATTGCCAGGTATTCTGGAAGCTGGGGTCGGAGTAAGCATATAACCGTCCAGCTTAATCCTGGCCTCTTGGAACTCACGCCGCGCGCTGAGTTGGGGCAGCAGTCGGGTAAATACCTCGAGCTTGGGGTGATTTTCGATGTCCTCTCGCTCCATGCCGTGGGGCTCTACAAACACTACACGCCAGCTGCCAGTCTGGTCATGCTCAATCCAGAGGATAAAGTCAGGGTAGAAGCCAGTTTTATTGTGGAAGCCCAAACCCTTTTTTGAAGCATTTCGCATTAGGTAGAGCTTGAGTGATGCAAACTCGGCCTCAGCATAGTGGACTTGCCAGAAGCGTTGCAGGGACTGAATAAAGTTGTGTTCGCTTTCTTCCAGAGGGGCCGGTTTGACCTGCACACCTTTGGGCAAAGAGGTATTTTTCGTCTCGTAGACTAGCGGCTGATACACTACCTCGAGCTTTATGTTTGGGTCAATATACAGGCGCGGTATAGGCGCGACCTGCTCACTCTGCCAAAGCTTCAGATTATCAGCCAGAGCTTTGATCTCGGCCAGTATGATGGGCGAGCTTGCGGGAACCGTTACCTCGTAGTGAGTCTCGAGGTCCTCCTGTTGTAGTTTACCAGGCAGAATTTCTCTGGCCTGGGCATCGTTGAGCTCGCGCCTATAGTATTCGCTCAGGTATTTGCGAAGGATGGCCAGCACGGCTTGCTCGAGGGCTTTGGGACTCGCTAAGTCACTCTCGGAAGCAACCAGGCTGTACCAGCCCTGCTGCAAGACCTGCTGTAACTTTTTAGTGGAAAAGCTCAGATTGCCAATGCGCTCGGCCCTGGCGTAGATCAGCAGTTTCTGCCGCAAACTCACCCAGTCCAGCATGGCTAAATGCTTGGGCTCCAAGGGTCGGCGCTGGCCTGCGGTCTGGCTTACCAGCTCCTGGTTTTCCAGCACGCTGATCCTGGCTGCCAAAGTGACGCTGGGCTTAGTGATGTTATCAGGTTCAAAAACCAGGGTGCGCGACTCAAAGCCGAAATTCTCAGGCAGCCGAGGCAGGGGTAGGGGTTTGGCGAGTGCCGATTGGTTGACTTGGAGTTCTAAATGTATCCGCTCCAGGTTGATTTCCTCAGATTGGATGGTTTCCAGAAAACGCTTTATGTAATTGGCGTTGAGACCCAGCACGTACAGGGTCTCCAGTCGTTTAACCTCATGCTTCCCTGAGCGCTTGAGCGAGTGGTTCTGCCCCAACAGCCGCACCCCCCGGCCAAAGAGCTGAATAATGAGGGGCCCCTGGTTCTTACCGATGTTGAGCAGGGTCATGGTAGAGACCCGCCAGCTACTCCAGCCCTCTACGAACTTTCTGGAGCCTATGAGCACCTGAATGGGGCTGTTGGGCTGGTTGATCTGCTGAAAGAGGCTGTAACCATAAAGCGGGTTTTCCTCTACGGCCAGCTTCAGATTCTGCTCAAGCTGCTTCTTGAAACCCGCGGTGTCCCCGATGTTGATGACCCCGAAGTACTCTCTGGCTCCTGAGGTCTTCAGGCCAATCTCGCCCTGAGCGGGCATCAGGTGAAGCTCCAGGGCTCCGCGCCCTAGCATCACCGTCTCCAGCACCTCGTTGTAGAGCTGGCGCGGAGCCTGCGTTTGTAGCTCGGTCAGATGGGCTGCAAAAGGGTTGGAGTTGCCGATGAACTCTCCGCTGGTCACTGCACCCGCCATCAAGCCCTGGGCCCACTGAGGATCGTCCGTCAAGCGCTTGAGGAAGCGCACCACCTTGGCCACGTCGGCTAAGGTCTCGGCGTCTTCCTCTAACTCGCCCTCCTTGCCCTTGCTGCTCTTGATGACGGTGTGGCCCACGAACGTCCAAAGCGGCTTTTCCAAGTTGTACTCGCGGGCCCGGTTCCCCAGGCTCAGGTAATGCCTTAGCTGCACGTAGTAGAGGAGCAAGCCCCCCATTAACGCGGCTTCCTCCTCAGCGGTGGGGTTGAGGTCACCAGGGTTGGCTTCTATAGACTGAAAATCCTTGCCATACTGATCCTGGTAGAAGTAGCGGTACTGGTAGTCGGCAAGAATCCGCTTGCCGTACTCCCTTAACATCTCTCCACTCTTCAAGACCTGGGCAAAGGTAGCGCTGTACTCCAGGAGCATTCCCTTTTCGCTCAACCACTCACGGATTTGACGCCAGCCCTTGTCCAGGGAGGCGGTGCCCTTATGACCCTCATCGGCAAAGACCAGGTTGGCCTGTCCCAGGATGGGGTAGTAGAGCCCTTCAGTCTCTGTCTCGTCCTTAGCGCGTTTGTCGCGGAGCTTGGGCATATCCACCACCAGCACCGTACCGGGTAACACGCTGCTGGGGTTGTGCTTGACCTCGGTCAGGTAACGAGCCGGGATGCCGCTTCTTTCAAGATCTTGGCGGTGTTGTTCGGCCAAACCCGCGTTAGGAGTTAGCAAGAGGATGTTCCCAAACCCAGCCTCGGTGGTCAGGGCCTCTTTTTTGCTTCCGGCTTTAAAGTAGTGCAACAGCTGCCAGTAATGCACATGAAGGAGCAGGGTTTTACCTGCACCTGTGGCCAGGTAAAAGGCCAGGCGGCGCAAATCGGGCAGTGTGAACTGGGTGCGGTGTAGATCCGCAGCCTGAAATTCATTGAGCTCATCCACGTATTTCTCAGGATCGCCCGTCAGCTGATCCAAGTGGTACTCCGAGGCTAGAAGAGCAATATACTGGAAATACTTAAACCCCGCGAACTCTTTGCGACGGCGGGCCAGGCGGCTCTCGTACTCGCGCAGGTTGGCGTCATAGAGGGGGAGCCGCTGGGCCAAATCCGGGGTGGCCATGCCCAAGGCCGCGTTGAAGAACACCGTTTGCGCCCCGGTGGCCTGGGTGTCCTCCAGGGCCTGCCAGCTCCGCAATTCGTTGATGTTGCTAACCCGCAACTTGCTCAGGAAAAAGCGAGCCAGCACCAGATGAGCATCCAGGCTCACTTGGATCCCTCCATCATGGCGTCCAGAAGTACCTCCTCTAGCGCTTCAAAGGCAGCTATCGGGGGTGCATTGAGGATCACCCGGTGGCCGGGAAAAGTCTGTTCCAGCCAGACCCGCTCCGCATGCAAGTCAAGGTCGGGCTTGCGCTCGCGCAAGATCAGAGCAACCAGTTGTGCCTCATCGAGCGAGATAGCGTACATGACCCTGTAGAGATGCCCGTTCGCTTCCATCTCCGCATACTTGCGGATTCTGAGCCCCAGCCAAAGCGCGGTTGTTTCCAGCCAATCCACTTCCTCTTCCCGGTAGCCTCCCTTTTCGGGCCGCTTGATCCGGATGGCTGCAGGATAGTGCCATTCGGTAAGCGCCTCTCCATTCAGCATGGGTCGTAGCAGCGTGGGATTCCCGTCTTGTACGACCTCGGCGAAGTAGGAGAGGAGATAGGCATTCTCACGGGTCAAGAACTCATGGGGCCGCTCCACCGCGCTCAGGTTTTCGGCATAGGCTGTCTCGCGCGGGGAAGGCTCGGTTTGTAGGTTGAACAGGGCGTCCTCGTAGCTCTCCAAGCGCAACACCTTGACCAGGCGGGGTGAGCGTTCCATCCACTGGAGTAGGGGGCTCTCCACATCTACCATAGGCTCGGTTTTAGGCTTGCCCCCTGACCAGGTGGGGGCATACATCACCTTCTGCACCCGCTTTAGCAGCAAGCTGTCGAAGTGGTCGCCCATCTCTACCAGGATGAACCTGCGTCGGCCTCCGTCCTCCCGGTTGAGTCGGATGACCCCGTGGGCAGTGGTGCCGGACCCTGCAAAATAGTCCAGCACCCAGCCTTCCTGGGGAACCGTCTGCTGGAGTAGGCGCAACATTAGGCTGGTAGGCTTGGGCGCGAAGAACACCCCGGAGCGCCCAAAGAGGGCCGAGGTCTCCTTCTCGCCATCGCTGTAGTCCACGATGACGCTCTTGCCCACGTTGGTCTCCACCTCGTGGAGAAAGCGCTTGATCCGGGGCACCTTGCGCTCGTCCTTGCCCCAGACGATGCGCCCATCTGCGTCCAGCTCTTTGAAGGAGCGGCCCTCCCCCTCATCTCTGGCCTCATAGGGGCAGTTCCAGCCTCTCTTGGGATGGGGCACGGGCTTGCCCGTTTTGGGATGAAGGGGCCGGTAGAAGCGGTAGTTGGGGCTGTTGGGATCCCTTGTGCTGGGAGACTGTTTCCCTGCGGGCATGGAAATATCACCCTCCTGCCACACCCAGAGCGAGGCGCCCTCTTCCCGTGCCCTCTCCTCGGGAACGAGCTCCCCCTTCGCGTTCCGATACTCGGCGTATTTGTAAGGGTAAATGCCCTTCCAGGGGTCGTTTTTCTTCTCTTCTTTCCAGGAAAGCCCCTGGGCCTCCACCTGTTGGCGGTACTCGGCTTGGTGTCGTTGGTAGAGTTCACGTAGAGACTTTTCCACCTCGGATATGGGCGGGTAGTCAGGGTTCAACTCCTGAACAAGGGCCATCACCTCCTCATAGCCGGGCTTGGGCTCGCGAAACATCTTAGGATCAGCGGCCACATTAGGCAAATGCTTCGCCCAGACCAGAATGTACTCGTGGTTGGTGGAGTAAGTGGGCACCTGGCTGTTGGTGGTGTTCATCACCCAGATGAGTTCTTCCACCCGGTTCCAACGACCAAAGGTGTCCTGTAGCACGTGCTCTACGACAGTGCGCTCCTCGAGGTCAATGCTTACCAGCATCACCCCGTCTTTTCTCAGGAAGTCGCGAGCGGGGCGCACCCGTCCTTCCATGAGCGTAGCGAAGGTGGCGTGCTTAAAGCCATTCTTATAGGGGATTTCCGAGGACTTCGTATTGTAAGGGGGATCGATGTAGACCACCTTGACCTGCTCACGCCAGCGGGCTTCCAGGGTGCGGAGGGCGCCATAGTTTTCCGCGTGTACCAGGACCCCGTCAGTAGCCTCGTCCAGATCCCAGCGCTCGCTCAGGGCCGCCAGCAGCTTCCGGGCAAAGCCGGGGTTGAAGTTGCCGGTAAAGACCGGCAGGGAGGGGTGGGTCTCAAGGATTTGCTGGTTGATCTCGGCGAGGCCCATATCGTCCCGCCAGTACCGGATTTGCGCCTCGTTTGCCAGGATCTCCGGCCACAGGCTCTGGGGGATGTGGCGAATAGGCACGATGTAGTCCGTGCGGTAGACCAGACGCTTTTTCTCGAAAAGCTGGGTTTGGATGCGCTCGAGCTGGCCCAGGAAGCGGATCAGATCCTGGGTGATCCCCCTGAAGGCTTTGAGGGTGGCCAGGCGGCGACGCAACAGGTGGTCGTCCTCCAACTCGGCCTGGCGCAGGGCCTGCGATTTGGTAAAGTAGTCCAGCTCGGCCTGAAGGAAGTCCTCGAGGTGGGGGTGGATGAAGAAGTCCTTGCTGCCCAGGGCACTATAGTGGCGGGCCCGACGGTGAAGCAGGCTTTTGCCGTTTTCGCCGGTGTTCTCCAAGGCCGCCCGAAGGTCGGGGTCGGGGATGCTGGCCAGCACGGCGGGTAGGGCGGCCTCGAGGATCTTCTCCTGATTGGCGGGGTCGCCTTCCCTCTTGCTTCGGTAGTCAAAGGGGATGGTCAGGGTATGGCCCTCGAGCTTTACCTCAGGCTTGGGGAAGAAGTAGCGGGAAGCCCGGTTGTTATCCCTGACGGCTTCTACATGGGCCAGGACGAACTGCACCGTAAAGGTTTGGGGCTCGAGGCCCTGGGTTTCTACCCTGAAGCTGTAGTTTTTCAGGTAGGTGTCGCTCTTGGTATAGTGCATCCCACGGGTAGGCCAGTGGAAGTACACATCCTCACCACGGTAGACCGCACCGGGGAAGTCCTGGGGTAGCGGCGCTAAGCCGCGATCCCCGTATGACTCAATGGCATAACCCTCACCGTAAGAAAAGCGCGGCTGGGGGATGAAGTCACCCTCGTCGTAGTAACGGCGAAAAAAATCATGAACGAGCAGGAGCACGTCGTTGACCTGGTTCTCTGCGAGTACCTGTTCGCCTAGGATGCTACGAATCTGGCGAATCCGATCAATCAGGTTACCAATCTGCCCACCGGCCTGGGCCAGGGTATCGGCAATGGGGGTCAGGGTACCGTCAGGCTCAATGGCATTGGGTGTCAGTTGCCTGAGCTTATCCGTCGCTGCTTTGAGCTCAGCCTCGAGATCAGCTTTGGCCTGCTGGCTCAAGGCGTGGATGTGGTTATACAAGCGCTCAGGTAGTTCTTTGGCAAAGTAGTCCTCGATAGCTCTACGGCGCTGTTTCAGCAGCCGGTAGAGGCCAAAATCAAGGTCGGCCAGGTCAAGCTGGAATAGCTCGCTCAGCAACACGCGGAACTTCTGATAGCCCTCGAGGTGTTCCAAAGGATGTGCCATATGTCACATCAATCATAACGAGCAAAAGACCCCGGTTGCTGCAGCTGAATTTGGCAGAGCAGCAATCCTGGACGCTTCTTCGGGATTTCTTGCCTCCTTTTATGTAGTCAAGTCCGTGCAGGTGGCGAGAGCATCACTACAGGCTTGGGGTTCCTGCCTATCTAGGAATTCCTCTCTCTTTGGGGCTAAGCGGATCACCATAGCCCAGTACACCCCAAATCCTGACGCACCCGTGCCATTTCGCCGGCAGGTAGGCGGGCTTCCAGTTCATTCTCCCAGCGAGACAGCCAGCCGCACAGCACATCAGGCGGGCAAATCGCTCGGCGATGGAGCTCGAGCACCGCCCAGAGGCTGCCGTGAACGGCAACTTGGTTCTCCGCACAAGCCCTGCGCAAGCGCCCATCGTTGGAGAGGAGCGTATGGCCGTTGGTGAGGGAGTAATGGAGGCACAGGGCATCGGCCAGCGACAACCCTGCCTTCTTCAGGGCTTTCGCCGCCGGAAGCCATGTCTCCTGAACCTGTACAACCCGCACACCCAACGCGCTGACCTGAGGCTCGGACAGGTCATCCACCTCGGCCAGCACGACATCAAGCACCTCGAGGGTTCCCAGCTTCACCAAAGCGTCTAAGCCTCCGACCTTAGTGAAGTCAATAAGGATGTTGGCGTCGGAGAGCAGGTTCATTCGGGGCTGCTAGAGGGCACTTGCGCCGTTCGACGACCAGAGGGCGGCTCGCTTGCGGATATGCTCAATCGGAACCCCTAGCACTTCCGCGGCTCGAGAGGCGCTCACGACGCCGAGAGAGAGAGCCTGGAACACCAAGCGCTCGAGCCGGGACTTGGGCAGTGCCTGGCTCTGATCGTCCCCCCGGTCTGGGTGGTAGAACTCGCGCCGCAGCTCGAGCGGTTCCTGATCCTTGCCAAATCGCTTGTTCAGCACACCGATCTGCTGGCCGCATTGCTTATGGGCAATGATGCCGACCTGCTCGGCACGGATCAGGACGGTTCGCATGCTGACGCTGTAGCGCAGCTTGAGATCAAGTAGCATGGCTTCGGGAATCCAGCGGTTGCGGAAGGCGTGGAGTTCCCGCTCGAGCACTTCACGCGGCAGCAGCACCGCCCCGGCCAGGTGGTTAGCGAGCTTCTCCCTCGGCCCCGAAGCCACAGCCCTTTCGGGGTGCAGGAAGTCCTGGCGATGGCAGATGAGGTGGGCCAACTCATGCAGAGCGGTGAAGAACTGCCGCTCGACCGGGTGCTTTTCGTTGATGACGATGACCGCCCCCAGCGACTCGGTGTAGGCCGAGAACCCGCTCACGTGGGCTGGCAGTGGGGTGAGGAGAACCTTCAGCCCGCGATCCTCGAGCCGAGCGATCACGTCCCCCAAGGGGGCGTGTTCCACCCCGAGGAAGTCCCGCACCTCACCCGCGTAGCGCTCCACCGCATGTGGGTCGTAAACCTCTACCGGCATTTGGGGTGGCGACACAGCGACCTCACCGAGCTCCCGCTCGATCTCGGCATAAGCCAGCGCCCGCTTGAGCACCAGGGCCCGGATGGCGGGGGTAAGAACCCCTGCTTGATCGGCCCTGAATAACAGGTTCGGCTCCTCCGCGTTTTGTTCAAAGAAAACCTCGAGCGGCACGCCCAGGGCCTGGGCGATGGCAGCCAACTGCCCAATGGAAGGCATGCGCTCCCCCTTCTCCCAGACCGCGATGGTCTGCCGGGTCACCCCGACCCTGTTACCCAGATCGGTCTGGCTAAGCCCCTGCTGTTCGCGGAGTGGCTGAATGTAGCTGACGTTCACCATAGACATGACCTGCCCCTACTAACACCAAGAGACGGTCGGTAGTCACCGACCTACTCGCAGTAAAGATGCAGGGCGTGCGGGGGTCTCACTCGGACTGGGACAATGCCGATGCGGCCAAACTTTTGGCGATGTCGCTGGACTTCGGGTTGCTTAGCACCTCCGAGGCCAGGGAGGCGATCTTAGCGCTGGTCTTGCTGTTGTCACCAGTTTGCGCCAGAACGCTTGCGGCCAGAGATTTAGTCACCCGACCAGTCCGCCCATCATCCAATGCCTTTGCGGCCTTAGTCGCCATTGAAGGGCTGGTGCGCTTACCTGCCATAGGTCTTCACCTCTTTTCAAAGGATACGATGGATGTTAATTTATGTCAGTAATTTTTACTAAAAATTAGACCTTAAATGTTAACCACGGGTGCCTGGAGGATGACTATCCCCCCTTCCGCACGCTCTCCCCCTCCGCGTTGAGTCGGATGACCTCGGGCAGCGGCTTGCCTTCTGCGATGGCCCTGGGCAGGCCCTTAAGCCGCTCGAGCACCTTCCAGGGGATGTACCTGTGCTCCCCTTCGACGACCACGCGGGGGTAGCTGTAAAGTTCCCGCCCGATCCCCCAGGCGGTGGCGGCCCGCTTCAAGGCCCCGGAGATGCCACCCTTGAAGGGCTCCATATCGGAAGCGCCCGAGCCGTCCTGCTTCTCCACCCACTCCCCCGTCTCCGGGTGTTTGATGGCGATGCTGGCGATCACCCCGTGCTCGCTGCCCACCTGGGCCGGGGTGTAGCGCACCTGCCAGCCAAAGGGCCCGAAGGCCCGGTCGAGGCGGCTCATCACCGCCCTCGCGTCGATGTAGGGGGCCAGGGTGGTCTGGCCGTTCTTGGCGGCGATGATCTTCCATTCTATTTCTTCGCTGCTCAGGGGTTGGGTCAGTATTTTGATGGCTTCCATTGCTTCCTCCTTTCAAAAAAAGCAAAGGGGTGGCCGAAGCCACCCCCTGGTCTAGGCGGCCTGCGCTACCTGCTGAACCCGTCCTTTCTTCTCCCCCCGCTCCAGCAGCACCGCCGCCAGCAGGTGCTTGCAGGTGTGGCCCTTGCCGTGGTCGGGGCAGGTGCAGGACTCATGCTCGAGGTCTACCAGGTAGTTCTGGCTCCCCCGCACCACGTAGGTGTGCGGCATCCCCTCCACCCGGTGCACCCGGCCTTCCAGCAGGATGGCCTCGGCCCGCTCGAGGCGGTTCAGAAAACCCTCGATCCGTTCGCGGATGTTTTTCATAGCGTTCCTCCTCAACCAACAAAGCAGGGCGATGCCGCCTCCGGCGTTTACCCGGCTGAGGCTGCATGCGCTGCATCGAGGTCAATCGTTTCTGGGCTGTTCCACTTTATCCTGATGACCAGGAAGGCGTAATCCGCGTCCTCCTGCCGGTCGAAGACCAGCCTTTCGCTGGGGTCGGTGCTGGTAGGAACCAGGTGGATCAGCCGCTCCCCAAGGATGGCCTTGCGATAGTGGGCCAGGTTGTACAGGGCTCTACCGTGTTTGATGACTGCCATTGCTCACCTCCTGCATGATCTTGGCAACGCTTAAGCGCTCCCGCGCCAGTTCCAGCCGTACCCGGGCCCACACCAGGGCCTCCTGGGCCGCCCGCACCGCCTCATACCGCTCGGCCAGGCTGGCGCGGGCCTGGGCTTCCCGCTCCTCGGCGTTCTTGCCCGCGATCACCCCTGACAGCAAGGCCGTGGCGCGGGCCCGCTCGAGCTCCTCCTTTACCCGCTCATAGTGAATCTGGGCGCTGGCGTGTTCAGCGAGCGCCTTTTCCAGGTCTTCCAGTTCTCTTTCCATGTTTTCTCCTTTCAGTGAAAAGGGGGCGTCGCCGCCCCCTGGTGCCTAGAACTCCGGCGGGAGTTCCGGTTCCTCTAAGTCGCGCCACTCCACCCAATCGCCGGGGTCGTCGGGCGGTTCGTCTGCGTTCATCCGGGTCAGGATGTTGGCCGTCTCAGCGGCGAGCGCGCACAGCTCGTCCAGCTGCGGCTCCATCCCCTCCGGTGCGATTTGCTTAGCCCACTCCAGGTACTGGAGTAGATCAAGGGCTTCTTCCAGGGCGTGCTGCAAGCGCCCTGTGAGCGGCGCGGGGTTCTGATCCAGGGTCATCCCGTAGGTCTCGAGGCCCTTCTGCACCCGCTCCTCCAGCAGCCGGGCGGCTTCCGGGCTGACCCGCTCTTGAGCTTTTTGCAGGATGCTCATCTTCTTTTCTTCCATAGGGGGATGATCACCTCCTCCACCAGCGCCACCAGCAGGGCCAGGCTACCAAAGATCACGAACATCCCACCCGCGGTCAGCGCGATTATTTCCTGCAGGTTCATGCCCTACCCCCCGGGGCCGAAGGCCCCCTGGCCCTTCTGTCCGGCCCCTGCACCTCCACCACCACCCCGCCCTGGATGCGCGAGCGCACCGCCTCACCCACCTCGCCCAGCCGGGCGGCATAGGCCTCGGGGGAGAGGTTGGAGGTGAGGATCAGGTCGCGCCCGCCCGCGCTCGAGCGCTCCACCAGGGCGTAGAGGCGTTCCAGGGTGAAGGGGGTGAGCCGGGTCTTGCCCCCGTCGTCGAGTACCAGCCGCTCATACTGGGGCAAGATTCCTTCCCCCGCCGCCGCCAGCCGTTCCTCCGCCAGGAAGTCGAGCTCGCTGCGGAAGCGCACAAAGCGCCCCTCCTGCACCAGCCGGGCCGCGATCCTGAGGGCCAGGTGGGTCTTGCCCACCCCCGGAGGCCCCCACAGGTAGAGCAGGCCGCCCCGATAGGCCCGCGCCGCCTCGGTGGCCGCCCGGTTGCCCACGTGCACGTCCAGGGGCTTTTCCAGGTAGCACCGGTAGCGCGGATAGCCCTCGAGGTCTTTCGCCAGCAGCCTCGGTGCGGTGTAGCGCCGCCAGGACTTGAGCAGGGCGGCCTGGTAGCGTTCGGGCTCGAGGTAGCCGCAGTCGCAGTCGTGCTCGATCTGGCCGGGCCGCTCGAAGGTGTACCCGGCCAGGGCCGCTGCGCCGCACAGCGGGCAGGGGGGGAGGCTGGGGTCGTGGGCCACTTCTTGCCCCCTTTTGGCCCGCAGGGTCTCCAGCACAGGGGCAAGGTCTAGAACCGCTCGCCGGTCGCCGTCCATATCTCCTCCCTCTTTCCCCGCCCCGCCAGCACCCGTCGGGCGTACAGAAGCGGCTGATCGGGGGCCTTCTTCCGCACCTCGAGCAGCACCTCTCGCACGGCCTCGTCCCCCAGCCGCTCGACCTCGCGGGCGAACTCCTCCAGCCAGGCCAGGGTGGTGGGGACGCGCTTGGCTAGCGGCAAAGACTCCACCAGGTTGAGTAGCTCCAGCAGGGTCTCTTTGTGTTGATGGGCGAGCCGCTGTATGAGCGGGTTCTGCTCCTTGCGGGCCCGATATAAAAGCCCCGCCCGCCAGCCCCCCAGCGCCTGGGCCAGCGCCCCGGCGGGGTCGGAGTAGCGGGGACATTTTGTCCCTTGGTTTCTCGTGTTTTCAGGGGACATTTTGTCCCCTCGTTTCTCTTTTTTCGTAAGGGGTTTACTTCGTTCAGCACGCAAACCGGCGGGACATTTTGTCCCCTGGTTTCGTGCGATTCCAGGGGACGTTCTGTCCCTCTGAATCCGCTGTTTGGCCTTCTTCAGCGCCTCCGCTTTTCCCAGGGGAAAGGCCCCAGGGTCTTCCCCCAGGGCCTCCCAGAGCAAAAGCCCGTCTTTCAGCGAGAGCCGCTCGAGCACCTCCCTCAACCGGGCAGCCTCAATCCGATACCAGCTTTTCTTCCGAGGCATGGTCCACCAGGGCCAGTAACTCCTCTTCGCTCAGGGGGTGCTTCCAAAGCTGGGTGGCCTGCTCCCCTACCGCTACAGGGATGATGCGGTTCCTTTTGCGCTGGGGAAAAACCACCGCAAGCTCCGGTTGCCCGTGGTCGGGGGCCTTGTCCAGGTAGGAAAGCTCTATGCGGAGAAACTTCAGGGTCTTTTTCATATAGACCTCCCACAGTCAAAAAGGGGGCCGGATGGCCCCCTGGTGCTATACCCGCAGGGGCACCACCACGCCACGGTACCAGCCCCCCTCGATGAGCAGGGGCTTCTCACGTTCGACGAAGCGCAGCCGGCCGCTGTTCTTCACGGGCTTGAGGCGCTCGAGGAAGTACCGACCGTCCACGGAGAACTCCGCTGCACCCTGCGCCACGCAGGGCACCCTCCGGTGGGCCTGGCCGTGCTCGTTGTCCACCTCGAGGCGGATCACCCCGTCTTCCGCCCGCACGTCTACCCGCCGGTTTTCCGAACGCGCAAACAGCGGGCGCAGGGCCTCCAACGCCTCTACCAGGGTAGGGACGTAGACCTCTACGGTGCTCTGCCATTCCTCGGGCCTGGGGATCACCCGCTCGTAGTCGGGGTACTCGCCCTCTATGCAGGTGAGGCTCATCTCGAGCGCCCCCGCCTTCAGGCCCAGCTCGCGCTCCTGCAGCCCCAGGCCCACCTCGAGGTCCTCCACCCCTCTCAGGGCCTTCATCATTAGGGCCAGCCCCTCGCGGTGGACCACCGCTTTGCCCTCCAAGTCCCCCCGCGCCGGGATGGCGCGCTCGGCCAGCACGTAGCCGTCGCAGGCCACCAGCTTCAGGCGGGTGGGGCCGAACTCGAACTGGGCCCCTCGAAAGATGGCCCGCGTGGGGTCGGTGCTGGTAGCCTCAAAGCCTGCCTCTAAACTAGCCAGCAGCTCCTTGCGGTTCACCCAGACCTGGGGTTCGACCTGGGGCATGGCAAACTCCACCTCGCGGTACTCGAGGCCCACCTCGCCCACCCAGACCCTGCCGTTCAGGGACACCTGGGCGTTGCGCTTGAAGGCTTCCTTGAAAAGTGAGGCATCTACCGCCACCACCGGCCCTTCGGCCTCCCCCGCCTTCCAACGGGCGTAGAGCAGGCGACCCCTGTCTAACTCCCGTTTGCCCATCAGGGCCAGTCCGTTGCCGGCCTGCACCATCAGGGTCGAGTGTTTGTCGAATAGGGTCAGCGCGTTCTTCAGCTTTTCCATATGTCCTCCACGGAAAAAGAAAGGAAGCGGTGTCGCCCCCTATGCCACCTCCTCAGAACCCGCTTCTTCCAGCACCTCTATGTACCCCGTGCCGCCACACGTCCGGCAGGGCACGGGGCGCTCGTCCTGCAGGTAGTAGCCGTAGCTTTCGCTGTAGTAGTCGCGGGCCACCACCACGTAGCCGTCTCCCTGACACACCGGGCAGAGCTCCTCACGCATTTCAATCACCTCGGAAAAAGAAGCGGGGCGGC
>Ga0308401_1000230_pt1 | contig 16788 bp, 21 predicted proteins | sample HotsprSampleOSM1_FD_203472 | JGI IMG/M metagenome (GOLD analysis project Ga0308401, IMG submission 203472) | Hot spring phototrophic mat microbial communities from Octopus Spring, Yellowstone National Park, Wyoming, United States - 20060913_OS-M1 ...
TGCCGACTGTGGTTTTTTGCACATACCGCTGCATGAGCTTGCGGGCCCCCCGAAGGTCGCTCACCTTTATCCGTGTGCCCGCGCTGGGCATCCGCTCCCGGAGCTGCTGCCGGATATGCGCGGCCGCTTTGCTGATGGCGTCCAACGTCTTGGTCTCCTCCTCCGCCGCCGCCGTCGCATGCAGCGTCGCCAGTAGCTCTTCACCCGCCTTCTGGATTTGCTTAATTTCTTCGGTCATATCCTTTGTGTGTTTGTCTTTTTCAGTGCTTCAGATACTAAAAGCATGGTTTTCGCCAGCTCCTTAGCAAGGGGTTGAACTTGCTCTTCTACAGCTTTCAAGGCCTTTTCTACCGATTGCGCTACGGCCTCCTGCGTCATCCCCTGTATCTGACTAACTGCTGCCGCTAGGTCAGCCACTCTCTGCTGCAAGTCGGCCACTTGCGCTTGCAGAGTCTCTAAGGCCTCTACTCGCGCCGCAAGCTCATTGACGAAAGCCTCCAATTGCGCCAAATCCTGTTTTCGCAAGTACCCCAGCGCGCTGGGCGCCGTTGCCACCTTTGGCGTGGCTTGGCCGCTGCCGTTTTCTTCCTTCTGCGCTACTTGGCCGCTGGCTGCTTCCTGCGGCGCTTTTTCGTTTTCGGTCGCCATATTAGTTAGCGTTTTCATTAACAATACAAGTTGCTTGTTTGGTTGTGCTGGAGTTCTGGTCAAAGATGCCTCAAATAACGCAAACTGCGTTATCTGAAAATAACCATCATCTCGCGTATGCCCACGAGCAAAACCGCCCACAGAAAGATGCAGTCCTTCAACAAATTCATCTTCAACCTCAAAATCCAGCTTTATACCAACATAAAGACCATCATCGCGCTGAGCGTGATATACAATTCTTCCAACGGGTGCATTGAAGTAGTTATGCTCTAAAAAAACGTAGGGTTCTCCGTAGATATAAAAATTAGTACTTATCGAAAAAACATCGCCGTGGGCATCGGGCACATCCCACACAACTAGTTGCCCCTCGTATAGCCCACGAGATACTGGAGTAAGCAGCTGAGGGGCTGCCAACTGCTTCGCCCGCCACTCCATACTGCAAATATACGCGTTTTCTGACAAATGCAAGCCCATCGTCAAAAGGTCAAATATGCCCGACTTATACGTATCCGCAAGTTTTCCACAATCAGCCTAACAGGCCCCGCCGGTAGGGATAGGGCCAGCGTTATGTCTGTCGCTGTTACACTGACTACTTGCGTATGCACCTCCCCTGTGGCAGTATATGCCCGAACGGGATCGCCTATCGCCACAAAATCAGGTGCTTGAGGGATCGGGCTTTGGTAAGGGATCGTCGCTGCTGGAGCTGTAAGCTCTGCCTGCACCACAAACGGCGCAAAACGCATGAGTCGCCGTAGCGTCTCACTACCTCGGTAGGCCAGATACGGCGTATAGCCTATGCGTGTATAGCCTTGCGTATTTGGTTCCCCAGCCACAGAGCTACCTACGCCCATCTTTATCCGCCCAAAGATGAACGGCAAGGCCAAATCGCGCAGCACATTGCGCACCCCTACCGCTGGAGCGGAAGAGGGAAGCGCCGCATATATCTTCTCTACACTATCCGGCTCAAAAAAGTACTCCAACAGCGCCCGCTCATGCTCATCTATCGCACGCTGGTAATCTGCTTGCGTTATGGCGTTGCTATCCAGTCGGTACTGCCCCGTAAAATCCTCCGTAGTGTATAGCATGCCCAAAGATATGGTATATTTGCCTAAATGGGCAAGCTACGCGAACTGTTGGCCAAGCTGCTGGCCAAGCTGCTGGGCTGGCTACGCAAAAAAACTTGGAGGAAAAAGCTCCGCGAACTGAGCTGGAAGGATTTCTGCGACGGACTTGACAAAGACCCTCCTGACGACGTCCAAAAGGAGGCCGAGCACGTCTTCTTTGACCACGTTTTCCCGGAAGCCCTGCTTACTTTTTTCCAGAATGCCAGCGAGCTGCTTCTCCTTTATGAAGCAGCCCTATCCGCACCCGCTATGAAGCCTATCGCCGACGCCAAGTTCAATGAGCTATTCAAACAGAACCCTATCCCATTCTATGAGTCGCTTGTGCCCGTGCTCAAAAACATGGGCGCTGAACCCGAAAAAGCAACCTTCTTAGAGATATGCGCTTTCTTGACTACCTACAAGTCATAATCCGCCTGATCAGACCAGAGCGCAATCGCAAGGGGCAACGCGTACTTCAGGATTTCTACGAGTATGGCCTCGCACGTACCACTGATATAGCCGAAGCGCCTCCACCCCAGACCCCTTTGGAGTGCCTCCAACGTATCGCCGACGTTCGGGCTATCCATACCTTGATTGCCGGCGCCACCACACGCCTCACCTGGAAAGTCGCCAAACGTTACAATGGCACTGAAATCCCTGACGAGTTTCGCTCCCGAAACCTCGACCGCTATGCTGGCCACATCGTGGGCGACTACCTCGTGCTGGGGCAGGCCTTCTTCTCTGAAAACTTCACCTACATCAGCCCCTTAGAAGCCTTCCCAGATACCACCCTTAGCATTCAGCGACCGAACGGGACGCCGCTCCAATCCGCATTTTGGCTCATGCGCCAGTTTTGGGAACTCAATCGCGCCGAAACGCAAATCCTCTCCCTCATGGGCGCCGCCGCCTTCCTTTACCCCAAAGACTCAAACATGCCCCTAACTGGCGACGAACTAGACCAGCTCCGCAAAAATCTCCAAGCCAAAGTTCGCAAAGGCGGCGTTGGGGGGATAGAACCCGTCTCCGTGCCCATCGAACTCATACCCATCCCCATAGACAACCAAAAATACCGCCTCATAGAAATCCGCACCCAGCTCATACGCGAACTTTGCAACCTCTTCCAGATAGACAGCTCCCTCCTAAATGACCCGGAAAACAAAACCTACAGCAACAAGACCCTCGCCCTCAAAGCCCTTTACACCAACGTCATCATACCCACCGCCTACGAAGTCGCCTACGCTTTCCAAACCCGCACCCTCGACTACGTCATCACTATAGAGACCTCCAACATAGAGCTACTGCATGAAGACCGGGTCGCTCAGGCTGATTATGTGATCAAGCTCCTACAAGCAGGTCTCATAACACCAGATAAGGCCAAGAGCCTTTTAGAGCTGGACTAAGTCCATGATATCGTCGGCACCCCTAACGACTCTTACCTCCATCCCATGCAGGCGCAAAAGGGCATGCACCTCCGACTGCTTTTCGGAAACCTTGCTCCTCACTGTTTTCACTTCCAAAAACACCACCCGCCCGTGCTTTACAGCCACTAAGTCCGGCGCTCCGGGCATCAACCCAGACCATCGCTGCCGGCCTCGCGTAGACTGGTTCGGGATATGCATCACTATCCAGCCCGCATAGGATAGCGCTTGTACGATAGCCCGCTGGACGTCGCTTTCCTTTCGTGGGAAGTATGGCCTCTTAGGCCTATGGCGAAAACGCATGGACAAAGTTAGCTACTTAGCGCTCGCGCTATCAAGTGTGCTGTAAAGTAGCCGCCGCACCGCCCCGCCCTTCGTTTTTTGCCGTACACCCCCAACACCCCCAACACCCCCCAACACCCCCAACACCCCCCAACACCCCCCAACACCCCCCAACACCCCCCAACAAACCCCCAACTTCACCCACAGGAAAAAATGTGGGGGAAGTCATAACCGACTGGGAGAGAGGGACTTAGATGCGGACTTCCCCAACTTCCCCAACATCTTCCCTATTTTAGATCGGTAGAAAAAAAATTAGGAAAAAAGGGGGGGGCGGGTGGAGGGGAGAGGAGAAGAAGAAAAAAATAAAAGCCAGAAAAAAAATAAGCAGGATGTTGGGGAAGTTGGGGAAGTTGCCGCATAACCCTTTGGGCCACAGAGACTTATCTCCCCCCCCTACATTTTGGCGATTGGGTGAAGTTTTAGCGATGTGGGGGAAGTGTTGGGGAAGTGTGGGGAGGTGGTGTAGGGTGGGGTGCGCCTAACCGACTAGGGGCGGTTTATTCAGTTTGGGAGGGTGAGTTTTCCACAGGGCATAAAAAAACCCCCCTGTTTTTCGGGGGGGTGAGGGCATCGGTTTGCGGAAGCTTTTCTACCTTTGCCCTATGCGGAAGGAACACCACAAAGATAGGGATTTTTTGACATACGCGCTGGGGTACGGCCCGAAGTTAGGTTTTCGGGTGATCCCACTTAAGCCAGGCAAAAAGACGCCGCTGATTGACGACTGGCCAAATAAAGCGACTTGGGACGAGGCGCAAATACGGGAGTGGTGGGCCAAGTGGCCAAACGCCAACATCGGCATACTCACGGGGCGGTATCGGGATGGGTTTTTCATTGTCTTAGACTTTGACCCGCGAAATGGGGGGGACTGGTGGGATGATGTGGGTGAGGATGTTTTACCACCGACTTGGGTGGTACATACGCCAAGCGGTGGGCGGCATTTTTATTACAGGACGAGCGAGCTTTTGAGGGGCGAAAAGCTACCTGTCGGGGTAGATTTGAAGGGTGAGGGGGGGTACGTGGTCGTGCCGCCATCGGTGTTATATGATGATGAAGGCAACTTCATAGGGGATTATGACTTTCAGGTCGGCAACATGCCGAAGGAGCTGGGGCTGGCCTTATATACTCAGTGGGGTTTGGATTATTTTCGTAGGGGGAGGGGCGGCGCTGGGGCTAGTGTTAGGTCGGGCGGAGGGGATGGTGCAAATGCGGGGGGTGGGGGAAACGGGCGGCCGCATTTGTGGCTAATGCCTCCACCCATCCCTAAGGGGATGCGGCATGACTACCTTGTATCGCTGGCGGGAGCATTTTGGTCAGCGGGCTTGACCGAAAGGGAAGTAGAGGCGCTACTTTGGGCGGGGTTGGAGCTTTTGGAGACGCTGGACGATTTTGAGCCAGAGCGGGAAATAGGCACCATCGTCAAAGGCCTGCAAAAGTGGGAAGGGGCGAACTATACCATCGGTTCGCTTTTGCAGATGCTACCTGACCCAACGGCGCGAGTGGTGCGGCGGGTGCTGACGGGTGGCGTGGTGTCGGGTGCGCCAGTGGGTGAGCCAGTGCGTGAGCTATCGGGTGCGGATAGCGGGGCGGATAGTGGCCAAGTGGCCAGTGGGGCGGCTGGCCAAGTAAGCGATGCCAAGGGGGAAAGCACGGGGGACGGGCGGAAATCGGATAGGCTGGCCTTGGCGGCGGAGCTTGTGAAGAAGTTAGAGACGCGGCAAAAGGAGGGCGGCGGTATTTGCTTTGTCTATCGGAAAGCAGACGGGACTGAGTTAGAGGCGGCATGTACGCCAAGGGCGGTGAAGGCGCTTTTAGGCCAGTTAGGGCTGAAGGTAACGCTGGCGGAAGCAGAGCAAGTTTTAGGTGTAACAAAGGGAACGGGTGAAGGGGAGGCAAAGGAAAAGAAGGGGCGCAAGTCTAAGGAGGTCAATGTAGAGGATATAAAGGCCATCCTTGCGCGTTACAAGTGGGCGATATGGCAAGGCGAGCTTTGGCAAGTAACGAACCCCACGATTTACAGGGCTGATTTAGACAGGCTACACAGCATACTGAAACAGAATGGGGTGGATGTAGGCAAGGAAACGCTAAAAAGCCACTGGGCGGAAATAACGGCCGCCATCCCCAGAGGCCACCTGCGGGGCATAGTGGTAACGGGTGAGCCTACATACGGCCGACTGGGCGCGCTTCGTGGGATTTGGTACAAGCATAGAGGCGACTTGTACCTAGAAACCCCTTACGAAACACGGATTTTCAGAGCGAGGGAATGGCCTGCGGGTGTGTATGCGCTGGATACGGGGACAGAAGGGGTACTTCCTGACCCAAATGGGGAGCCAAAGCACCTGCTGGGGTACTGGCGGGGCGTAACTACGCGGCTTACTTGGGACAAAAGGATACCGCATGATGTACTGCAACGGGTAACCTTAGCGATGTTTTTGCCCGTGTTATTTGGCCAAGGGCATATAGGGCTAATCTTGTACGGGGCGGCCCGAAGCGGGAAATCCACCCTACTGAAAGCGATGGGCTACCTTCGCTTGGGACGGAAACCCAGAAGTCCCAGCGGCCTAAATAAGCGGGACTTACTGGCGGTGTTACAGCGAAAGCAAATCGTCTTCTTTGACGAAGTCAAGACCATCACGCCTGAGTTAGAGGAAGCGCTCAAGCGCATGATTACGCATGATGGAGACGAAATACGTTCGCTTTATACGAACTTGGAGACGGTGGAGGCGGACTTACAGGGTTCGGCCGTCTTTTGCGCCACGAGCCTAAGCCAGTTAGCCTCTGACCTACGCACGCGGTGCTTTGTCTGGCACTTAGAGGAAAAGGAGGGGAGCGCCTACGAGCAAGAGATACTTGCGTTTTGTGAAGCGCTTTGGGCGCTGGCCTTGGGGGGTGCGATACGGCTCTATCGGATGGCGGCGCGGCTAAAACGACCGCCTAAAAGCCTTTTGCCCGAAATCCGTTTTAGGGACTGGCTTGCGTGGGCCTACCGCTATGCGGTAGTGTTAGGGGTAGAAAAGGAGTTTGTGGCGTTTGTAAAGCAGGCCAAAAGTGCGGCGCATAGCGGAACTAAGTACGACTTTTTGCTTGAGCTCCTTTCGCGGCCAGACTTTGATACAAGTAAAGAATACACCATAGGCGACCTGATTGAGTTAGCTTTCCCCCAAGGGGATGCGACGGGTGAGGAGGCTGACGAGGCGAAAGCACAAGCCATGCGAGCGGCAAAGGCATTGCAGTATGCCCTGAAAAGCGAAGCAGTGCGCGCCGACCTGACGGCCATGGCGCGGGATATGGGGTATAACCTTTGCATAGAGAAGAAAAGGGCAAAGGGTGAGAAGAAGCCCAAGTACTGGTTTATATTCAGCAAGCTGGAAGTCCCCCAAGAGAGCGACCTGCTTCAGGAGATACTGCAAAGTCTGGGGGTGGCGGCCAAACTTGACGACGACGATGACGATGCACCGCCGCCCCCTGAGCCTACCCCACCGATAGCACCCACACCTACACCCACACCGCCACCCACACCCACACCTACACTCACACCACCGCCTACACCACCGCCAGACAATACTGGGGCTGGAGCGGGGGTAGTGGGGGCGGCGGATACGGTACAAGATGAAACTAAACCCCTCACGGATATGGAACGGGAAAAGAAGACTACCCCCAGCCATTTAGAGGCGGGGGAAAGCGCGGCGGCCAACGGCCTGACGGAAAACATTCAGCCAGCGGATGGCGCTACACCACCCAGTACAAGCGCCGCACCGCCTAAGACCGACCCAAAGAAAGCACCGCCACCCAGTGAGTGGGTGTATCGGGCTGGAACTACACCCCAAGATGGCAACGGCGCGGTAACCGACGGGCTTTTCGCCCCCCCACAAAATGCCCAACCCACACCTACACCCCAACCGCCCAGTGGCGGGAACACCGAAAACACCAGCCAAGATGATGAATACCCTACCGACGACGAGCTGATTGCGCACATAAACGAAAGGCTACGGGAGCAAGCGGAAGGGGGGGTTTCCTTGGAGGGCAGTCTGGACTTCCTGAACCGCTTCCTTTTGCGGTTTGAAGAAGAAATGTGGCAACTGAAACGGGTAAAATCCCTTAGGTACATCCAAAACTGGGAGATTGTACTGCAAAACGCCATAAAAGACTTGGGATATGACGAACTCACACCCGAAAAAGACCCCAGACTTCGCACACCCGCAAGGTAACGGGGTGGCTGGGGAAGTCGCAAAGGAAAACCGCCGGACAAAGGAGTACAAGGCCAGAGTGGCGGCCGAAAGGCATGTGTTACGCTCAGGGGATACCAAAACGATATGGGGGAAGTACCTTCGTTACCTCTATGCCGAACTACTAAAAACCTACTTCGGCCACAAGTACGACCCAGATGTACGCGAGCGGTTTGGCGACCTATTTCTGAGTACGATGGAGGCCTACTTCGCCAAAGAAAAGCGCCCCCTGCGCCGCTATTTGCCCGCGCTCACCTACCTACTTTGGCAATCGCATGGCCTGCCGTCCGAGGCGGCACGCTTAGAGTGGGCATTTGAGCGGATAGACTGGGGTATTGACGCCGTATTTGGCGAAAGTGAGCTTGTACGGCGCATTTTGCGACTGGCGGCCGTAGTGGATACGAACGGCCCGCCCCCGACTTGGGTAAGCGACTGGGACTTTCACGCCTACGCCCTGAAAGGGGGATTGCCTAAGGCCAAACCGCCCGTTACACTCCCGCTAAACCACCTCCTCACGGCAAACTACCCGCCGATGGACTGGCTGAGGTTTTTCGCCGTAGAAGCGGGACGCCCCGACCTGCTTTTTGGGCTGGACGGCCTGACGCCCGTGCTGAAAAAACCTAACCCGCCGATACTATGACTAAGAGTAAGACCTTGGAGAAAAAACTAACCGCCCTCTTACGGGAGGCTGAGAGAACACGCGCGCGAACCTTAGGAGCGATAAGGGTTTTGCGCCGCATAATGGAAACGACCCAAAACGAGAGTGAGGCCTACCAAAAGAGACTTCGCCAAACGCTTCACGAGTGGCAAAGTGTGGTGAGGGCAAGCGAAAGCGAGGCGGCGGCGCTAAGGCAACTCCTTCACCTACTGCGGCAATCCGCGCGGGAGGCGGCAAACGGAAATGCACCGCCGCCCATGCCCACAACGATACGGGTTATTGTCCCCAAAGGCGTCCAAATATCCGATGACGAAATCGTAAAACTGGTACTCCAAAAACTAAACCTAAACGGATATGCCAAAGAGACCCAAGCCTGAAAAGGTGATCCAGACGCTAATCAGCAAAAACTTGCAGAGCTACATAACGGCGGCAGAAAACAGGGCAAAAGCCTTAGAGTATTGTCGTACCTCATTCACAGTGAATACTTGGGAAGAAAAAGCGCCGCGCCTAAGCGCCCTTGCCGCTACCTTTTCCCGTGTGTGCGATATCATGAGCCACGAACTGCAAAACCTCTACGCCTTAGAGGAACGCCTACGCAACGCCACCGACAAAGGCCTGCATATTGTGATTGAGCATGTGGAGAGTCCGTGGAGCCCTGAATATGGGCAAAGCGCGGATAGAACCCCCACAGACCACTTGCAGGCCGATGTGCCGCCACAGCCCTAGCCATCAGATACTAGGACAAAAGATGTCTGACCACAACTGGGGCGGCGAATTGCTCGCCCCCCCGATTGGTTGTAAGTTCGCCTCAAAGTCGTAACTTTGTGCCTAAGTATGAGCAGCAATTTCCTGTACCGTATGGAACAAAAAGAGCTTTATGAAGAATACCAAGCCAAGGAACGCGCGAATGAGATTGCGAGATGCTTAGTATATGAGTCGTTCCAGATAATAGAGCGCGCTCCGAAGCAGGATTGGCGCAAAAGTGTTGTTTTAGCTTTTGCCAATCTAATCCGGACAAAAGACAATTTGGCCGATTCGTTTGAGAAGATCCGGCAAGAGCTATACGATCAAGCAAAGAAAAGGTTTTCAGCATTTGGTTGTTCTGATGAAGCAATTGAAGCTGCTGCTTATGAGGGCGAGTATAATGCAGAAACTTTTGTGCTTCCTATAGAAATGGGAGAAGACTCTATCCACTACGGGTTTGTAGCGGAGATGTTTTTTATTTCCAATGTTTGGTTTGCCACGTTATATTACAGACGCGGGGTTGGTTGGCATATAGAGGGTATACAAGATGAGGAGTTTTTTCAGGATTATCCACGAGAAAGAGGGATAAAAGGTCTTATTTATGGCGTAATGCGACAGAAAATAGATGTTTGGCGCGAAGCCCTGGAAAGGCGTGGGGTAAGTGTACGGGGCGTAGGGAGCTGGCTGGAAAAGTTGGAAAAGAATATAAACGATCCCGATTGGCTTAGTAAAGTAGAAGAGCTGATTTTGCGGGTAGATTATTTTGGGGCGGTGATAGTTTCAGATGACGCCTGATCTCCGGAGCCGATGCAGATAACCCTTCGGACGGCGAAGCGGGTGGCGGACTTTTTAGAGGCGAACCGCCATAAGCGCTATGTGATTTTGCGGGGCGGCACACGGGCGGGGAAAACCTATAACACCCTGATCTACCTCCTAAGGCTTGCGCTGCAAGAGGGGAAGGACGTTGGTATTGTGGGTGCGCATTTGGTGCGTTTGCGGGAGACGGCGCTGCGGGACTTTGAGGAGATCGTCAAAGACCTGCCCCTGATAGACTACAATCGCAGCCTTTTGGTCTTCACTTTCCCAAGTGGCGGCCGCATAAAGTTTTTCGGGGCGGACAAGGGGATAAAGCTGCGTGGGGCGAAACGGGATATTCTATTCATCAATGAGGCCAATGCGATAGACTTTGAGGTCTTTTCGGAGCTGGACGTACGGACTACGACGCAGGTGATTTTGGACTTCAATCCGACGGGCCGGTTTTGGATCAACGAGTTCATGGAGTCGCATCCGCACCCGGAATGGTTTGCGGAGGGTGTATTCACCTATCGGGACAATCCTTTTCTTTTGCCAGAGCATGTGCGAGCGATAGAAGCGCGTAGCGCCGACGTTCGCTGGTGGAAAGTGTTTGGGGAGGGTGAGTGGGGCGAAGCAAGCGGACTGGCGTGGTATAACTATGAGGTAGTGGAAACGCTGCCAGAAGGGGCAAAACTGCTGGCGGTTGGTGTAGATTTTGGTTTTACGCGCTCACCGACGGCGGTGGTGGGCGTGTGGAAACTGGGGCAGGACTTTTATGTGCGGGAGTTATTGTATCGGCATAATCTGCGGTTAGAAGAGCTGGGGGTGTTTTTGCGGCAGTACCGGAAGGCGTCGTATATAGTGGCGGACTCAGCTGAGCCAGACTTGATAGCAGCATTGCGTAGGCAGTATAATGTGCCGGTGGTGCCGAGTCGGAAGCTGGAGCTGAAAGCCAGCTTTGCCATGATAAACGCAGTTCGGGTTCGGGTAGTGGCTGGCTCAAATAACTTGCTAAATGAGGCGTATAAGCTGTGTTGGGACGGGGATCGGCTGCTTGGGGTAGATGATCATGCGATTGATGCGCTGCGGTACGCTCTGCATGCGGTGATGGTGAAGTAAAGGCTTCGACCGAGGTGGTGTCGGAGGGTTGGGGTTGATCTGTACCTTGTTGCCCCCAAGGGGCCAGTATGCGAGCTAGGGTCTTTTCTCGCATGCCGCAAGCAACGGCCGCGTGTTTTTGGCCAAGCTGCTTGGCGAGTTCGGTGGCGACACGGAGGAAGGCCTCAGCGATAGCGGAGGTTACAAGTGGATCACCTTCTTCTTTGGAGACAGCATAGCCGGCCATTTCGATTGTCATATCCCTCTCCCCCTCGTCATCATCATGGGTGTCAAGTGTCTCCTCCATGATGTAGAAGTCCTCATGCGGTGTAACTGTGGCCGGAGATTCGCATTGTTTTCGCCAATAGGATGTGAGTACTCGGCGTAGCACTTGGCGTGCAACACGGAAAAGATGCTCTTCATTTTCGATTTCGTAGGTGCATAAGTGTAAGATAGTTTCCTGAGCGAGGTCATCGGCCGCCATGCGGTCTTTGGTTTCGGCGTAGGCGGTTTTTACGAGCATGCTGCGGAGCTTTCGGAAGGTTTTTGGGTTGTCAATCATTTGAGCGGTGTTATCTATGATGGGAGCCAAAGCCCGACTGGCAGAAGGCAGTAGCTTAGTGGTGTACTTGGTGTTTTCATGCCGAAGAGCGCGCCGGGCTCTTTCGCCGAGTGGCTTGGGCTCGACGTGGCTGAAATCTAACTTGATGGCGAGCCGTTCGGCCACATCGTTGGGCTGGAGGCCCCAGAGGGTGGCCAAAGCGGCCACGCCGTTGTCGAGGTGTGTGCGCGATACCATATCGGGACAAAGGTACGAAGTTTTTGACAATTGCAAGGGGGGTGGGAGAGGTCAAATCTTTGTACCTTTGTCTCGGCAGGCCGGAGGGGCTGTCGCGCGTACCATATCCGCCCCCGCAAGGGGGCGTTTCTTTTTGTGGCCAAAAAGTGTGTGCATTCAGACATATATATTTGCGATATGAGTACCGAAGGAAAGTACGTGGAAAAAGGCGGCTTTTACATCAAGGCCAGAGAGTTGAAGGCAGCGGTTAAGCGCTTCAAATACGTGATACCCAAAGGCGACTCAGACGAGATTTTGAAGCGCTTGCTTATGCACCAGATGAAAGATACATTAGTACTGGAAGGCAGCGACGGCGAAATGTACGCCACTTCTATCCTGAATGTGGAACCCATTGAAAGCTCGGTACTCGACCCGAGCATGGCCGTACCATATTATTCACTCAGAGATTACCTAAAACATGTTCCAGAGGAAACCTTGCTCAAATGCGTCTTCGCAGAGAACGAAAAGGGCATTCCGTATATGCTCATAGAAAGTGAACAGGGTAGACAACCTTTTCATGGGATATGTTCCTGCAATTACCCGAAAGCCCCTAAGTTTCGCTGCAGCAATATTGCAATAATGGAAGTGGATGATTTTCGGGATATGGTAGCTCGAACCATCTTTGCGGCAGATGAAATGCCATATTCTAGACTGGGCGGAGTTTACTTTCATTGTTTACCGGACAGGACGCGATTTGTTGCTACAAACAGGCACATATTATCCATGTATGAGAGGACGGACATAGTTTTTCCCAAGCCCGAAAGCGTTGTGGTGCCCAAAAGGTTTTTACAAGCATTTGTGGCTGGCATAAACACCCCACATCATGGTAAAAATGTGCTTATTTATATATGTGAGGGGCATATTATGTTATCTGGCTATGGTTTTTCTCTGTTTAGTAAATGCCTAAGCGAAGATTTTCCTGATTATGAGAGGGCAATACCTAAAGAGCCAAAATACACGTCCATTTTGAAGCGTGATGACCTAATCAAGGTGATAAAACAACTATTACCCTTTGCGGACAAAAAAACGCCAAGAGTCGACTTGCTTTTTGACGAGGGGGGGGTTGAGGTTTCTACTGAAAATACGAAGCACGGGGTGTCTAAAGCAGAAAAGCTGTATTGCGAGTATAGTGGGGACGCTCCAACAGGGTTTAGGATTAGATTCAATGCGAAATCGCTTTTGCCTATTTTAGAGAACCTCAAAAGCGAGCGTATCGTAATGAAAATGGTGAGTAATGGGCGTAATGTTGTTATTTTGCCAGAGCCACAAGATTCTAAGGCTTATGTGCTATGTCTCATAGCTCCGATGCTTATAGAAGCATAGCCTTGTTTTGCTTTACGGCTGGCTGAGCGCATACTTTATCCGCCCCCGCACGGGGGCGTTTCTTTTTGGGACAAAAAGTGTGCGCGGCCAGACATTAATAAGGGCATGACTGAGGTGCGCAAGACACAAAAAGAACGACTAGAAGAGTTTCTGCAAGAGATTTGGCAAGAACTTAATTTTGTGGTGTGTCCATCTAACCCTCTGGCCGAGCTGGTGCGCAATTTGTCCGTAAAAGTGATTGAAATACAGATGGGAAAAGAAGAAGAAGATGTAAGAAAGGTGCTTATTTCGGCTTATAAGGTAATTCACCAGATTGACGCAGAAAGTAACCCAGAGGCTTTTTATCAAGCCTTGTGTGTTTTTGATATTGGGTTATTTGCGAGTGCGCTGGGCTATCAGTTTGATCTCATTGCAAGTATAACCAAGGAAATATGGCGTGAGCGCAAAGTGTTTAGCCCGAACCTTTCTGATGCGGCTTATGCAGCCTTTTGTTTCGTCTGTCATTTGCGAAAAGGTAAAGGGCCTAAACGTTCTTTTCGTTATGCCCTAAGAGAGCTTAATACCGTGTATAGAATTTTGGAGATTTATTCTGTACAATCTGTATACGGGAATAAGCCTATAGGACACGTTTTGAATTCGGCGGCATTGTCTAGACTGAAGGAGTTGTTGCGTGCGTATGCGCTTGAGCATCAGTACTTGTGGTGATGTGTGGCGGATAGGGGCGGGCCAAAAGTGTGCGCGACCAGACATTAATAGTCTTGGTATGACTGTGAGTAAGAATATGGGCCAAAGTCCCAAGAGAAGCGAGACTCCTTTATGGCGTCGCAAGGCCAACTATGTGCTCAGAGAGCTGGTTAGGGCGTGGCATGGGCTGCCGTATGATACGGCGGTCATGTGGGGGTTTCGGTATGCGCTGGACGACATCCTGCACACGTTCGCCAAAGAGCACGATTTGCCTATCCCCAAGCTGTTTTTTTGGTTTGAGCGCTTTTGGGAAAAATATTCTGGGTACTTGGGCGAACGGGTTTTTACGGCTCTTGATAGGAGCAAGCTTATGGAGATTATGCTTCGAGGGTTTCCTTCTTCGCGTACTGAGTTATGTAAAAGCTTTTTCTATGACCAAAGCGTGTACGGCATAATGCATTTGTATAGTGTGCTTTTTCTCTGGGAGGTTGGCAGAGGCAATCGTGTTTTGTGTTACAAGCGAGAGAAATGGCCGTTGGGGTATTATGAGTCGTTAGAAGTGGCGCCGCTGGACTCTTTCGTCATTTGGCAAGTGAAACGCATGTTGAACGAACGGACTGAAACCTGAAAGCGTATGTACTACACGATAGAAAGCGAAGGCCTACGGGAGCGCTGGCTGTTTAGGCTGTATCAGAACGCCTGCATGGCTGCCTTGGAGCTAGCGCAACGAACGCCTCACGAGGTCAGGGTAGTTCGACTTGCAACGGCCTCCGGCTTGGGGAGGCAGATTATGTGCGTGTATAACTGCAAATACGAGGTTAGCGCCTCCCCGCCGCCCATTCAGGTAGAAGAAGGAGAGGAGGAGGGCAAAAGAAGGTATAGGCGGAAGCGAAAGAAGTAACTTAGCGAAGGTATGAGCCACAGTGAAGTCAGGATTTACCGGGTTGAAAGCGCTGCACTACCAAAGCCTCGAATGTTTAGAGACGCCAAAAGAGCTTATTCATTCGCAAAGAGACTTGCAAAAAGAACATCCCACGAAGTCCTGATTAGATTTGTCGGAGGCTGCTATTTTCTTACCCAAACAGTAATGTTCATTTTCAATAAAAAGGCCGATGAAGACCTATCTAATTTCAAATAAGTCGGGAGTTACGATTTGGGGGAGGGGACAAAAGTTTAGATACAGCGTCTCCGTCCGGGGTGCATGCGTTTTGCCAGCCCCCTCGCCTTGTAGCTTGCTCCCCCGTATTTTGCCCGCCATGTGGCAGACAGTTTCCCTTGTCAGTTTGCGCCATCCAGCCTTGACAAGAGGAGTATAAACGGGATGGTCATAACAGGAAAGCAAAACCTTCCCCTTTGCCGCTAAGATAGTCTCTACGAGGCGCTCATGATAGGCTAAGTCGGGTTCGTTCTTGTAGAGACGGCGGTCTTTTCGGGTGTCAGGCACATAAGGCGGATCAATGTAGAACACAGTCTCTGGCGTGTCCCAGTACTCGATGCACTCAATGCCGTCAATGCAGTCTATTTGCACCTTACTGAGGCGCTCGTGCCAAAAGGTAAGGAGCTTTAGGCGGCTGCGCCATGTGCTGGTGTTTCCAGCCATACCATTTTTTGTGGTATATATTTTGCGTCCCCAATCGCCAGGAACTTTTGCCTTACCGCTAAACCCCTGATTTTGCTTGACGAAGAATGCCCATGCCCTATTTATATCGGTAGCGTTAGGGTCTTTGACTATTTGGAGGGCGCGCGCAAACTCTGCACGGGCGTAGGGCGTGAATATCAGCCTGTGCGCCAGTTCCTCAAACTTGCCCTTGTCCTGCAATACCCGATACAGATTGACAATATCGCCGTCCAAGTCATTCAGCACTTCTACGGGAAAGGGACTTGGCAAATGCCAAAGGACGGAGGCGGCTCCTGCGAACGGCTCCACATAAATCTGGCCAGCGGGGACGTACTGGACAATCCACGTTGCAAGGTTTCCTTTCCCGCCAGCCCACTGGAAGGGCGCCATAGGGCGGGGGGGTATGGGGATGCCGTCCAAAAATTCTCTTTTCAGCTCCTCGCAGGCTTCGTGTATTCCATCCTGAGTGGTGGTAGCCATACTCCACAAAGATAAGCCCCTTGCAGGGGCCGGCGAAGGCAAAAAGTGCGCGCCCTCAGACATTAATAGTACTGATATGAAGACGCATGGAGAAAACCTTGGCTCCCGAAAGGTTGAGCCAGAGATGCAAAACCTGCCCAAGTGGCGGTTGCACGCAAATTTCCTGCTTCGTGAGTTGGCCCGCCTATGGTATGGCCAAAAAAGCATTTTTGACCTCCAGTATGGCTATCATAAAGACTCCCCCTTTTGGCGAGAATTCATTTTTCTATTTGATGAAATGGTCAAGCTTTTTGGTAAAGAGCATGGCCTTCACGAAAGGTTTATGGACGAATGGCTTAGCGATGCTATCCGAAGATGGCGTATGTGGCATGGTATAGACTTGGTTTTTAGTCAGCCATACTTTGAGGCCAAGTGGCGAGCTATTTACAGGCTTGGTGATGAGCTGGCTAAAAAGTTGTTAGACGACTTTGATGTTGATGTAATCCTAAGCTTTGCTGGGTATGCCTATGGTCTATCCCGCAGAGGCCAAAAGCCGCCATTTGACTTTCCCGTAAGGTTCAATCCCCTTGAGTATTTTGAGGCCTTGCCGGTCGATCCAGGGTTAGAGAATAGGTACTATAACGCTGAACCTTTGCCGTTCTAACTTTGAGGACTATGGCGAAAGAAAAGATACAGGGACAAAAAGACGCCCTTACGTGGCCTGAATGGCGCCTAAACGCAAACTTCCTGCAGCGGGAAATTGTACGCTTGTGGTATGGGAAAAAAAGTATATTCACTCTTGTGAAGGGCGATGCTGAAAACGCAGAGTTTTGGGAG
>Ga0308401_1000233_pt1 | contig 16675 bp, 14 predicted proteins | sample HotsprSampleOSM1_FD_203472 | JGI IMG/M metagenome (GOLD analysis project Ga0308401, IMG submission 203472) | Hot spring phototrophic mat microbial communities from Octopus Spring, Yellowstone National Park, Wyoming, United States - 20060913_OS-M1 ...
AAAGATCACCAGCATTGGATGCAGATGCACGGCAGGTCCGACGACATGCGGAATGATGAAATTGTCCTCGAACATGCGCAACACAAAGTAGGTTAACCCTATCGCACCGGCTATCAGCCAGGCGGGCCAGCCCCACGGCGCCGGCGCCTGAAACAATGCCACAATGATCGCAATGCCTGCGGCTGACCACGGACCGATCAGCGGAATGGTTTCCAGAATGCCGGTGACAATCCCCAACACCAGCGCGTAACGTACCCCCAGGATCATGAGCGCAATCGTGGTCAGTGTCGCCATAATCGGGATCAGCATCAGCGTCCCGCGCACATACCCTGCCAGAATGCGGTCGATCTGTGATCCCAGTGCACGGATTTCAGCGCGGTATGGCGCAGGAACAAGCCCATATGTCCACTCCACGATGCGTGGCGCTTCCAGCAACAGGTAGAATGTGACGATCAGATAGGTGACAAACAGCAACAGTGTCTCAAATGCAATCGCCACCAGGTGCGGTACGTGCTCCGGCAGCCGCCGACCGAAATCGGCGAGCGCCTCACGGAGCGCCTCGTTGACTGGTGCGACCTCAATATCGATGCCTGCAATCGACACGTGCTTGAGCAGCAGGAGTTCTTGCTGGACAAGGTTCAGAGTATGCGGAATTTGTGCCTGTAAACCGCTGTACTCCCGTTCGATCGCCGGTCCAAGGGTGCGCCAGAGACCGTAGATGATAATGCCGATGACGATATAGAGTACACCAATCCAGATCGCCCGTCCAATACGTGTGCGACGGTTCAACCAGGTGATCAATGGGTTGAACAAATAGGCTGTGATCGCTGCGGCGACGAATGGGACCAACACATTCCCCAACCCGCGGATCAACCAGAAAAAAAGGGCGCCCAGCAGCGCAACCGTGATCAGTTTGATCGTGGGCGAAAAACGGATCGGACGAGCTTCTACGCTCATACGTACCTCCGATGTGTAAAAATGCGGAGATATCCTGTACGCCTATTGTACCGCACGGCTGGGGATTGTGAAACGTGAAGGGTTGTAAGGTTACAAGTTATAAAGTTGAAGGTTGGGGCGTTGAATGCGGAAGAGTCATGTAGTGCAAGAGTGAACAACGCAACACACCATTACCTGTGCCGCCCTACACGCCGGGGTGATCGTTCAGTATTTCTGCGTCGTCCGTCGCAACGGAATGTCCGCCTTGAGGTGATCGACGGACTCACCGCGCAGCAGGGTCACCTCGATGGCGCCCGCGTCCACCGAAGGCACATATCGCGCGATGACTGCCGACAGATCGGCTTTGAGCTGCTCCATCATATCCGGCGTCAGTTTGACCCGATCGTGAACCAGCACCGTCAACAGCCGGTCGCGCGCAATATCGGAACTGCGCTCACGTTTGCCAAACAGTGTATCCAGAAAACTCATAACGTTCCCCATCCGCTTTCAGCAGTTGCGGGGCGTCTGACATACCCCGCGCGACATGCACGTTCTATCGCTCGCTTCCCCTGGCTCGAATGCCAAATGCACCAAAAATCTTGTTCAGGATGCCCGGATTCTCATCAAACACCGTTATCGGCACATCTTCACCGGCAAGGCGTCGTGCTATCTCACTGAATGCCCGCCCGGCGCGAGAACTGCGGTCCAGGACGGCAACTTCGCCCCGGTTCGTGCTCGTCACAATCTGTTCATCGTCAGGCACCACGCCGATCAGGTCAATCGCCAGAATCTGCAGCACATCATCGATGCTCATCATCTCGCCGCGACTGACCATACGCGGTTTCAGGCGATTGATGATCAGGCGCGGATGCCCCTTGTCGAACGCCTCAACCAGACCGATGATTCGGTCTGCATCGCGTACCGCCGCGACCTCTGGCGTCGTCACGATCAGCACCTCATCGGCGCCGGCGATCGCGTTGCGAAAACCGGCTTCGATCCCTGCCGGACTATCGATCAACACATAATCGAATTCGGCGCGCAGTTGATTAGCCAGCGCAATCATATCGTCCGCCGTGACTGCATCTTTATCGCGCGTTTGGGCTGCCGGGAGCAGACAGAGATCGGGGAAATGCTTATCCTTGATCAGCGCCTGTCGCAAACGACAGCGTCCTTCCACCACATCGACCAGGTCATAGACGATCCGGTTCTCCAGACCCAGGACGACATCCAGGTTCCGCAAGCCAATGTCGGCATCGACAACGGCTACCTTCAAGCCCTGCATTGCCAGCGCAGTGCCCAGGTTTGCAGTCGACGTCGTTTTCCCGACGCCGCCTTTGCCGGAAGTAATCGTAATGACCCGCGACATGTTCTTTCTCTCCTGAAGGGTGAATGGCCCCGACCCCTGGTGTCACGGGTCGTCGCTATTCTACCTTCGGTATCGTTCCCACGACTCTACCGCGATCTGATCGCCATCGATGTACGCCACTTCCGGGCGTCCGCTGGCTGCGCCATCTGGAGCGCGTGCAATGAGATCCGCTATCCGCAACTGCGTTGGGCGTAGTTCGATGGCACAGATCATCGCCGAGCGATCACCAAGCGCCCCGGCGTGCACGGTGCCGCGCAAGCGCCCCCAGACAACCACATTGCCGCCTGCAATGACCTCGGCGCCCGCGTTCACATCGCCGACAATCGTGATATGCCCCTGGTGTCGAACAACCTGACCTGAACGAATGGTGCGCGAGACGAACAACGCTTCGCCAGGTTCGCCGGGTGCGGCGACGCTCCGTGCCACTGGACGCGCCACCACGCCGGCAGCGCGCGCTGCCGACCGACTCTCGCGCGATGTCGATGCCAGCGCCGATGCCTCCAGGTGATGCTCACGCATCAGCGCCATCAATTCCGCGAACTGATCCCCGGTGAGCGCACGATTGCCGATATCGACAACAACCCGCGCGCCGTTGAAGAATTGCGCCCCCTGGTCGAGCTGGCTGCGGAGCGCGCCCAGTACATCAGACCAGACGGCTGACTCATCAAGGTGCAGCCGTAATCCTTCTTTTCCCCCTTTGATCGCAACCAGTGTCGTCATGCACAGTACAGACGCAGAAAGAGGCTGCTCGAAACAAATGTTGCGGCATATTCTTCACTATCATACCATATACTGTCAAGCGTTTGCGTGGCATCCCATCGGTGGACTGCTCTGAAGCGCCGCGTTCCCTTGCCACATGACGACCAGCCATCGTAGTGATGTGCAGGTGCAGCCTTGACAGCAACCCGACGCCCGGCTGCATCGACTTCCATTGCATCAGGCATGGTGGGTAACTCCAGAAAGCGCCGTGATCAGACGATCAATTCCTGCGCGCAACTGCATCGGTTCGACCAGGCAGGAGATGACGATGTGCGCCCCCTGTTCGTAGCCGTAGAAATAGCCGGGATGCACCAGCACCCCATGCTTCAACAGATAGAGCGTCAGCGCCTCTTCGTCGTTCCAGCCGATAATTTCAGGAAATAGATAGTAGCCGCCATCCGGCGGGCGTACACGCACGACATCACAACCGCTGAGCATGGTGAGCGCCATATCCAGCGACTCGCGAATACGTTGGTGCATGGCAGCGGTAAACGCGCGCCCACGCTCGAAGATGGATGGCAGCATGGTTTGTGTCAGGGTGTTGGCGCTGAGAAAGGTGTCGTTCAACACCTCGAGGCGTTCGCCGAACCGGTCGTGGGCGGCATCGTTCAACGCAATCCAGCCAAGTTTCAAATCGGGCAGCGCAAACATTTTGGAGATGCCGTTCAAATGAAAGACTGGCAGATCAGGGTAGAGCGCGCCCAATGGGGGAACAGTCGCCGCGCGGTACGGAAATGCTGCAAAGACCTCATCACAGATGATCGGCAGGTCAAGGGCACGGAGCGCAGGAAGCCGCACTGCCTGCACTGCGCCCGTCGGGTTATGCGGCGATACGACCAGCACGGCGCGGGTACGCTCATCCGCCTGAAGCCGCAGACTGGTCGGATCGATTCGCCAGCCACGCCGCTCATCCAGCGCATACGGGCGCAGTTCGATATGATGCACCGCCGCCAGATATTCGAACAACGGATAGGTGATCACCGGCGCCAGCACATTATCCCCCGGATCGGTCAAGAGTGCGAAGAGCAGGCTGTATGCCTCGCTGGTACTTGCCGTTACCACAATCTGGTCGGCATCCAGCGCCAGCGCTGGCGTCCGTTCGGCATAGTACTGCACAATCGCCTTCCGCGCCGCTTGTAGACCGCGCGGTTCCGGGTCGTACCGTCGGTTCGACCAGTAGGCGGCGGATGCATCGCGCAAAATGTCGTCGGGAAAGAGAAGCCCCTGATGCGTCGGATTGCTGCTCGTCAGGTCGATGTACCTGCCAACCGTTGCCTGCCGGGCGCGCTCGATGGCATTGGGCGAGAGATCCTCGCCATCCAGAAAACCAGCCATATCTCACTGCTCCCATTCATTGACGCCGCCTGTCGCTGATGCTACAATGCGCCCGCGTCTGCAACACGCAGCATAGTGTCAGACCGCGAGCCTGGTAGATGAGCATTGTTAAAGGCAAACATATCATTCTCGGCGTTACCGGCAGCATCGCTGCCTACAAGGTCGCCGAATTAGCACGTAATCTGACGCTCGATGGCGCGATTGTTGACGTTATCATGACCGCCGCCGCGCAACGCTTTGTCGGCGCGGCGACGTTTCAGGCATTGACCGGGAGACCGGTGCTCGATGATATGTGGGCATTGCCGGAAGATGGTGTCGTCGGGCACGTGTCGCTCGGTCAGCACGCCGACCTGCTGGTGATTGCTCCGGCCACCGCCAATACAATCGCACGCCTGGCTGCCGGGTTGTGTGACGATTTGCTCACAACAACTGCACTTGCGACTTCTGCACCGATCCTGATTGCTCCAGCAATGAACCCGCATATGTACGAACATCCGGCGACCCAGGCAAATATTGCGCTGTTGCGGCAGCGCGGCGTTACCATCCTCGAACCGGCGTATGGGCGCATGGCTGAACCGGTGATCGGGCGGGGACGCCTGCCGGAACCTGCGATTATCGAAGCCGAGATCCGGGCGCTCCTCGGACGCACCTGCGGTCCTCTGCGTGGGCGCAGGGTGGTGGTGACCGCTGGCGGCACCCACGAGCCGATCGACCCGGTCCGCTTCATTGGAAATCGCGCGTCGGGCAGAATGGGATATGCCATCGCTGCGGCAGCCCGCGACCGGGGCGCTTCCGTCACCCTGATCAGCGGTCCGGCAACAGCGCAACCTCCGCCTGCCGTCACGCTGATACGTGTTGAGACGGCGCTCGATATGCAACACGAAGTCGTGTCTGCTATTGCCAGTGCCGATCTGTTGATCATGAACGCAGCCGTCGCTGATTTTCGCCCGGCAACTGCATCCGAACACAAAATCAAAAAGGGCGATGATGAAGAGTTGACGATTCGCCTGGTGCGCAACCCTGATATTCTTGCAAGTATCGCGCATCGCCGCGATCTGGTCAAGATCGGATTTGCAGCGGAAACCCACGATCTGCTGACGTATGCACGTGAGAAACTCGAACGCAAAGGTCTTGACATGATCGTTGCGAACGAGGCAGTCGCCAGTATTGGCGCCGAGGATATTCAGATGATCCTGATCGATGCGCAGGGTGTGGAACGGTTGCCGCAATTGCCCAAACCTGTTGCAGCGGAACGGTTGCTCGATGCGATCATCGAGCGTTTCGCCGCGCGGTTGCGTGCTCCTGAGATCGGATCGATGACGACGGAAGAATGATGATGCTCCTGCAAAAAGGTCATGTCACCACGGCGGCGCAGCGGGTGCAACGAGCGATGGATGGAAACCTCTGTGCGCCCGGTGTCTCGGCGGTGCGTTTTTGCAGTGGAGTCAGTGATGAATACGACTCCTTCCGACAATAACCAGACGCCTGATGACGTCAATGGCTCGCCATCGGTGGAAACTGACGGTGAGACGGAAAACAGTGCGCAGACGGGCACGCGCAGTCTGGTACAGGCGCCACGCGCTCTGGCGACATCCGACCGACGTGTGAGCGCCCATGTAGCCGGTGCGGCACTACAGCAGCGTATCATGACCCTCGTCAGCGCGCTCGGCGATCCGGGTCATCCGCTCCATGCGCGTGCAGTCGAGGATCTGGTAACGCTGGGTGAACCGGCGGTGCCGGCGCTGATCGAGGCGTTGCGCACGCATGAGCCGTGGCTGATCGCCTATCGTGCCACTGAAGCGCTGAGTCAGATTGGTGATGGTCGCGCTGCTGGTCCGCTCGTGGATGCGCTGCGTCACCCAAACAGCAATGTGCGCTGGGGTGCAGTGCGCGCACTGGCAACCGTGGGGGATGCGCGTGCATTGATCGAACTTCGCCGGGTGGCCCGCACGGATCGCAGCAAGACCAGTTGGGGCGAATCGGTCGGCGATACGGCGCGCGTTGTGCTGGATCAGATGCAGAGCCGCACGCTGCTGGCGCGCGTCGCCGAACTGATCAAGACGGCGATCGCCTGTGTGTTGATGCTCGTCGCACTGATCTTTGCCTGGAGTGTGCTGACCGAACTACGTGATGAACTCACCCGGATTGGGCGGGTCGAACCGGCGCCGGTGATTGTTGCGCCGCCAATGCCCACGACCGTGCCGCAGGCAATCGTCACGCTGCCACAATCGCCAACCTCGCCGCCGACCGTGCAACCCGTGGCGCCGACACCCGTCGAAGTGCCGCCGCTGACCGGTATTGTTGTGACATCGGGAAATGTGCGCGCAACGCCAGCGCGTCTGCCGGATAATGTCATCGGCAGTGTGATGGCTGGTGATGCGCTTATTTTTCTGGGGGTGACTCCGGACGGTGCGTGGTACCGTGTGCGGCTTGGTTCGCCAGCGGCGGCATCGTCACAGATCCGCAGTGTCGATGGGAGCGGATGGGTGAGTGCGTCCCTCGTTGAAGCGCCGGAGCGCGTGCCGGTCGAAACGCCGCCTCCCGTTCCCACGCCGACGCCATAGTACAACATCGTATTGTGAACCATGTCTGATACCATTCAGCGAACCTCATTCGCCAAAACGCTGCGTGCGATCTTTCTCGGCGTCGCGCTGCTGGCGCTCAGCGTTGCCTGCGCTGGCTACCTTCTCCTCAGCGAAATCCGTCGCCCGGCAGGGAATGATGCAACGCCGGTCGAATTCATTGTTGAACCGGGTGATAGCGCCAGTGTCATCGCTACCCGCCTCGGAATGGCAAACCTGATTCGCCAACCGCTGCTGTTTACCCTTCTGGTGCGTATGCAAGGTCTCGACAGCGAATTACAGGCCGGTCGCTATCTGCTGCGTGCCAACATGACCATGAGCGAAATCATCGCAGCCTTGCAAAACAGTCGGGTTGAAGAAGTGCAGGTGACGATCATCGAAGGCTCGCGGCTCGAAGAAATCGCCGAGCAGATCGCCGCAGCCGGGCTGGTCAATGTGACCGAGCAGGCATTTCTGCGCACGGCGCGCAACGGTGCAGCGTTTCAACCGCAGCACTTCTACCTCAACAGCCTCCCGCCCGGCGCAAGCCTGGAAGGGTATCTGTTTCCCGATACCTATCGCTTCGCGGTGACTGCCACGGTCACCGAGGTGATCGAAATCATGCTCGACCGCTTTGATGAGCAGTACGCAACATTCGAACGCGAGGTGACGGTGAAGGGCGCTACGGTTCACGATATTGTGACCATGGCGTCGATTGTGCAGCGTGAGGCGGCGCGTGAAGATGAGATGCCCAAAATCGCCGCTGTGTTCTGGAATCGCCTCAAGCCGGAACATCTTGCCGAAACGGGGGGCGGCAAACTGGGCGCCGACCCAACCGTGCAGTACATTCTGGGGCAGCGCGGCAACTGGTGGCCCCGTCTCGATTCGCTCAGTATCGATGAAATCAACGGTATTGCCAGCCCGTACAACACACGTGTCAATCCAGGGTTGCCGCCCGGACCGATCGCCAGTCCGGGGCTTGCGGCGCTACGCGCTGCTGCCAGACCCGACACATCGGCGCCATACCTCTACTTTGTCGCTTCCTGCACCACGCCCGGCGCACACAATTTTGCCGTTACGTTTGAGGAGTTTCAGCGCTTCGAGCGGGAGTACCTGACATGTCCGTCGCGTTAGCCGGGGTCATCGGTGATCCGGTCGATCACAGTCTGTCACCCTTCCTGCATAATGCCGCATTTGAGCATCTCGGGATCGTCGCGCGCTATGAACGGTGGCGCACCAGCAGCGCCGAACTGCCGCAGCGGATCGCATCGCTGCGGGCGCCACATATTCTGGGCGCAAATGTTACGCTGCCGCACAAAATAGCCGTCATTCCGCTGCTCGACCGGCTCGATCCGCAGGCGGAACAGATCGGCGCCGTCAATACCATCGTGCGCCTCCCGGACGGGCAACTCGAAGGGTGCAACACCGATGCCCCCGCCACTATTGCGACTCTGCGCGAGGATGCCGGTTTCGACCCGACGGGAAAACGCATCGTTCTGCTTGGCGCAAGTGGCGCCGCGCGCGCCGCAGCATGTGCGCTCATTGCAGCGCAGGCGACGGCGTTGACGGTCATCAACCGCACCCTGGAACGCGCTGAGGAATTGCTGGCAGATGTGCTTGCCAACAGTGATGCTGATCCCTATCTGCGCGCACTTACGCCCGATGATCCTGATGTGCCCGAAGCGATTGCGTCTGCCGATCTGATCATCAACGCAACATCGCTCGGCTGGCATGCCGACGAAACCCCGCTGCCGGGGCATCTGATTCCCGCAACGGCGCTGGTGTTCGATATGGTCTATCGCCCGACCCGTCTGCTCCGCGAAGCGGCGCAGGCAGGCGCGGCAACCCTCGATGGACGCGGGATGCTGGTGCGGCAGGCGGCGCTGTCGTTCGAGCGCTGGACCGGCGTCCCCGCACCGCTCGATGTGATGTTCGCTGCATTCGACCGGGCAGGCGCTCGTTCTGCATAGGTGCTATCGGTGTGGATATCGTTCTTGTGGCGCTGACCGGGCTGCTGCTTGGCGCAGGCCTGAACCTGATCATCATCCGCCTGCCGCGTGAGCAGGGATTCGGTGGATGGCCACGCTGCACCCGCTGTGGTCAACGCCTGGCGTGGTGGCAGGCGCTGCCGCTGCTCGGTTGGGTCATCCAGGGCGGGCGCGCCAGGTGCTGCGGTCGTCGCCTCGATGGGGTGTATCCAATTGTCGATCTGATCACGACTGCGACCCTGCTTCTGCTCTACCTCCGGTATCACGTGAGTATCAGTCTCGTCTACGCCGCCGTTGTCGCTGCGGTTCTGATCATCACTGGCGCCATCGACTGGCAGCATCGCCTGATCTACACGTTGCCAACCCTCGGCGCCACGCTGGCGGCAGTCGTTGCGTCTTTTGCTGTTCCTTCTCACAGCCTGCTGAACGCACTGGCAGGGTTGTTCGTTGCAGGTGTCTTATTTGTCATCTTCTACATCCTGGCGAAGATCTTGTTTCCATCGCATCGGGCGCCGTTTGGATTGGGGGATGTCTACCTCGGCATGTTCATCGGTGCAGCGCTTGGACTGACCAACCTGCCCGGCGCGCTGCTCTACGGCATGCTGCTGGCAGGCGTCTTTTCGGCGATCCTGGTGGTGTTGCGCCGTGCTGGAAAACGTGATACGCCACAGTACATTTCCTATGGCACATTTCTGTGCATTGGCGCCTTGATCTACCTGCTGATCTGGGGGCTTGCCGGTCCGCGCCCGCTCTCGTAAAGAAATTGTTGCTAAGTCTCAAAGCTCATTTCCGTGAATAAATCGTCATCCTACGTAGTTGAGTCGTATGATAATATAAGCAAGGAGTCGTCCCGCGAATTAGAGAAAACTATACGCCATGCAACGAAGGCTTACTGCATTCATTGCCATGTGGAGCATAGTTCTGTCTGCCCTGCTTCCCTGGCAGACAGTGCAGGTTGGTGACACGAAACCTTTTCACACCGATCCTTCAGGTAGCGCTATGCCGCCGCCGGGCTATGCCGATCTGCGCCAACCGCTGACGGTTATGCTCGAATTGGGCGACGGCGCAGCAGCGTTGCCAGCAGGAATGGTGGCGCCGCAAAGCGCCCCGGTTGATCCCGCCGGGATACGACACCTGCTTGAAGTCGCGAATATCCCCATCCTGTTTCAGACGCACACTGCCTATAACGGCATCGCTGTGATTGCCACACCGGATCGACTCCGACTGTTGCGCGCTATCCCTGGCGTAGTCGATATCCACGTTGTCGCGCCGAAGGCGCGTTCGAGCACTCGCGCTGTTTCATTCATCGGCGCGCCGCAGTTCTGGAGCGCCACCAGGCAGTTGACCGGAAACCATGTGACCGGCAATGGCGTGCGGATCGGCATTATCGACAGCGGCATCGATTATACCCACGCGACATTCGGCGGACCTGGCACGCCGGATGCGTTCCGCAGCAACGATCCAACGATCATTGAAGCCGGAACATTCCCAACCGAAAAGGTTATCGCCGGCTACGATTTTGTCGGCGATGCCTATGATGCATCAGGACGACTCGGCTCGCCGATTCCCAATCCCGACCCCGATCCGCTCGATTGCGCTGGCGATGGCGCCGATGCTGTGCGACGCATCAGTGGCGGGCATGGCACCCACGTTGCCAGCATTGCTGCCGGTTATGGCGTCGATGCCGCCGGGCGCACGTATCGCGGTCTCTATTCGGGAAGCGTCTCGTATGCGGATTTCCTGGTTGCCCCTGGCGTGGCACCCGGCGCTTCGCTGGTGGCGCTGAAAGTCTTTGGCTGTCGCGGTACAACGACGTTTCTGACGCGCGCTATCGATTATGCGATTGATCCGAACGGCGACGGCAACACCGATGATCGTCTGGTCGATGTGCTGAATATCTCGCTGGGTTCGCCGTTCGGCGGTGAGAATGACCCGGATGTGGTGGCGATCAATCGAGCAGTGGATGCCGGCGTGGTTGTGGTTGTCGCTGCGGGTGATACGGGTGGCACGTTCTATGCCGTCAATTCTCCGTCGTCCGCCGGTAAAGCGATTGCAGTCGGTGCATCGGTCGATGCGGGACGCGACCCGTCGTTGTTGCCCGATTCGCTCGATCTGCTGACCTCCCGCGGACCGCAGCGCTCCAGGCAGTTGAAGCCCGATCTGGTCGCGCCTGGTGTGGCACTGCGCTCTGCCGCAGTCGGTTCGGGAATCGGTGCGCTGGCGCTCAGTGGAACCTCGATCGCCACGCCGCAGGTTGCAGGTGCGGCTGCGTTACTGCGTCAACTTCGTCCATCGTGGTCACCGGCGCAGATTAAGGCGGCGCTTATGAATGCTGCTGCGCCAACCCGCGACGCTGCCGGAAATCTCTACCCGCCGTCGCTGGCAGGCGCTGGCAGGCTTGACATATCCAGACTGTTTGCCTGGGATCTGCTGGCGTTCGATGCTGAAGACCCCGCAGCGGTCAGTCTGTCCTTTGGTGCGCCCTGGATCAGTCGCTCACAATCGTTTACGAAAATGTTGCGTATTACAAATGTCGGCCACTTCACGCGCACGTTCCGACTCGCGCCGGTGATTGCTGCTGACGAACCGGGTGTTCAGGTCGAAGTATCACCGGGTCCGTATGAGTTGGGCGCAGGACAAACGCTTGATCTGCCGGTGAATGTAAGCGTGCGACCAGAGGCGCTCGATTTCACTCCCGATGCGACCACGCCGCTCCTTCAGGCAGGTGTTCCGCCAACCTTTGCGCGCTATTTTATGGCAGAGCATAGCGGTGTCATCGAAGTGCGCAGCACTCTGGGGGCGCGCATACGCGCAGCGCATGCTGGCGATTTTGGTCGGGTGACAGTTTATGTTGGCGATCAACGGCTCAGTTCGATCAGCCCGGCAGAGGTCAGCGGATACATCCCATTCCGCCCTGATCGCCAGCAGGTGCGTGTCTTGCCGCACGGCGCGCCGCCGACCACTCCGCCACTGGTTGCAGCCGAGTTCGATGTGGTTGATGGCCGCGACTATACGATTGTTGTGTATGGTTCGTGGAGTCGCCCGCAACTTGCCCTGGTCGATGAGATTCCTGAACCTTCGCTGCCGCGTGATCAGATCATGATCCATGTGTTCAATGGCGATCCGTTGCGTGACGGCTCGGCGGTCGATGTGTATCTCGATAATGTGTTGCTGGCAGCAAATCTGCCGGTCGGCGCTGTCAGCACATTCAGCGTAACCACGCCTGGTAGACGCATGGTACGCTTCTTTCGCGCTGGAAGTTCACCTGACTCCTCTCCACCTGCTGCAAGTAAAGAGTTCACCGCCGGTTCCGGCGAGGTCACTCTGGTCGTCGGCGGTGGACATAGCTCCCCGTTGCTTCGCGGTTTCACCGGTCGCGGACGGTTGATCAATGAACAGACGACGCGTGTCCCCTTCCAGATTGTCCCGAAATCCGCTGCGGAGAGCGTAGCGACGGCGACAGAACAGATTGTGCCGGACGCCGTTACATCATTCACGATCACACTGCGCAACAGTGGCGCGCGCAATCAACTCACGTCGCCGCGCGGTGCACAAACGCCGCTGGTCAGCGCCTACGAACTCGCTCCCGAAGGGCGCAGCCCGGAGATTGTCGGGTTGAACCCTGCCCTGCGTCCTGCCGATATCCGGTATGTCGGCGTTACCAGCAGTTATCCCGCACGCGGTTGGGAGGGCAACAATACGGTCATCTTCTTCGGCATGGCCGGGTATGCGGCATGGGCGACACCCAACGAAGTACAGTACCGTGTCTACATCAGCACCACCGGTCCCGGCGGTTCAGGTCCGCCCGACGACATCCCTGAGTTTATGCTGGTCAACACCAGTATCGGCGCCATTCTACCCATCCCCGGCACGGGGGGCGTGACGCGCCCGGATGACACGTTCCGGTCGATCCTGTATCGGATTCGATCGGATGGAACGCTACAACTGTTGCGGATCGCCGATTGGAACTTCGTCCCGCCACCTACAGCATCGCCGTTTCTTGATAGCGCACCGTTCGAGACCTCGGTGCTGGCGCTGGTGACCACGGCGGGATTTCTGGAATTGTCACCCGCTGCGCCGGTATTCTCCTACTATGTCGAAACCTATGCGCGTGACGCGGGCGAGTTCACCGAACGGGTCGATCGCGTGCCGTCCAGCGGCGCAATCACTTACGATCTTCGCTCAGCCGCAGTAGCGCCGCTCAACATCTCACCCGCGACCGGCGTCGTTCGCTCCGGCTTGCCAACCCCCTTCTTCTTTGGCATTGACGGCGCACAGATCGCTGGAACGGTCAATCAGGACGTGCTGGCAGTACGGCGCACGCAGGATGTGCTCCTGCTCCACCACCACAATGCCGTCAGCGCGCAGGCGGAAGTGGTCACTCTGCGGAGTGGTCGATCAACGCCGCTGGCGCCGATAGCGACGCCAGCACTACCGTCGCCTACACTGCTGCCAGCACTACCGTCGCCTACACTGCTGCCACTGACTGCAGAAGATCATCGGGTCTATCTGCCAATCATCACAACACCGTAGCAGCAGGCGTCGGTGACAGAGGGGCGTACTGTTCCGCGCAACGGGAGGGGAGAGGTTGTCTTCCAACAACAAGGAACGCCTCTCCCTTTCCTGGCTACCGGGTTATCTCAGCTTTCACCCCCCTTAGGGCGTGACGCGCAGCGGAGGTCCTGATACGGCGGTCAGGATGCGCATCTCAGGGATGAGTGCTGCAAGAACAAGTTGATAATGCCCCACCTCCGGCAGGTCAGAATCCAGGGTGAATGGCGCCTCGGTTGCACCTGCTGCAAGTGATACACCGGCAGTGTTCAGAATGTGGGTTTCGTGGCTGTCGAGATTGTATGCCAGCAGGAACAGATGAGCGGAGACTCCCGCTGTGACGGTATCCACTCCCTCGATACGCACTGTGGCATTGGCGCTCAACCGGTATGCGTTGCGCTTGCCGGGTTGCGCCCGAATGAGTTCGATCAGCGGGTTGTCGATGTGCAGGGCAATGTTTGATGACGTCGTGTCTGCTGGTGCGACAGCCTCCATGAAGAAACGCGCAACGCGCTGGTCGTTCCACTCCGGCGGGATCTCGCCAGCAGTGGTGAGGTGTGCATCCCGCACCTCACCTTCCTCGTCGAGCAGGATGGCGGCAAAGAGGATCGATGGTTCTTCGGACACCATGTCTTCACGCTCCTTTGTTTCGGGTGCTGGTTGCGATTCTGCGCGGCTGGACAGCGCCAGGTCGCGTGCACGTTCAATCCAGCCCATCCGCACGATCTGCTCTGCCGATCGTCCGGTATGCCGTGCAAGCTCTGCCGGTGTGCACGCTGCCACTGCCGCGAACGTGGAGATGCCAGCGGCATGCAGGCGGCGCGCAATCGCAGGACCAATGCCGGGGATCTGCTGGAGATCATCCTGGTGAAATCGTTCGGCAGCGGGTTCCACCGGTTCCACAGCGGGCGGAACAGCGGTTTCGAGCGAGGGCGCAGCAGGCAGGATAGCCGACACGGACGGTTCCGCAGCAGACGGAACAGTGGTTTCGAGCGAGGGCGCAGCGGGCGGGAGCGCCGCCTCGGACGGGGGCGCAACGGGCGGGAGAGTGGTTTCGGGTGAGGGTGCAGCGGACGGGTGCGCAACGGCAGCAGCAACAGCGCTGGATTCGGGCAGCGCCAGAGCGGCGTCCGCAGAAACAGGACTGCCCAGCGATTGACGTAACCGTTCGAGGAACCACTCGATGATCGCCTCGTCTGGCAGCCCCGTCCAGACCCTTTCCTGGTCGTGCTCTTCGTGGTAGGCGCGGGTGCGCCAGATGAGCCGCCCTTGTTCCACCGAACGCGATTCAATGGCGATGCGAAATGCCGCTCGCTCTTCCCACCCAGTATCGGCGCTGCCGACCTCGCTTTCTCCATCGAGCGGATCGCGGTCGAACGACAGTCTCTCATGCGCTGCCATAGAACGTTCCTTCGTTCATTGCAGATGATAATCGCCACGCACGACGCCTACCGGAATGCCCTCGACCTCTTTCGGGACGACCAGATCGGTCGGTGTGCCACGGATGTGGATACGCACGCCGACTACCCCGGCTTGCGGCGGATCGAGCAGACCGATATCGATGTTGGTGACAGCCGGATGCGTACCGAGGCGCGCGATCAGTTGATCACGCGCTCGCCGCGCCCTTCGCCACCAGGCTGCCGATTGCGAACTCATCTCGCCAGAGTCTCCGCCATCTCGCGCTCAACAGTGCGCCACGCTTCACGCACCACTGCTTCAGGACGCCGACGATCGGTCACCGGCGGTCGCTCAGTCACAAGTTCAACATCAAGCGCGTCGAGAACTGCGACCATCTCAATCGCCAGCGCCTGTTCCGGATCATCGCTGCCAGCAAAGTGCAACCCGACTGCTGCGCGCGTTTCGACATCGAGCCACCACGACCCCGAATCGCCCCCCGCGCTGACTTCGCGCTTTCCGGGGACAGGAACGATGGTCATGACGTGCTGAATGGTGTGCTGCATAGAACCATACCATAGCCGCGCCTGTCCTTCAACTCCGGTAATGATCCCTTCGGTTACGCCGGTGGTTCGTCCAGATTTGGTGACACGCATGCCGAGGCGCGGCAACGCCACGCCGGTGACCGGTCCGATGTTCAACTGGTCGTTGATCAATGGGCGATCGCCGGTCAGGGTCGCAACCGCAGCGTCGATATTCTGCCGCATGGCGTGTCGTGTGGTGGTAGCGACAACGTCATACGGCATACCGCCATCGAGTCGTCCTGGCTGGCAGATCGGCAACCCGGCGGCGACCCAGCGTTCGGCAGCCAGCACGTGCCAGTTACTCAAGATCATCAGATCGCCGGTTGTACGATCCCGCACCAGACCGCCGAGCGTACCGGCGCTGAAGTCGCGCGCGACTGAAACGCTGATCCCGCCGCGCATCGTGGCGAAGCGTGATCGTGGACTGCCCACAGGCGGTTGCCAGGGGCGCCACCAGGACCAGACGTGTGGTACATAGGCGCCTTCAATCACATCGGTGACAAATTCGCCGATCTGTCGCGGCACCGCTTCGATACCGGCGCGTTCGAGTTGAGCGCGTGACAGTTTTTGCGGGACGTGAAAGCGGATTGTCGGGCGTTCATCGGCGGCTTCGGCACGGATCGGAATGCCGAAATCGACCATATTGACGCGATAGGCGGGGTTGTAGAGAAACGCTGGCGCCAGTCGGCGCACCATGAGTCGCGCTCGCGCAGCGCGCAGGCGGTCGTCGTCCATAAAAGCCCCCTTCAATCGGGAAGGTAGAGACGTTGCCACGCAACGTCTCTACGATACCGTCGTTACGCCTGCGCCTTACACATACGCATCGAAGCGCACCGGCTGCTCGAAGCGAACGGCAAGACCGCTGGGACCGAAGATCGAGGCGTGGATCGAGTCGATCCGCGACGCATACCCGGCGAATGGAACCATGGTGGTGCTCATCGCGGTCAGGATCTGCGCGCGCAGGTTGACCTCATACAATCCCGGCGCGTTCGGCGTCAGCGTGATGGCGTTGAGGATGAAGGGCACAGGTGCCAGGTTGCCATTCACTGTTCCGCTCAGCGCCCCATCATGGGTCACCGTGGTGACGTTCGTGGTGTCGTACATGATCCGGTAGGGCAACAGCGCGCCGCCGATGATCTGCATCGGCGAGGGCAGCGGTGGACCAGCCGGGTTGAGGAACAGCACGGTGAAGATCACCAC
>Ga0308401_1000236_pt1 | contig 16490 bp, 13 predicted proteins | sample HotsprSampleOSM1_FD_203472 | JGI IMG/M metagenome (GOLD analysis project Ga0308401, IMG submission 203472) | Hot spring phototrophic mat microbial communities from Octopus Spring, Yellowstone National Park, Wyoming, United States - 20060913_OS-M1 ...
TGAACATGTTTCATGGGAAGCTCACCACGTACCCGCCCGTTTGATCCATCGGTAAACCGGCGAAGCGCGACTGAGCATGAATCACTACGACAGAGCCTGAGGGCAGGGTGGGCAATCGGAAGGTTACCCCGTCCTCGTCTATACGAGCGTTCCTGCTCGGTTTGCCGGGTTTGCTGCGCAAAAGTGCTGTGGTTACCTCCCCGTTGGGCAGCAGAGTGTGTACGGTGCAGCTGTAACTGAAGCCAGAGCGGGGCTTGCTTCGGGTGCGGACATGAAAAACCGCCTGCCCGTTCTCCATGCGCAGTTCTGCGGAACTGAAGTCACCAGGGGCTTGCAGGTTCCTGAGTACATCCTCTTCGTCGGGTTCATCCCAGACCACGCCGAGCGACGGTTCCATGGGAACCACTACTCGCTGCTCGATGAACAGCTCGTTCTGGCGAACAAAGCTTTGTAGGAAGCGAGACATCATCAGCATCTGAGAAGTATGGGCTTTGATTGCGTTCATCTTCCTGACCTGTTGCGGCGGGGTCAGGCTCAACTTTACCCAGTGCAGCCCGATGTTGAAGAAAGCAGGGGGAGGAGTCAGAGGTTCATCCTCGTGCAGACCTTGCGGTTGGGGCCAGTCGCCGCAGTGGACCATATAGTGGCGTAACACTACCCTTTGTGCGAAACCGATGCCCTGCATCCGCAAGCGAGCCAGTGCGCTCATCACGAAGAGAGCGGTTGCCGTATGGTCGGGATGGTCATCGGCAGGATAGGTTACATAGACGTGTGTCGGCACGGTGCGGCGCAGCACTGATTCCACGTCGCGCAGCACGTTTTGCCCGCAGTATGTTACTCCAGGGCGCAGGGTATCGCGGTATGGGTTCGAGCCGGTATCGGTATAGTAGGATCGCAAGGGGTTAGAGGGCGTCCAGTTCGACCGCCAGAGGGAATAGAGCCCCCTGTCCGGGTAGCCCAGAAAGATAATGCGCCAATCTGCCAGCCCCAGCAGGTGCATCGCGCGTCGTGCTTCTTTCTGGCGCATTTTGCCAAACTGGATATGCTGTTCGGGGCTGGGACGCGACTGACGAAACTGGCGTTCCACTGCGAGGCGGAAGCCGTCGCCGTTGGTCATGAATACGACCCACACCTGCGCACCTGCCTGCATCGCCTGCTGGATCACCCCGGCACAGCCCAGCGCTTCATCATCGGGGTGTGGGGCGAACACCAGCACGCGGTCTCCCGCGTGGTGCGGTGGCATCTCGGGGATGGTATTTATCACTGAAGGCGGCAGGGTACGCCCCTGGCGGTAATAGGTCGCGCCTTTATCGGCAAAGTACAGCCCGGCGGTCACCCATGCCAACCCCAAAAGCCATTTTATTGTACGGTTTTTCACCTGCGAACCTGTCCCCCAATGAACCCGAAGCCAGCGAACGGTGGCGGAGAGGGTGGGATTCGAACCCACGAGGCTCATCGCCTGCCGGTTTTCAAGACCGGTGCCTTCAACCACTCGGCCACCTCTCCGCAGAGATGGTAACGTGGATGATGGGCGTGTAATACATTACCACAAAGAGAACTGTTCGTCAATAGGGGCGGAGGGCAGGGACGGCGGGCAGAACCGTCCCTGCGCGGAGATCCTTAAACCTCCTGCTCTTCGTATCGCTGTCTGAGCGCAGCGACCACCGAGGGGTCGGCGAGGGTTGTGGTGTCGCCCAGAGCCCGTCCTTCTGCGATGTCTCGCAGCAAGCGTCGCATAATCTTGCCCGAGCGCGTCTTGGGCAGTTCAGAGGTGAAGTGCAGGTCATCGGGGCGAGCGATGGGGCCGATTTTCTTCACGACATGTTCTTTCAGCTCGTCCATGAGGTCACTACTTGCCCGGTAGCCCTCTTTCAAAGTGACAAAGGCGGCAATCGCCTGTCCCTTGATGTCATGCGACCTTCCGATGACCGCGGCTTCAGCGACCGCGGGATGATCGACCAGCGCCGACTCCACCTCCATCGTACTGATGCGGTGTCCCGCAACGTTCATGACGTCGTCCACGCGCCCCAGCAGCCAGTAGTAACCTTCCTCGTCCCTCTTGCAGCCGTCGCCTGTGAAATAGACACCTGGGAAGCGGCTCCAGTACTGCTTGACATATCGTTCGGGGTCACCATAGATGGTGCGCAACATACCGGGCCACGGCTTCTTAATCACCAGGTAACCGCCTGCGCCCAAGGGTACCGACTCGCCCCGCTCGTCTACCACATCCGCTTCGATACCGGGCAACGGACGGGTGGCTGAGCCAGGTTTGGTGGTGGTGATGCCCGGCAGAGGAGTAATCAGGATATGTCCCGTTTCGGTCTGCCACCACGTGTCTACGATAGGGCAACGCTCGCCGCCGATGTACACGTGGTACCACATCCACGCCTCGGGGTTAATCGGCTCACCCACGCTGCCCAGCAAACGCAAGCTGGAGAGGTCGTGTCGTTTCGGGTACTCTGGTCCCCATTTCATGAAGGCACGGATGGCAGTTGGAGCGGTGTAGAATACGGTGACCCGATACTTCTCCACGATCTCCCAGAGACGGTCGCGTTCCGGATAGTCAGGTGCTCCTTCGTACATAAGTATGGTGGCACCGTTTGCCAGCGGCCCGTACACCACATACGAGTGTCCGGTGACCCAACCGATGTCTGCAGTGCACCAGAACACATCGTCTTCCTTCAGGTCGAACACCCACTTGGTGGTGGCATAAACTCCGGTGAGGTAACCGCCAGTGGTATGGGCAATGCCCTTGGGCTTACCAGTGGAGCCGGACGTGTAGAGGATGAACAGAAGGTCCTCGGCGTCCATGGCTTCTGGCTCGCAGTGGATGGGAGCGTGTTCCATCAATCGGTGCCACCAGTAGTCACGTCCTTCGAGCATGGGAACGTGCGTCGCATCCATCGCCCGGTTCAACACGACGACGTGCTGTATGGTGGGGCAGTGTTCCACCGCTTCGTCAGTCGCACGCTTCAACTGTACAATGTTACCGCGCCGGTAACCACCGTCTGCCGTGACGACCACCTTTGCCCCGCAGTCGTTGATGCGCTCGCGCAAAGCCTCTGCCGAGAAGCCCCCAAACACCACCGAGTGTGGGGCACCGATGCGAGCGCAAGCCAGCATGGCAATGACGGCTTCGGGCACCATGGGCATATAAATGACGACGCGGTCGCCGCGATGCACGCCCAGCCGCTTGAGGACGTTGGCAAACTTGGTGACCTCTCGGTACAGGTCCCAGTAGGTAAGCACCCGCTCCTCGCCAGGTTCGCCTTCCCAGATGATTGCCGCCTTGTTACGGCGAGCTGTGCGCACGTGCCGGTCAACGCAGTTGACTGAGGCGTTCAGTTTGCCTCCCAGGAACCACTGTGCATGAGGCGGGTCCCATCGGAGTACCTGGTGCCAAGGCTCGAACCAGTCCAGCTCGCGGGCAAACTGCGCCCAGAAGGCTTCGGGGTCTTTGGCGGCAGTGTCGTAAATGTTCGGGTCGTTCACGTTCGCCTGAGCTCGGAACCATTCTGACGGGGGGAAAACTCGGTTCTCACTCAGAAGAGCCTCGATGGTGGCGTGCGCTTGCATTGCCTCGGCGCTGATGCCATCGCTCATGATGTTCACCTCCCCTGACGCGGTCTTGGATGTTTTGATTACCTGATATTTTACCATAAAAAGTGTCTCGGTGTGACTCCATAGCATAGGACGAACGGCGAAAGGTGCCGAACAGAAACCCGCATGCATGTAGAGGCCGGCGGCTACCGGCAGGACGGAGCCTTGGAAGTGGAGGCTACGAATGCGCTTGACAAAGGATGGACAAATGTAGTAACAATGATGTAGATGTTCTCCATTAGATTCATTCACTGAGGCGATGCAGATGGATGCGCAAGGCGCTGTCTCGGTTGAGCAGCAGGTAGCGGGCTTTTACCGTGCGGCACAGGTGGCGGTAGACCTGTTGCCGCTGGAGGATGCTTTGCAGCGCATTGCGGAAGAGGCATGCCTTCTGACAGAGGCGAGCGCAAGCGCGCTCGCCTTTCTGACAGACAACAGTTCAAAGCTGAGGCTGGTCGCGGTAGCCGGGGAAGAGGTTCAAGACCTGCGGGGCACAGTGTTCCGAGTAGAGAACTCGTTGATGGAGAACACCGTGCGGCGCGGGGAGAACGCCATTCCTTTTTACCCCGTACGCCCTGACCCTGTGATGGAAAGCCTTCTGGGTGGAACACGGTTGCGCGGGGCGGCGGTGGTTCCGGTGCAATGCGACCAGCAGGTACTGGGCGCGCTGGCTGTGCTGAACAAGCGAGACGGCTCGCGGTTCGATTCCTCAGATATTCGCACTTTGCAGATACTGGCGTCGTTCATTGCGGGTTTGTGGCGACGCAGGCAACTGGAACAGCGCAGCGAGCGGTTGGGGCGCGAACTGGAAGTGATGTACCACGCCGCGCAAAGCATCGGTAGCAGCCTGAACCTCAATCAGGTGCTGGATACGGTTCTGGAAGAGGTTGCGGCACATTTACCCCACGCTTTTGCGGTACTTTTCCTGCTGAACGATGAGCGGACGCATCTGTTCATCGCGGCGGAGCGCGGTCTGGTAGGAGACGAACTCGAGGTGATGCTTGCAGCGGATGAAGGGCTGCAAGCAGAGGTGCTGCGTAGCGGCGAACCCCGTCTGGTCAATGCAGCGGACGTAGACCCGCGCGTCGAGCAGTTCGTGCCGCGCCTTCGGATACACTCTGCCTTGTACGCGCCTGTCACGTCGCGTACGAAGACGCTTGGTCTACTTCTGGTAACCAGCACCAGTCGCAATGCGTACACCGAAGCAGACATGAAACTGCTGAACGGTGTGGCATCACTGGCGGGGATCGCTATTGAGAACGCCCTGCTTTACGAGGATGCCCATCGCCGCGCCGAGGAAGCCACTTCCATCTACGAACTGTCCCAGCTGGTGAACGCCTCGCTGGAATTAGACAGCGTGTTGAACCTGGTGGCTGATAGCGTCGTGCGACTGCTTCAAGTGGATAAGTTTGCGCTCATGCTTTATGACGGGAACGAAGGTGTGTTGCGCACCTACGTCAGTCGCGGAGTAGACCCCGCATACTTTGACCGCCTGCGTCCCCCCAAGGGTCAGGGTATACCCGGCTGGGTGCTGGAGTTTCAGAGCCCGGTGTATGTGCTGGACGTTGCGGCGGACCCGCGCAATGCGGCGGCGCCTCTCGACCGTCAGGGCGTGATTTCGCTGGCCTGTGTACCTTTGCAGGTGGGTATGGAGCCAATGGGTGTGATGCTGGCGATGAGCAGCCGTCGTCGGTTGTTCACCATTGCGGAGATGGAGCTTCTGTACACTATCGCGAATCAGGCGGCGGTAGCCATTGATAACGCTCTGCGCTACGAAGAGGAGCGCCAAAAATCGGAGGACTTACGACAGTACTTCCTGAGGGTAGCGCGGGCTATCGGTAGCACCGTGAAGCAGGGGGAGGTGCCTCAGCTGATTGCCAATATCGCCGCAGAGGTGTTGCGTGCAGACCGGGCAATATACTACACGGTAGAAGGCAATCGGATTCAGCCCCTGGCGGTCAGCGGTTCGCGGATGGCAACGCTTCTGGACGATGAGGAAGCGTCGGGCATGGCAAGTATGGCATGGGTCGTGAAAACGGGACGCCCCCTGCTGGCGTATCAGGCGTCGTCGGACGTGCGATTTCGGGATGACCCCTTTGTGCAGCGCGAGGGAATGGCATCATGCCTTGCGGTTCCAATCGGGGGGAAGAAGCCGAGCAGACTGCTGGCGGTATACACCCTGCAACCGCGCAAGTTTACTCGACACGATGCGGAACTACTGAGCACAGTAGCGGAGCTGGTGCTAGAAACCTGATAGGCATCAGCCCCTTTCGCTTCGGTGGAGAGCTATCGACGTGCGCTTAAACCTTCGAAGAGCACGTGCATGATGTGGTCTACTACCTCTTCTACCGGGTAGGAAGCCTGCTCCAGATAAGCGAGCGTTACAAACACGTTGGTCATTCCGAACAGCAGGTACACGCTCTTGCTGGTATCGTGAGGGATTAGTTGGCCGCTGGTTACTCCTCTTTGCAGTACCTGTTCCAGCTGGGCGATGGTTTCCATGAACTGCCGCACCAGTACCTTGCTTTCTTCATCTCCCCGCTGCGCTCCCACAATCTCGCGGTAGACGATGCGCACCAGCCCGGGGTCGCGGTAGGTGGTCTGCAGATACCCCAGCAGGAAGGTGCGCACTGCTTCACGGGCAGAGCCAGTGGTTTTGGTGGCGGCAAGTACCGTTGCACGCAACTTGTCTATGCCCTCCTGCAGCAGCTGGTGGTAAAGCTGCTCTTTATGCTCGAAGTAGTAGTACAGCAAAGCACGGTTCACGTGCGCGCGCAGGGCTATCTCGCCGATAGAGGTCGCTTCGAAGCCCCGTTCGGCAAACAGCGCCTCTGCTGCTCGCATGATGCGGTCACGCGCGGTTGGTCGCTTGCTGGATACTTGCTGTTCCTGCATGTTCTCCCTCCATAGGTGTTTCTGTAGTAGTCCCGCTGCTGAAGCGCCACCATACGCTGAGAAATTGCAGCGTGACGCCAGTAACCGCGAAGCCGAATAACCAGCGCAGCTCCGCCATATTGAATGCCCAGCCTGCTCCATTGGTCACAGCGTTTCGCATGAGAGCCAGATAATGGGTGAGAGGCAGCACCTTGCTAACCAGCTGGATGCCTTCTGGCATCGCAAACAGCGGCCAGGTGAAGCCGGAGAGCAGAAACGACGGCAGAGCAATCAGCATCAGTATTTGCGTGCTGAGCAGCTGGGAAAGTGTCAGGCTGGAGATGAATACGCCGAAGCCCACCAGACCGACGATGAACAGAAAGGTTGCCGTAAGCAATAACCGGACATCACTCCGCAGTGGCACGCCGAACCTGCCGAAAGGCAACGAAAACAGCACCACGCTCATGGCGAAGGAGACCATCACATAGAAGGACAGTTTGCCCAGCGTCGCTGCGATGGGATGGGTAATCTGATGTCTCAGTGGGGCGAAGGTGTTCTCTTCGTGTTCCTTTGCCCACGCCAGCGCCACTGTCATCAACACTACCTGTTGAATCACGGTGCCAACCAGGCCTATCAACAGGAAGTTGGTATAGTTGAAGGTGGGGTTATACCACAGGCGCAAACCCACTTCTATGGGCATCGTCTGGGTGACAGTGTGCTGCGGGGGTACCCCACGTGCTGACCACTTCCGTAAACTCACTCCTGCGGAAAAGGTTTGCACGACTTCAGCGATTCCGCGCGTCGTTGCGTTGGCGATAATCATGTTACTGCCGTCTACCACTGCCAGCACCCATGCAGGTTTGCCGGCAGATACATCTCGTTGCAATCCCCGAGGAATGACGAGACAGACAAACGCCTTTCCTTGCCAGTTCGTCTCCCGAAACTGCTGCACGTCGGCGACGGCTCCTGTCACATGGAAAGTATCGGTCGCGTCCAGAGCCTGCACGATTTGACGGCTGAGCGGACTGTGGTCGTTGTCCTGGACAACGGTGGGCACTTCCTTAACGCGATGCTGGCTGTACATCTCGCCGAACAACAGGATGTAGAACAGGGGTATCACCAGCAGCATCGCGACCAGGCGCCAGTCGGTGAAAAAGCGCCTTGCCTCGCGTGACCATGTGGTGCAGAAGTCAGATATGGCTTTCATTTTACTTCCGCTCCTTTCTGGCGTAGACGCGGGCGGTCATGCCTTTGACGAGACCCTGCACGGGTTCCTTCCACTCCACCCGCAGCTGCAGGCTGCGACTGTCGAAACTGCCCCTCTCGTTGGTGGCTCGCTTGGTGGCAAAGTCGGCGGCGGGTAAGATACGTGCTACCTTCGCGTTGACCCGCTTACCGAGGGAGGGAAACTCCACCTGTACTGTATCTCCGCGCTGGATTCCTCCCGCAACGCTTTCGTCCACAAACACTTCTACCCACCATTGTCCTTGCTGTGCGATGGTGAGAATGGGCATGCCAGCGGCAACAGTTTCCCCCGTTTTTGCCATCTTGCGCGAAACGACGCCGTCGGCAGGTGCTCGCAGAAGCGTTTGCTTCAGATACGCCTGTGCTTCCTCGACCTGCGCCCAGTTTGCCAGTTGTTTTGCCCTCAGCGCGTCGATGTCACGTTTGCGCAGTTCCACCTGCATGCGCGCGTGTTCGGCGAGCTGCAGGTTCGCCTCCGCTGCTTTCAGCCCTGCCCACGCCGCCTGTTTTTCTTCCTTGCGCACGGCATCCCTGACCAGTTGCAGTTTCGCTTCAGCCGCTTGCAGCTGCGCTTGCGCTGCCAGAAACGCTCCCTCTGCTTCGTCTGCCTTCTGCTGAGGGATAACCCCCTCTTTTGCCAAGGCTTCCAGCCTGTTCCACGTTTTCTGCGCCACCATGAACTGCGCCCTTGCTGCCTCCACCGCTTGCTCTGCCTGTCGAATCTCTTGGGGACGTGGGCCATTCTGCGCCATTTCCCATTTCGCACGGGCGGCTTCCAGTGCGGCTTTTGCCTGACGTACCTGGTCCTCCGTCCGAAGTGCCTCTAACTCCACCGCTAACCTTGCTTGTTCCATTTGGGCATCAGTTGCCTGTAATCCTGCTTGTGCTTGACGCACCTTTGCACTGATTTCCTCGCTTTCGAGCACTGCAATTACCTCTCCCTGTCGTACAGGGTCACCTTCGTCGACACTCAGCGAGGCGATACGACCGGGTATTTTGGAGGATACGTTCACCTCTGTGGCTTCCACCGCGCCCTCGCCGAGGTAACGCCAGCCCTGCGCCGCAGGAACCGGCTCCGCGCTGGCTGTTGCTTGCAGAGACAACCACCGATAGCCCATCGTCACGACCATGCTGAAAAACACCAGTCCAAGCAGTGGTTTCCACACCACGCCGAGTATCCGGGCAGCACTTTTCATCCATCGCTGCAGTAGCTGTTTCATTTCGCACCTCCTACAGGGCAAGGTTTAGTTCTTGAAGCAATCGGTTGGTGAGCCGAAGCAGGGTATAGTAAGCCGTGTTCATCTGATACAAAGCCTGTTCGCGTTGTATCTGAGCCTGAGAGACAGCCAGTATCGCGTCCAGCATTTCCACGCTGGTGCCCATACCTGTCTCGAAGCGACGACGAGCCAATCTCAGACTTTCCTGTGCCGTATCGACCGCTCTCTGTGCCGCTGCCAGTCCCTGTCGGGCGGCTTCCATATCGAGCAGGGCTTGCTTGACCCGCAGTGCGATAGCGTTTTCCAGTTTCTGCCCGTCTATGTCGGTGCGTTCCGCGCTTTCGCGCTGTTCACGTGCCACGGCTTTCGCGTAACCGGCGTCGAATAGGTTCCATCTCATGCCAATGGTCAGCGAGGCATGAGGCTCGATGGCGGACAGGTCGCGAGTGAGGCTTTCAAGGTTCACGGCGAAAACCACCTGAGGCCTGGCTTCAGCCTCTGCTGACAGGGCGGGTGCGCGCTGTGCTTGTGATTTCATCTGCAGCGCCTGCAGTTCGTGTGAGGACGTCAGCGCAGCCCTGACGCTCTCTTCATAGCTCAACGGAAAGGCAACCTCGCGCAGGGGTGTGGTCAGTATGGTCTGTCGCCCCTGCGGTAAGTTCAACAGGTTGTACAGTAACGAGAGGGCAAGTTCTCGCCCGTTTCGGACATCCGTGAGGCGTTTTTGCTGGGTGGCAAGTTCTGCCTGAGCGCGCAGCACGTCGTACTGAGAAACGATGCCCTGTTTGTAAAGGACTTCCGCTTGCTGCAGGTGAGCCCGTACAAGTTCCAGTGCCTGTTGCTGCACTTCTTCCACGCGCTGTGCCAGTACTGCCTGAAGGTACGCCTGTGTCACCTGTAATACCACATCCGCTGCCCGGGCGCGTGCAGCCTCATCACTGGCGCGCACTCCCAGTGATGCTGCCTTCAGTGCGTTCTCTATGCGACCGCTGGTGTAAAGGGGGACAGTGAAAGTCAACGTGGCTCGTTTGGCATTCGCCTTCGCCAGTTCGAATTCGGGCACGGGTACGGTGATGCTCAAAGGGGACTGAGGATTTAACGGGTTGGGTAGTTTCAGGCTTTGAGTATTCTAAGAAAGTGCAAGAAAGCGCCTCTTCAGTAGCCCAAGCATTGAAGCGGTTTATCAAACGCTCTCTAACGTGCTCGATAGCTCAAAGTAGCTAGGGAGGCTGGCGCCTTGCGCGTGATGCCAAAACAGAATGGGCTGTTGTTATGAAACCGCTCGACAAGATCGAAGTTTTCGTAGGCGATGCCATGCGGGATCTCCACATTGCTCGCCCAGTACACACGCCGGGCGTTGACACGCACCTGCAGGTCCTGGCTCCATGTACCTTTGGGTTTGCGCCAGTACTGGGTCACGGGAAAGGAACCGCGATACTGCCACCATGGGGCGCGCGGGTCAGCAGGCTCTTTGCCCGGGTCGGCTTCATCGGTGGTGAGGCAGACCACAATATCGCCCGCCTGGTTACGCGGGAGACGATCCAGGGGGAAATAGGTATCGGGTGCAAAATGTTCGCCCTGATAATTGCCGAATAACTCGCGGCTGTGCACTACCGCGTCTTTCAGCCAGAGCTGCCGTGCGCGGATGTAGTTGCCCATTGTAGCGGTCAACACGCACTGGTCGAGAGATGCGCTGTTCGGAGTGGGCTCCGCGACAAGGCACACCTCATCAGCACGGTCACTGCGGAAGGTTGCTTCGATAATTACTTCCGCGCCGTTTTCGAATCGCTCTACCAGGAAACGGACTTTCAGGAATTCTATCTTGCCCTGCTTATGACGCTCTCCGGGCTGAGGGTCAGCTGAGATATCATTACCCCTCAGACACCAGAATCTTTTGCCGCGTTGCTGGTCCGTCTGGCTCCATTCCAGTTCACTAAAACCCCTTTGTCCACGTACGATGGGCTCTACTGCAATAAAGTTAACCAATCCCGTTTTACGCCCGTTATCCAGTATGGGATAGCCGATGCGGAATAGCCCCCGCGGGGATCGCCCCCCTTCCTCCACCTCACCGGGGGCAATAGCGATTTGAATACCCTGAATAAAGCCCCATACATGGCGATTCGCAAACGGTAACCAGACATCAGACATGGTTTTCTCCTTGTGCAGGTGCTTTATGGGAAGATTCGAGGGAGGGGTAAACACTGCTGCAAGGTATCATAATATGGCGAAGCGGCAGGCTTTCATCTTGCCGCTTTTTGCACAACAAAACCCCTCCTTCTATCTTCGCCTTCGCAAAGATAGCGGATATTGCCCGAAGCAACCGTACCTCAAAGTTCTTCTGTATCAGCGCTTTCGACGACGCAGGAACAGACCTGCTAAACCTGCCCCCAATCCCACAATGCTGGCAGGGTCGGGCACCGGTTTCAGCTCCACCACGAAGCTCGGGCGAGTGGCTTCCGGATAGTCGTGCCAGTAGCCGTTGGTGTAGATAACCAGATACTGCTCGCTGCCGGGCCCGAGGTTGTCATTAGGCTGCCCGGGGTAGCAGTTGGTATATGTCCACGGCTCCCCGGTCACCCACTGCCAGTTGGCGTTGGGGTCCAGTTCACCAGGCGGCTGATAGCCTCCCAGCCATGCAGGGAGCGTGAGCAGGCTGGTAATCACCGCGTTCTCGGCGTCGCTATGAACCGTTGCCAGATAGCCGTTATGGAAGCCCGGTACGCTCACCGTGTTGGCAAAGGCAGCGGCATCGCCCCAGTAGGACGAGCCACTGTAGACCCGGTACATGTGCCCATTGCCAGACCAGACGATAGAGTTGAGCAGGGTGTAGCTGTACGCCGCATTGACCAGCAACCGACTCAGCGCAAGTACCAAACCTGTCCGGCGGTAGATGCTGGACAACACAGCAGTACCACCTTTCATCCCAACACAGGGACGTGTATTCTGTGTTTCCACTATTATATATGCAAGATTCGTACCATACAAGGGGTTTTACCCCCTTTTTACGAAAAAAATGTGGAATTTTTTGAGGGGTATACCAGTTCTGTTAACGATACCACTTATTGGTACTGAATGGCTCTTAGGACAGCGAACGATTAGTTTGGCAGAAACTGGGGCACCGGTGCACCGGTTAGTGCACCGAACAGCGCCGCTATCCCTCCGTACAAAGCCTCTCCCAATAGTAATCCCAAGAAAAAGGGGAGATATCGACGGTAGCTGTACAAACCGCCCAAGCGCACGCATAGCCATCTCAGCAACCATCCCAGAAAAACTGAAAAATAGATACGCCCCATCGCGTAGGTGCTCGCCATAACCAGACCGATGGGGCTGATTTGCCACCAGATGTATCGGCTTCGCATCCAGCCCAGCCACAGGGAGAGCACGCCTCCGATTCCCATTGCCAGAATGCCGCCGGGGTGGGGGCGTAGAGGGGACTCGCCGTATCCCAGTGCCCTGTCCAGCGACCAGTGTGGAGCCATGTTCGTCCCATAGTAGTCCAGAGCAACGCTGCCATACCGGTATGATATTCCAACGAAAGCGAAAAACCCCACGATAAACCCCACGCCCAGAGCCAGCGCTAGCGCTCTGGTCAGCCAACGAGCAGGCAACAGCGACGGGCGTGCCAGACTGTAGGCGTTGGCAACTGCGGGCATAGGGTGTTCACGGGGGTCATGCATGATGACGACTTCCATTAGCAACGTAGCGCTGGCTGTTTGTGTGGTGAAGTAGCTGGTGCCGAAGAATGCCATAGCGTCGGTGGGAATGAACGGAGTTTGCACGAACAACAGCCCTGCTTCCGCGACCACTCGCGTTAGCACTATCATAATCAGGATGAACAGCAGGGTGACGGTTGTGGCAATCCACAAAGGAATACCCGCCCAATACAGCCACGCCAGAGTGCCGACGAGGCAAACCCCGATCAGAACCACTGCTGTCCGGTAGCTCATCGGCTCGTGCTGGTCAGCTTGTGTTTCTTGAGAGGTGAGTAGCCGCCACACATACCGCCAGTGCGGACGAGCTGTCCACAACATCCACAGCGCCCACGCAATAAGCGCACCGGTGCCCATTGCGCCTTCATGGTGTAGTGGCCCAATCATCAGCGGGTCCAGCCCCAGCTGTACCCGAACTACCCGGACGAGGTGAAGTATAAGAAACGTGAACCACAGGCTAAAGGATACCTCTGTGGGGAGAAGGTATACTGCGCCGATAACGGCAAAGAACAGCTCTACCATCCCCAAACCCAGTGCGTTCCAGGGAGGGTCGGGGAACCAGGCGTTAGCGTCTACGGGTGCGAGCCATGTAGGTACAGATGGACTGAGCGCATGAGCGGTATTGATACCATGATGTGTGGCGACGAGTAGCACTCCAGCCCAGAAAAGCCTGTTTCGATAAAGCCCTCTTCCCGCTCGCTCTGCCGCAATCTCCAGAGGCAGCAGCGCGAGGGGAAAGGTCAAACGTTCTCGTTCTACCCATTGCTTACGCAACAGAGCACAGAGAGCGATGAACAGGGTGGTGAATAGACCGAACAGGGTACCCCAGCTTAGCAGCACCGGTATCCACGCAAGGTAAGGAATGGGAGTTCCCGGGGGAACGCCCTCGTAGAACCAGCGAATTAGCGGGGAGTCCGGCTCTTTGCTGAGCAACAGGGCGTTCGGGGAGCCGGAGAGTGCGTTTATCCAACGTCTTCCGGCGTTTGCAAAGTAGGCAGGAGCGACCACCATCGGCCCCAGATACCTCCAGAGCCCTGAGGACGCCAGACTGGCTCCTGTTGTCCACATACTCCATGCGATGAGCAACTCCGCAGTGCTCAAAGCCAGCGCGGGACGTACTCGGCGCAAAAGGGGGTTCAGCAGCCATGCCAGTATAGTAAACAGACAGAGCGCACCGATTGGCAGGTGATTTCCGTAGAGGAAAGTGTTTTTCAGGTGATAGTCGTTGTAAGGAGTAATAGTGCAGAGAAGAGCAACACCGCTTGCGCCAACAAGAAGCGCTGCAGCTGGACGAAAAGAAAGGGGAGGTTGCTTCGGAGGTTTGCCGACTGTGATGATGTCGTCGTGCGTAGCAGCGAAGCGCTCCCCTTGAGAGTGTCCTCGGCTAAGCATCTCCATTTCGGGAAGGGTATCTTTCGCAGCCTTTAGCGTGGTGCTGCTGGTTGTGACGTTGTAGCTGCCCCGCCGCGTCCGTAATACTGGTAGAACTCAGGCGGCGCACCTCGCGCCTCTTCTCTCTTGACACCGTGATTGTAGAAGATATAACCTACTATCGCCAGCGCGACGATGATGAGCACCACCGCAATGACGGGATTAACTTCTCGGTTTCGCATCTGCCCTCTCCTGTATGGCTTTAGTAGAACAGGGCAGGGAAAGAATCTCCCTGCCCTGTGGTGTAGTTACGTGCCCGCGCGACATGCCGGTATCGGGTCGATGGACTGATCGTCCTGCACCGTCCACAGGTGGGGACAGTAGTCACCCCAGCGTCGCGTAGACACATGCCCGTCAGTCCACAGAACGTTCAGTCTCTGGTTGAAGAAGCCCTGCACGTTGGGGTCGGTGGACGTCCAGTCCTTACCGACTGAGGTAAACCCGCAGGGCAGCGCGCCGTTCAGCACTAGGTCGCGGTCGCATGTCGACCAGAGATCAGGGTACTTGGCGTTCAGTACGTAGATGGTCTGTGCGGGCAATGCCAGTTCCGCAAGGCGTACACCGCCACGCCCCCAGAACCCCGGTCCATAGTGGTTGTAGGGGTCATCGGGCCATGGCAGGACCCGCCAGGCATCCCACGGGTCGGAGTTGTTCAACCCGTAGGACACGCGCACGACGCGTCCTTCACCAACTCCGTCCACGATGTCCCGCCACAGACCGATGTTCCATCGCAGATTACGGGCATCCGTCATCGTCCAGACCTGAGCGAACTGTGGCGAGACCAGAATGCCCTTGTTCTTCAGGTAGGGGTAAATGAACACCATCCAGGGGGTATAGGTGCCGCCTGTATCGGGGTCTGGTGGTGAGATAAAGAACCCCGCCGGAACCAAGGTTTCGTCGTAGTCTTGCGCGTACATCTGCAACCCAAGCCCTATTTGTTTGAGATTACTCATGTCGGAAGCCTGACGGGCTTTAGTACGCGCCTGCGTGAACACCGGGAACAGAATCGCTGCCAGTATCGCAATAATCGCGATGACTACCAGCAATTCGATCAGGGTAAACGCGATCGAACGTTTCATTTTCGGGATACCTCCTCAGCAGAGAATGGTTGTTTGCTCTTGACGACAGCCTCTTTCGGGAGCGGTATACCACGTTGCAGTGCCCCGCAGGACTGGCGCACGATGAGGTGAGTGGGCAGGATAATGCGACTATCTATCATGCCGTCGTCACTGTTCAGCAACCGCATCACGAGGTCTGCCGCTGCCCTCCCCAGTTCTTCCTTGGGCTGCCAGACAGTGGTTAGCGGCACCCAGAGATGTTCAGCACAGTCCATGTCTGCAAAGCCGACAATAGCAACATCTTCGGGAATTCGCAGACCCATTTCGAGGGCGGCACGCATTGCCCCGATTGCGACGGGGTCGTGTGAGGCAAAGATGGCATCGGGGCGGTGCTTGCGGAATAGCCGTCGGAAGCCCTTGTAGCCGTTCTCTTCGCCAAAGCCGCACACTTCTATGATAGGCTGACACCGTGCTTTTTGCATCACCTCTCGGTACCCCAACAAACGGTCACGCCCCACGCTGAGCGACTGGTCGCCTGCCAGATGGGCAATGCTCCGATAGCCACAGCGCACCAGATGCTCGGTGGCGAGCTGAGCACCCAAACGGTCATCGCATCCCACGTAGGGGAGATGCAATGCTTGCGAGTAACGGTCGAACAACACTACAGGGAGCTGCTCATGTTGCAAAGCACCCAAGAAGGAAGCGTTGCGGTCGGGATCGCAAGAGGCAATCAGCAACGCTTCTACCTGCCTTTCGATGAGTGAGCGAACCTCCCTCCGCTCCGCCTCAGGGTCGTCGCCGGAATGACATATCAGCACCGTATAGCCCTTGCGCTTAGCAACCTCTTCGATGCCGATCACCATGTGCAGCCAGAAGGAGTGGCGCAGGTTCGGGATAAGCACACCGACAAGGTGGGTGCGTTGCGATACCAGTCCTCGTGCCAGCAGGTTCGGGCGGTAGTTCAACCGTTCGGCAGTCTGCAGGATGCGATGGCACAGGGATTCGCTCACACCCTTATCGTTGCGCAGAGCTCGCGAGACTGTCATCGCGGAGACTCCGACCTCTTCCGCGATATGTTTGATCGTTACGCGCATACCAATCATCCCGATTACGTTAACGTTAACCATCTTTATTTTAGCACAATATTCAGAATGCTGCAAGCCCCATTTCGGTCCTCTCGAAAAAAACTCTCCAGGCAGCCCGGACGGCTGTTTGAGCGGTTCTAAGGCTTGACAGCAGGAATCCAATTCCCATATGATGAATAGTAGACAAAGACTCATCTGGAGGGCGGGGAGCTGTGGCATCGGTCACGTTAAAACACCTGACCAAAGTCTTTAAAAACGTCGTTGCCGTCA
>Ga0308401_1000250_pt1 | contig 16061 bp, 10 predicted proteins | sample HotsprSampleOSM1_FD_203472 | JGI IMG/M metagenome (GOLD analysis project Ga0308401, IMG submission 203472) | Hot spring phototrophic mat microbial communities from Octopus Spring, Yellowstone National Park, Wyoming, United States - 20060913_OS-M1 ...
AACGATAGGCGAACAGATCGTTATGCACCACCACCGTCGTGATACCGCGCGACTCGACCAGGTACCGCAGAAAGCGCGGATAATCGGCAAACGCCAGAAACAGCGGCAGATCGAAGACCTCGTGCGCTGCCATGATCAGTTCATGCTTCCACGGGTTCGCCGACGGGCGCAACAGGCACGCCGTCACGCGGCAATTCCGCGCGCGCAACCCATCCGCCAGATCGATGCTGAAGCGATCCGCTCCCCCTACCTCGACCCAGGGCAGCAGCAGCAACACCCGACGCTCACCCCGTGGCGCCAGACGATTCCCGAACGGCGGGTCGGGCATGATCAACGGATGCGGTTGCAGGATCGGCGACGGCTCACCCGGCGGACGCGGCGGACCGTCGCGGAACACACGCGGGTAGCGCGCGCGCAGGGCGCGGCGCATACGTGCCAGCGCCGCGCGATCAGTCTGAAAGTTCCAGCGATACCCGCGATACATGTCTGCCGACTTGCGACGGATCCAGACCAGCGCCTCGTGGATGTTGCATCCCCACATCCCGGCGTCCGCCAGGCGCACCCAGAACTCATAATCTTCCAGCCCATGGCGCAGACTCTCATCGAACCCGCCGATGCGCTCGAACGCCGTGCGGCGCAGCATCACACTGATGACCGCTAACGGATTGTCATGGGGAAACATATGGCGTGACGCAAATCCGCGCCGTAACAGGCCCTGCATCGCGCCAAAGAGCACGTACCAGGTTGTGACTGCGGCAACCTCCGGGTGCGCCGTCAGCGCCCAGGCGAGTTGCTCCAGCGCCGTCGGCGCCAGCAGATCGTCGCTGTCGAGGAAGAAGAGCAGCGGCGCGCGACTGACTGCGACGCCAGCATTGCGCGCTGCCGCCGGACCGTAGTTCGGCTGATCGACCACCCGAATCCGCGGGTCAGGCGAGGCGCGCAGCGCACCCAGCACCCGCAGCGTCGCCGCATCATCCGACCCATCGTTGACGATGATCCACTCCCACTGCTGCAACGACTGGCGCAGCACCGAGGCGATGGTATCGAGGAACATTGCCCCTGCGTTGTAGCAGGGGGTCACAATGCTGACCACCGGCTGCACCGATGGATCGGCAGGTGCGTAGCCATAGACCGGGCGTGCCGGATCGAGGGGGTGGGGGGGGAGAGAGAAAGCATAGGTGCCGAACATACAACCTTCGTGCGATATATCGACAAAGTACAAGACAGGGCAAGAAACTACGAGGATTGCGCAGAGGTAGAGTTTCCTGACTGCTGACAAACGAGTGCTATCATACTTAACCACATCCCATATGTCAAAGAAACAATAGGATCCCAGAAGTCAAAACTGAACGAAAAAATTACAATCCCTGCGATGAACATCGCCCATGCAGAAGATAGATGCAATTTCCCAGAAGCATGCCGATCAATATAAGAGGTCAGTCTCAAAAAGAGCCATAAAAGAAAGAGAGCACCGAAAACACCCATTTCCAGCCATATAAAAAGAACGATATTATGTGGATGCCCTCCTGTCGGAACTGGAAAACTTGCAAGCATTTGTCCCGCACTCCCGAGACCATATCCCCATATCCATCGATCCAGAATGATTTTAGATGAATAGAGGTACAAATCAACTCGAAAGCCGATGTTATTAAATGGAAGCCCGCGAATATTTTCGATGAAACCTTCGGGTATTGCACCCCAAAATGACGGAAGAAAGAGTACGTACAAGACCAAAAAAACTCGAACAGCAGATCTGAGATAAAGAAACATTTTCGAATGAAAACTACAATAAAAAACCGAAGTTCCGACAGCAAAGGACAAAACTGCGCTGTCCGAGTATCCAAAAAGCAGGCACACGGCTGCCAGAGAAAAAGGCAAAAATGAGAGAAAGAGACTGTAGCGATGGTAATTAAGATATGATGCAACAGAATAGCACAAAAATACAACCCAGAAGGAGTAGTATTTCTGGTTCCACTCGTGATCAACCACAACAAACGAGTTGTAAACCGGAAACACGCCTTTTATTGAGAAAAACCTGTTTTGAATAATTGAAAGCAAAGAAACTATGAAAAACAAAACAAAAACCAAATTTCTAACGATTTTCAGAGATAGACCTGATGAAAACAACAAAAACATCGAGTGATTAACGAAAACAATAGAAAGAACCAAGATAAAAATCATATGGTCGTCTATACTGTTTATGGATAATACATAGGTTATCACCGACCAGACCAGAAAAAGGTATATACTCAAATCTATACGCACGTGTTGCGGTATTAATCCAGTTATAGAGAGGGAAAAGAAAACAAAAAGGACAATGTAATTGTCCTCAACTCCCAATTGGGCATACCCAAAGGAATATAAGGTATATAAGGCAATGATCAGGCAAGCGGCAAAAGTGGATACTTTGGTCGGAAAATCATTCATAAAAACGTTGAACTCTAATCCTTAATACCCACGATCCACGCTTGCGCCCCAAACAGGCGATGAAGTAAACCGATACGTAAATAAATCTTCACCAGGAGTGGATGTTGTGGAAGAAGGCTCTTCGTAGTATATGGAAGAAATCGCGGACGAACCTCAATTGGTCGTATTCCACAAACCATCAGTCCTTCTACAATAGTGCGATCGGTTAGTGGAATATGGTGATCGAGAAAATCCCAATATTCTCCCGGAATAAATCTAATATTTGGTTGAAGCACCAAAATACGCCCCCCCTGTACGTAAGACACGATGAACTTCACGAATAGTCCGCATAAATGTCTCTTTATCCGGCAAATGCTCAAAGAAGTTGCTAGCAAAAACGACGTTGATCGAACTATCTGAGATGGGTTTCATATCGTCACTCAAACAATGCAAGACCTGCACATCTGGAGCAGCATAGAGAGCAGTATCTTTGTTTATATCGAGAGCAATCTTGCGGGCGCAAACAATATTATTAATAAACTCACAATAACCCGCACCAATATCCAGAACAGTATCATCTAGTTTCACGTATCGCTGAAAAAAGTCTGAACAAAGCACACGCCATATCTCCTCCTTCTTAACACGCTCCTCAGGACTGAAACGTGCTTTATAAATTCCTGCTACATCAAGCTCTGTCATTTTCTTTTTTGTCATATTCCATTCTCCTTGATCTTGTGATAATATCTACCCTGGTCAGCACCTTGGGTTATAGTTGGAGAAGGTTCCTGTACGATATTATCGACTGGCTGTCGTTTATAGTCGTCCTTCGTCAGCATTCTTTCTAACCAAACACTTAAGACAATAAACAGGTATCGACTTCCCTGTTCCTCCAGTCTTAGCTTGCTGACACCGGTTTTGCGATTGCGCCAGGTAATGGGAATGGCCTTATAACTGTAGCCTCGAACGACGGCTTTGAGGGGAATTTCTACCGTCAGATTGAAGTGCGGCGAAATCAACGGTTGACATCCCCGGATAACCTCAGCGCGGTACCCTTTGAAGGCATTCGTAATGTCATTGAAGGGCAGGTTGAATAGAACCTGAATAAACCAGTTCGCCAGACGGTTGATGATCAACTTAAGTCGCGGATAATCGTAGGTTCGTCCTCCAGAAATGAACCGCGAGCCAAACGCGCAATCAGCCTGGTCACGCAGAATATAGTAATATTTGACTAAATCTTCCGGATCATCTGACAGATCGGCCATCATGATGACCACTGCATCTCCTGTGAACCGTTCAAGACCGTAACGCACGGCTCGACCAAACCCGTGCAGTCCGGTATTGCGCTCCAGTCGCACCCTTGAGTCAATACAGGCGCGTGCCTCTACTTCAGCGCACGTCTCGTCAGTGCTTCCATCATCAACGACAAGTATCTCATAGTCAATCCCCTCAAACTGAAGGCGTGACCGCAATGCATCGATCGTTTTGCCTATATTTCCAGCTTCATTACGCGCCGGAATGACGATTGATAGTTTCATAGTCCATCTCCTCGCGGCGATCGACTCAGTTCAACAAAAATGCGGTCGAGCGTATATTCCTGCCGCCATTCGGGGTAGTCGGCGGAAATGCGACGCAAGTCGCTAATGTAGCATATATGATCCCCTACGCGGTGTTGGTCGACATATACCACACTGAGTTTCTTTCCGATCAATTCCTCGAAGCGGTTGATCGCTTCCAGCACCGAGACACTCCGCTCACGTCCACCGCCCAGGTTGTATACAGCAGCAATGCGCGGCTTATGATAAAATGCTTCGAAGAATGTACATACATCATGTGAATGAATGTTATCTCGTACTTGCTTCCCTTTATACCCATAAATGTAATATGTACGCCCTTCACGCACTGCTTTTGCAAGATACGATAGAAAACCGTGCAGTTCCGCTCCTGAATGGTTCGGACCAGTCAGACAACCTCCCCGCAAACAGACCGTTGGCATGCCGAAGTAACGCCCATACTCCTGAACCATAATGTCAGCAGCGACTTTAGAAGCCCCGAACAAACTATGAAGGCATGCGTCGATCCGGCATGTCTCATCAATGCCATGGACATCCTCTGGATTGGCATAATCCCAGCGCGTTTCCAGCTCTACCAGCGCCTTTTCATTCGGTGCATCGCCGTAAACTTTATTTGTACTCATAAAGATAAAGGGCGACTCCGGACAGGATCGTCGACATGCTTCGAGCAAATTGAGTGTTCCTACTGCATTAATGTCAAAGTCATCGAACGGTCGATTTTTTGCCAGATCATGTGAAGGTTGAGCAGCGCAGTGAATAATAAGATCGGGCCGCAGGGCGGCAACGATATCAAGAATTACCTGCCGATTGCGAATGTCCAGCGCATGATGGGTGAAGCGACGGGTAATGCGCTGAAGGCGATAGAGATTCCAGGTTGTATCACCATCTGGACCGAAAAAGTCCCGGCGCATGTTATTATCCACGCCGTGCACTTTCCATCCTCGTTCATCAAAGTACGTGACTGCTTCTGATCCTATCAATCCACTGCTGCCGGTTACTAAGACACATCGTGACTTCGTCATAAGCGACTCTTCCTCGTCTTCATTCAGCAATAAGACCATGAAGGCGCAGTTCGCGATCAGCCTGCCGAAATCGATCAATCGCTGGCTTTCCTTCGCACCACTTAGCGATCTCGAGCAGGCTTGTCTCCCAGTTAACAACAGGTACAAACCCCAGCACGTCCCGTGCACGTGAACAGTCTGCAAAGCAATGACGAATATCGCCCCTTCGAAACGTTTGGGTGATATTCGGTTGCAAATCTTCCCGTCCGACTAAACGTGCCAGCGTGCGAGCGACATCACCGATGGATCGAGGGATACCAGAGCCAATGTTAAACACTCGCCCGTTGCTATCTGGTGTGTCAATAGCGGATTGCACGGCACGAACAACATCGTGCACCGAAATGAAATCACGTGTTTGTCGCCCATCTTCATACACGACTGGCGGTTCGCCATTGAGCAGACGACTCAGGAAAATCGCAAGCACGCCAGTGTACGGATTCGCCAGGGACTGTCGCGGACCGTAGACATTGAACAATCGCAGGCAGGTCGTCGGAAACCCATACGCATCACCAATACTTAAAGCCAGTTCTTCCTGCCATTTCTTGGACAACGCGTAGACATTGCGCGCCTGCAGTGCAGCATCCTCTGAAGTCGGAACCGGCTCAAGCACCTCGCCCGTCTCCGGATCGAGAATATCCCAACCATACGTTCGCACATCCTCGGGGGTGCGAATTGTCGGGCGCAGTAATCGTCCATCGCTTGGTCGACGATATACTCCTTCGCCATAACCGGTCATTGAAGTGAGCACAACAAGCTTGCGCACTTCCTGTCTGCGCTCGATCAATGCCTCCAGGAGTGTAGCAACACCACAGGCATTGACATCCACATAATGACGGACACGATACATCGACTGTCCGACGCCAACTGCCGCCGCAGCGTGAATGATAATATCAACCCCCTCGAGCGCACATAGTATAGCATCTTTGTCGCGCACATCTGCAACGATCAGTTCGGCATCGGGTGCTAAGTAATCAGGCTTACCGCCAGAATGCACCTGTGGATCAAGATTATCCAGAATGCGAACCGTATCCCCACGACCCAGAAAATGATCGCCAAGGAACGATCCAATAAAACCTGCACCACCGGTTATCAGGATACGATTTCCCATCATCAACTCTCCTCAATCCTGCTCACACGGTGCGAGACGTGGCGTTTGCCAGATCGCCCAATCCCAAGCCGTATTACCGCGTGGGCGCGTCTCCAGTCTCACCCAGAACGGCGCATCATCTGGAACAGGCGCCTGTAGCATAGCAGTTTCTCCGGGCATAAGAGCGACTGTCTTACTGAATGTCTGCTGGCTATCGGAAAGAATCGTCACAACAAATTCAGCCCCATCTGCTTCTGGCTTGCCAGCAACCTCTGGATCGAACGATGCAACGGCTGTAAAACATACACCGGGTGGAACGGCATACGGTCCCAGATCAACATACCAATCAGAATGAATAAACAACCCATCCGGCACCCGCCTGACTGCACCCGGAAACCGTCCGACGGGAAGCCACGACCGTTCCCACAGGTTCAGCGACTGTCCGGCAGCCAGCAGATATGGTGACGCATTATCCTGCTGTTGTAATGGCACATTCACGCAGTTCAATTCGGTAATGCGCACATTCGTTGGATTGACGGTAAACAGTGTGGCGGGTGCTGGTCGAATCACTACTCTGTCGAAGACACCGAGAATGGCACGATGGGGGTAAGAGGCAAAGACCTGGCTGTACGCGAACGGTTCTCCGAGGTAAAAAAAGGTCGAAAACGGTTTCCCACTTTCAATAGCCACAAGACCACTTGTAACTGTTGTGACGCCATTTCGCTCGAACGCCACGATCAAAGAGTTCGGTCGGCCTGCGAACGAATACCATGGATAATCGATCACCATCTCAAGCTCAGCGTAAGTACACATCTCTGGACTTGACGTTACGCTTATAACGATTTCCTTATCGTTGGCATCTGACGAAAACGATATCGGCGCCCGCTGTAACTCAACAGGTTGTTCACGCGGCTCCAGAACATAGAGTGCATCACGAAAAGCAATCGGATACTTAAGGCGAAAATGCTCAACAAGATACTCTGCAATGATTGGAACACGCGTCACGTTCTGAACGCCATCCACAGCAGCACCATCAGCAGAAAATTCACTGATGGCGTATATAACTTCTACATCACTGCGGACAGCGTCAATACGGTTAATGTAGAACTCCTGAAGATTCTGGGTATGGGCTGCATATGTCTGTAAAATCGGAGCAAATGTACGCAGTCCGAGCGCCATGGTGATGTAATTAGCGAATGGAAAATTAACAATCTTCTTCGAGGAGTCAAGCGCGCGGAGCAGTTCATCTGGTGCTAAACCTCTAGTATCTGCTTTTGCAGCGCGAACCTCCTGTATTCTTTCTCTTAAAGAACTACTTCCTACGACTTCTAGAAATCGATTTACTTCCGCAAATCTCGCGCCGGGAAAGGGATAGGATAGAACAAGAAAAACCAGAAGCACCATCCCAACGTGTTTCATCTGAACTGAAGATATGGTTAAGACGACGAGTATTATCAAAAAATATTGGATGGAGAATGCGTGTAATATATGACCAATATCGCTACGTGTAACTGATCCACGAAGAAGGATAAGTCCACTAATAAGGATCGCAAACTTGATACAAAAACTATCTATTTGGATGTCATCTCGTCTAAAAGTCAAGAGAAGACCAATGATGTTAAACAGGACGATAGCAAATAAAATAATAGTGAACGAAAAGTCTGCACTCCAGGGAACACCCATTGTCAGACTGTAGCCACGAGCAATAGCAACATTATAACGAATGTTGTCAAAAAAGGAATAATAAGGAGAAGTTGATAAATAGTAAAATTCGAGGATCAGGTTAAGAAAAACGAACACAGAAAATCCTACTAAAAAACTCTCCAGATACACTCTGGACGACAATAGGTTTATCTTTGGAGCTAATCTTCGGATGAAAGATATAATCACCATGAATGATGTGAAAGTAACAGCAGTCATTAGACTGAATATGCCAGTATCCGTTGCGATCATCTGACCGGCAAACCATGATAAGCCAGAAATAACAGCCAGAATGCGACGCTTTACCGATGGTTGTGCTAAACTATAGGCAAACAGGATCGCATTAAAGAGAAGCATTTGACTGCGTAAAGATAATGACCCTGGGAGTAGGAAGAAGATCACAAAAATAAAAATGGCTGAAAACAAATTTATTTCTCGTATCATCATTATTGATACCACTAACATCACAGAAGGAGCAACAAAGCTGAACATAAACATGTTTGTGCCATATCCAACGACAGGATTCGGGTTATCTCGAAGAAAGATCCCTAGATAAGCGATCAATTGAGAGAGAGGTCCATACGTAAAATAGATATCTCTACCGAGCAATTGACCGTACTGAAGTTGTTCCTGAAGCGCAAGAAACCACCCTGCGTCAAGCCAGAACCATTCCGATGAATAGTGTGTCGGGAGGCTTATAAATCGCACCAACCCGGCAAGTAAAACAAAGAGAACAAGACCAGAAAGCTTTGAGTAACGACTTACTACGATTGCAGACTTTCGATAAAGGACATTTATGTTTTTCATGACCGAAACCCATGCCATTCATAAAAACAGATAGCAACAACCGCAAAGAACACGACCGACGCTATAGGCACTATATTCTCAACAAGCGACTCTACCGCAAGTTGCCAGAAACTGATTTGCCGCGGCGCGCCAACCGCCAACCATCGATCCTGTGATTTATCGATTGCTACGATTTGCGCTGTGCGACCCCGGAATAACTGCACATCGACTATCCACATATCCCACCGTTCGCGCGGATCAACACCAGTATAAACAAGCGTCTGCTTCTGATTGTCACCATCCATTACTTCGAGAGCCAGCAGGTTGCCAGGATGAGTTGGATAGCCGCTGACAGGCAGAACCAGGTATTGCTCTCTGATCGGCGAAAGATGCACAACAAGAGTTCCCGTATGCACGTCGTTGCCACTCCACGATCCCAGACGGAAGAACGGCGTTTTCCCTGTCTGTGCCGGAAATTCGCCATTCAGTGTCCAGGCATTGCCTTCGACAATCGTCCACTGTCCGGGGAGCATGTAGCTCATTTCAAAAGGCATAATACTTTGAATCACCGGATCGGAAAGCCATCCTCTTAACTTCTCACGATCGGGAAAAAGCGAAGTGTCTAAGGCTGCCTCAGAAGTGGCCAGCAGAGCAAGCGTAGCATCTCTCATCGCAAGTCTCCATTCAGCGTATCTGCGCATATCATCAAATGACGCCAGCGCCGCAGTGACATTGGCGCTTAGAAGAGCAATCACCCAAATGTTGCACAACAGAACCGCAACACGCCGTACAGCCCTGGAGCGGAATGCTTCCATCAAGCGCACGCCAACGGCAAGCGCAAGCAATCCGAGCATTGACGACCATACCAGCACGGTACCGTAGCGCGGGCTAATAAAGGGATCGCCTCTCCCAAAAGTTATCAGAATGATAAAACCGATAACAAACGCAGCAATACTAGACAACAGCAACAGCGTGCGAAACTCAAATACGCTGCGCCAATTCCTGAGCAGCACGGGAATAATTGCTACGACAGGTCCCCAGATCAGAATTGAGCTGATAACCTTAATCTGTAGCGGTGTGTCCACTACACTTTTGACAAACGGAAATGAAAGCGCGGTAAGGAAATACGCAAGCAGACTGACATTGGACGTTCTATTAACCGGAAGCATGCGATAGTTAGCAAAGAACAGCCAGGCGATCAACACGACACCAACGAGAGCAAAACCAAGGTTCATCACAAGATGACGACTTCTCACCAACTCTCTCATGCTTCCGGCTTCTCTGAGTGCGATCAGCAACAGACCGACGCTGAAGATCAGCGACAACACAAGACCGGATGCCAACGAAAAAGCCGCTACAAACACACATGCTAGAGAAGCAACCACCAAAAATCGTGTCAATCGATGAATCAGCGCCAGCGCGCACGCGCCACCTGCCACTGCCAGCATCATGGCATAAAACGCTGTTTGAAATCCAGAAATCATATTTTCATACTGAACTGGCGATACCAGGCACACGCACGACAGCGCAGTCCACCAGTTCAACAAGCCCAACCTGCCGATCGTCCATATCCAGACCCCCGCCAGAACAGCCACAAGCGACGCAGACACCACCATGCTTGCGAGCGGATGCCATGTATTACCCATCAAGGAGAAAACAAGAAGGCACAACAATCGAACTACTGCGACATTATGCTCATTGTGTTGAGCAAATATGTCATTTATGGATAGCGAGCCAGACAGATACTTCCTGAGCGTATCCGCCAGTGTCCATTCATCCCAAAACGGAAAGTTAGCAGCATAAGATGTAATGATAGCGCATTGGAAAAAAAAGACAAATGCGCCTGCAAGTGCAGCATAACGCACACAATTATCCAAACGATCAGAAGAAAAAATACGCAGGACACTCACCCTCACTTGCGCCCTCTCTTTGCCAGAGTTGCCATATACTGTCGCCGCCGAAGTGGATGAATGGCATAATCCTCCGTATCCAGAGTCAAATTGAGATTGTAAAATGGGTCGATATAGAGTGCCTCCCCCCACCGCTGCTTCATAAACGCAATCTCTTGCGCATCCATCGTGCGCTCATTGAGATGCACTCGTCCCACGCTCATCGATTCGTGATGCAGCAGTTGCACCTGCGGCGTGTACACAATGTCGTAACCCAGAGTGCGGATACGCAGGCAAAAGTCAACATCATTAAATGTAACCGCAAGTCGTTCATCCAGACCGCCTGCCTGTTGCCACACATCGCGTCGAAACATCATACAGGCTGCAGTGACGGCAGAATAGTTACACACTGTTCTTAACCGGGCACCGTAGCCGGAGTGATCGGCTGGATAGTGTTTATGCGAATGTCCGGCGACGCCTCCCAACCCCAAAATGACCCCGGCATGCTGGATGGTGCCATTGGGGTAGAGCAGCTTTACACCGACGGCGCCTACTCGTCGCTGCTGGGCATAGCCGAGCATAATCTCGATCCAGTCAGGCGTCAGAAGTTCAGTGTCATTATTGAGCAGAATAATCACCTCACCACGAGCCTGACGAATACCAAAGTTATTAATTGCTGAATAGTTAAACGGATGAGGATATTCGATAATACGAATATGTGGATGCTCTTGCCTGAGTGTATCAAAGTATGCTTTTGTCTCCTGCTCTTGTGAGTTATTGTCGATAAGAACGATTTCATAAGAAGGATAAGTCGTTCTACTAAGTGATTCGATACATGCCCTCAGTAGATGCACTTTGTCCCTGGTACTAATCACGATACTAACCAGAGGAAATCGCTTGAGCGCATATCTCGGATAAAAGAGAACATCATCGGCCATCGGTACATATTCGACCGTTCCATAATCTTGTCCCAGCAAATTTTTCAAATACTCATCGATCAACCGTAGAGTCGTATCTTTCGCCTGCGGCTTGTTCCAGTAATTGAGTGCAGTAGAACCCTCGACCATACGCCAGTGGTAGAGAATGTCTGGAATGTGATAAATACGATTCCGGGCTGTGCGCTGCACAACACGTAAAATCAGATCATAATCTTGCGCTCCATCATACTCCTCACGAAATCCGCCAACATCCATAACCAGGCTACGTCGAACCACTAACATGTGGCAGATATAGTTGTGACAAAGAAGCAAATCCGGAGAAAAATCCGGCTTGAAAAACGGATGTTCGCGCGTACCTCCAGGCGCAATTTTATCCTCGTCCGAGTAAATCACATCGGCGTCAGGGTGGCGATTCAACAGTTCGGCAATGAAAAACAAAGCATGCGGAGCGAGTTCATCGTCGTTGTCAAGAAACACCACAAAATCGCCGCGCGCCATTTCCATGCATGCATTGGATGCACCTGCAATGCCACGGTTCCGATCCGCGAAAGAAACACGAATGCGACGGTCATGACGGGAAACGCGTTGCAATAATGGTCGTACGTGAGGATCGGTCGAGCAATCATCAACGATGCACAATTCCCATTTCGGATACGATTGCGCGATTACAGAGTCAATAGCACGAGTTAGTAGTTCAGTCGGCACGTTGTACACTGGCATAATAACGCTGATCAAAGGTTGCCACGAGAGACACAATGACGCAGCGCGCTGTTCTTTGAGCTCCTGCACCGAAGGGACATTATGCAGGAGCCACTGATCATAGGCCGGATTGCAAGAGCGCATCGTAAGCGTGTCGGGCAGTGATCCAGGATAGGCATTCCGACGCGCTCTACGTTGAGCGCGAAGGCGAGAAATCAACCGACGAGACACCACATACAGCGCCCTCTGCACAGAATTGTCAGGAAAGAACCTCCTGAATAATGTACGACTGCGACGGAGAGCTTTGTACCCAATCCCGCTACACTCACGCTTGTACTGTTGCAGTTCTGCTTCGATGCGTTTCAATCGCCGCTCCCACTCCGCCAATTCCCCCTCGTACCGCGCACTTGTCTCCGCCAGCCGCCGCTCCCGCTCCGCCAACTCCCCCTCGTACCGCGCGCTCACCTCCGCCAGCCGCTGCTCCCGCTCCGCCAACTCCCCCTCGTACCGCGCGCTTGCCTCCGCCAGCCGCCGCTCTCGCTCCGCCAACTCCCCCTCGTACCGCGCGCTTGCCTCCGCCAGCCGCCGCTCCCACTCCGCCAATTCCCCCTCGTACCGCGCGCTTGTCTCTGCCAGCCGCCGCTCACTCACTTCAAGCGCAGAGCGCAGTTCGTTGCGTTCCTCGATAATCTTCTGGTGGTCGCGCAAAAATCTTTCGGCCTGAATACTAAACAGACCAAGCGCGTGAAAGTCAATGCTCTGCTCACCAGGGGTGACAGTAACTGCGCTTCGCAACACAGCATACAATGATCGGACAGCAAAATGAAGATCGGAGTTATCAATGACATCAACAGGGAGAAAACAATGATGTCGTAACTCGTTCGCAACTTCTCGAAGTGCTGTGTCCATCCACTGCTTATCTTCCACAAGATCAGAACGCCCAATAAAATGAGCGAGTCGTGTGATATATCGTTGCGGGTTTTGCATCAAATCTTCATAAAACAGCACGAAACGGTTGACTCCCTGGCTATATCGAAACGATGACGACACATACGTCAACCATAAACGGCTCACGTGATCGAACATGAGATTGTGAGACTTTTGAATCGAATGAACCACCTCAAGTGGATTACGCAAACAGATCACGATATGCGTCGGGAGAACAACCGTTTGCCAGAAAGGGAGTGTCAGACAGGTCCGGGGATCTTTCCATCCCCATATGCGTTGATTTTCAAACGTTCCTACCACAAACGAGCGCGCAGATTGGCGAAGAGACGTCAGATCCGGATCAAAAGCCCACCCATCGACAAATCTGGGCGGTTGATGCCAGTTTCCACCGCATCGGTGAAGTATTTCATCATTCAGAGAGACGATAGCTGTATGTTCCCAGTAACCACGTTCATTATGCCTATCAGCAGGGATCAGGTCATCTGCTGATCCTAGAAAGACCCCCATGAGGTTGAGTAACCGCGTGACCAGTGATGTGCCACTGCGGTGCATCCCCAACACAGTGACAATCATTTGTGTGCAGTCATTATCGTATTTCATATCGATGACTCGATCAGTGAGACCTTCAATTCTGGCTCAATATAGGTAACACCTGGTAGAGGAGATCGTAAATCGTTTGCAATAACCCTCACCGCACAGATATCTACTCGTCGATGTAGATAAAACATGCTGTCCGGTTCATCGTCAGTAACACCCATTACACCGGCATTCATATAATAGACTCCTGGTGTAAGATTAGCGCGAAATCTAAAACATACCTTAAGTAGTGTACCTTCTTCAATTACTGGTGTTCGTTCATTATAGTTATTTGCACCACCCACTTCGAATCCATCTACGGTTTTTATCATCATGCCAAAGACAACACTATACGCCTTTTTGTAAAATCGAACCGTATAGATCCAGAAATAGATATTTCCTGTGCGAATTAAGTTTACCTTTTCACCATTTCTGTCATACATACCATACGACTCTATCCGCGCATGAATACCTCCATAACATATCTCCTGAGTCCTGGGAATATCTGAATCGTATCCCACAATTACTGGAGTATCTCCTTCTCTATCATGATTAGCATAAGTTCCCGATGATTCTTCGCGAACTATCGATGGAATACGCTCAGAAAGAGAATATTTGTGGATAGAAATTATGAATTGCTGCTGGAGTGTGGGAGAACTGTAGATAAGGCGATGATAGAAGTCAGTTACTGGCTTTGCACGATCATCAAGAAGCAACTCGCCATTCCAGACTAGCAGACACCGCTCGCACTGGGAGACGATTGTCTGCGTATTATGAGTCACCAGAAGCGCAGTGCCACCCTGTGCACGAAATTCCTCTAACTTTCTCATGCACTTGCGCTGAAACGCTTCGTCACCAACTGCTAACGCTTCATCTACAATCAACACCTCTTTGGGCATAAGTGCCTGCACCGCAAACGCCAGCCGTACCACCATGCCGCTCGAGTAGAACTTCACCGGCTGATCGATAAACTCGCCGATGTCCGCGAAGGCGGCGATGTCATCGAAGCGCGCGTCGATCTCTTCCCGGCTCAACCCCAGGATTGCGCCGTTAAGGTACACATTCTCGCGCCCGGTGAACTCCGGGTTGAAGCCGCTCCCCAACTCCAGCAGCGCCGCTACCCGACCCTTTACCTGCACCTCGCCCTCGGTCGGCGCCAGCGTGCCAGCGATGATCTGCAACAGTGTGCTCTTGCCGCTCCCGTTCCGCCCGATGATCCCCACCGTCTCACCGCGCCGCACCTCGAAACTGACATTGCGCAGCGCCCAGAATTCGCGCCCGTAATGCCGCCCGAAACGCCACAGCAGCATGTGCCTGAGTCGGTCCTGCGGGCGGTCGTAGATGCGGTACATCTTGCCAACGTTGCGCACCCTGATGACAACATCGTCGGTCGGAGGGGAAAACGGCGTTGTTTCCTGACGCGCAATCTCTGGAGCAGAAACTGTCATGCTACCTGCGTCTGGTCAGATACCCATCATGTGCACGTGTGTTATGTTTGGTTTCTTCAGCGCGCGCGATAGTAGCACGACTCAGGTCGGATGTCAAGATATGATGAAGAGGTACGCGCTCATATTTCTCCTGGGAGCGAGAGCATCTTGCCCTCATAGATGCGACGAGGGCGTGACGCCCTCGCTCCATGTGCGTGTGTTACCCCAGGGGTGAACAGTTCCATGAAGAGCAATGGAATGGCGGATGAAAGCCCTGCAGGCTGGCGGGGCGCTTCCCGGCGATGCGTTTTTCCGGCATGCCCTGGCGTCCCATCTCTGGTTCAAGGTATCAGGATGCCCCACTCTTTACAGGGTGGTTTTTTGGAAGCCCCTGCATTCCTTCTCTTGTTTTGGGCTTCAGGACGCCCAAACTCCCCCTTCGCCCCGTGTGGGAGAAGGGGGTCGGGGGGATGAGAGGGCAAACACGCCCAACCTCCCCCTTCGCCCCGTGTGGGAGAATTTAGGGGCGGACAGAACAGGCGTGTCACATGCATGCTGTTTCCTTAGACTGCGACCCGCAGGTGCTCACGCTTGCCGACCCGGCCGGTGCGGTGCACCGGGGTGGCGGCGGGTCGGGCGGACTGCGCGGGGCGGCGGATTCAGGATGGTCTGGGCGGCCTCCTCCCCCAGACAGCGCGTGATCAGCGTCGCCAGCGCCAGCGCCAACACCAGCACCGACTGATGGGCCACGTCCCGCACCTGGCTGGCCGCCCAGTGCCAGCCGCTGGTCGTCCAGTCGCGGAACAAGGCCGCGATTGCCGCCCGTCGCCGATACTGACGCACCCGATCCCAGGCGGGCGGCAGATTCCTCACCAGCAGGAGCGGTTCTGGACAGCCGACCCGCCAGGAGGCCACCACGCTGACGGGGCGCCAGCCCTGCTTCTTGAAGGCCTGGCCACGCCCGCACCAGCG